>Ga0316217_10001043_pt1 | contig 37450 bp, 44 predicted proteins | sample 1anoAmetaG_FD_203633 | JGI IMG/M metagenome (GOLD analysis project Ga0316217, IMG submission 203633) | Freshwater microbial communities from Trout Bog Lake, Wisconsin, USA - 1anoA | ecosystem: Environmental > Aquatic > Freshwater > Lake > Hypolimnion/Profundal zone | place: USA: Wisconsin...
TTTCTCAGCCATGAAGCTATCTACTGGCACTGTACCCTCTTTGAAGGCTAGACCTGGCAAAGGCCTTTCAGCAGCAGAACCAACGGCTCGGAATAAGCTCTTGATTGTTATAATGCTAGAAACTGCTGCTAAAAGAGAGCGTAGTTGAACTTATTCCCATTTTCGTAGAGTCCCGTAGAGTTGGAGAGTTTGGCTGCGTCAAAACAGGTGAGTCCAACTGAGAAAGATTCGCTGAGGCAGGCAGTTGGCCCCTCATTATCCAGTCTACCGTAGTTGATATCCTTCAGCTCCTCTGGAGCAAGGTAGGTAACTTCTTTTTCGAACACAGTTTTAAGATAATTCGTCTGCTAGTTAGGCCAAGTAAACTGGCAGGCAGCCTGAACTTGCCCCGAATGACTGATAAAAACATTCTGCGGCCTGATATCCCCCAACTTGATCGAGCGACCATGAAAGTAATCAGCAGCACTTACAATGGAGTAAATGAGATACCAAAGCTCGGCCTCCTCAAAGTACTTGTTCTCCATCTCTTTCCTATTATTGATTTAGTCGCTGAGAAGATAGGGATAGTTTTTGTATTGAATCTTAGTAACATTGAATCTACCCAAGCAAGTCCACCGCTGCCGCAAAACTCAGTTTTTTAGTATTTCTGGGCGGTTGGGAGATACACCGACTCAACCTCTCCCAACTCCTGCACCTTTTTCTCCCACTTTGAAAACTACGATTGAGCAGGGAGGGCAACACTGATTTAAATAACTCCGTCTTCTTCCTCAGTCGCTTTGGTGATAACTTTTACGTGGCTGAAGCGAGGGTGGACTACGAAGGTTTCTTAGTTGCCTTAGTTTGGGTGGGTAGTGTGTGCTTCTCGAGTTTTAGTTGAAGCTGGACCCATTTTATCGTTGATAAAGAATATAAAAAATTCAAAATTAATAAAATGAGGCAATTGGTCAACCCCAAAAAAACAAGAGACCGGCAATAAATAACTTTTATTTAAGTTTTATCATCATTTTTATAGTTATTAAATGTCAAAGAGCCGCATGCTGAAATAATCCCCACTCTAAATGAAAAAAAGACTCATCTAAACCAGAAAATTGAGCAACCTTTAGGAATCTTCTCATACCTATCCCTAGTAAATCCATAAATTACAAATAAAAAAATAAACATCTTAAAAATTGGTATAAAAACCGATCACGTTTACCTTCTATCCTCCCCCAAGCAACGATCATCTTCGACTAAGTGCAGGCAATTCGGTTGCAAGCAGATAAAAGCCAAGCAGCGCAAGATTGAAACTCAAGGACTATCTTCATCTCAACAATCTATAACGTAAGAGCAAAGAAAAAAGGACAAACAGCTCATCGAGGAACCTAGAAAAATCATAGAACTCAAGGCTGACAATCGCTAAGAAAGAAAGCGAGGCCTAAAAACTGTAAAAGTAAAAGGCTGAAATATAAAAAGCTCGAAATAACGAGTTTATTCTTAAGAAATAGATTGAAGCAAAAATAAACTGCTAAGTTCAAAAACTCAACCAAATCAAAGAGTACCTTTTCGACGACTTCCAGCCAAAGGAGAAGGCAAATGACACTTTCGTATACTTGTTTGATATCTACAACTCAATGCTTTAGGTCGAAGGTATAAACAAAAAGGTAGGACACCTAGTTATAAACTACGAGTCGACACAACCGAAGATGTAAAAGCGCAGCTAGCTGAAGTAAGCTTACTTCTGGGAAAACAGCAAATCGGAAAGAGAAAAATACAACACAAATCTGCAGTAGATTTTGCAAAACTCAAACAAAAAATGACTTTCTTGATTGGTTGACCCATTTATTATTATCTACTTCGCTAAAGCAACTGCCAAACATTCATTTTTCGTTGATTCCCTTCTAAGCTTGACATTCGTAAAGGGTGTTGTGGGTTGAGGAGTGATTGTAGTAGAAGTAAGTAATAAAAATGAAGAATATACATAAGTTTGAAAAATAATCAATCATATTACTGTCTAAGAGCAGTAACTGATTGGAGTTTCTCCCTTATGTATTTTTCTGGGTGCTTGTTCAAATTCTTCCAATTCTTCTCTCCTGATCTCGACTTCCCCTCTCTCGATTCTCATTAATTCATCAGTAAACAAAGCAGTGCTAGGCAAAGTTGAAGGCAGAAACTTGTTGGAAAACTTTATTCTGATATTGCTCTGACTTTTGCTTACAACTCCCATTCTTTTTAGGATTTACTCATCGAAGAAGTAGTCGAAGTGCAGCTTCCTTTAGCATTTTTGGAGGAGTTCTTAGTAAATTTAGCTGTATTTCAAGTGATTCAAGTTTTATGACCCCAGTTTGATCAAAACTATTGTCTGGAATATAATCAAAAGAATTTCCCGCTTTTGCATTAATTCCTTTAGGTTGACATTCTGATCTATTTGAACTTCTTAGACCTCTTACAGCTTCTGGATGAGCCTTTACAGAAGGTAGCCCAGAGTTTGAACAATCGAGCCTGGTGAGACCTGCTTTGACCTCAAAATGTAAGAGAAAAGGTAGAAATTGCTTTGAGTAAAGATTCTGTACCAATTCTGTTCTTTCTTTTCTGGGAATATGTTGTCCAATAGAAAACTTATGAAACTTTTAGATCTAGCTTTACTTTATTATGCTACCATAAAGACTATGAGTTGAATCATTTTGGTAGTTTTTATCGGCAAAATTTTCTTCTGAAAAACGAGCAAAACCTCGTTCAAAATTGATTTATCAGTCGCCAGTTCCTTCAAATAGATCATCAGCTACGACAACAGTACGTCTAGCTTTTGAGCAAGTTCGCTCTTTGCAGAGGAATGTCTCAACTCGATGATTTTTTAGTCGTTGGGAAAAGGCTTGTGAACCCACTCGTCTCCCGCCACAATTTCAGTATCGAAGTTGGCCAGATTCTCAATGATGGTCTAGAGAAAGTCGGTTCTGTAGGCCTTGAATTTTTTGCAGAGTTCGATCAAATTTCGAAGATAAAGCTGGTGCAATTACAATTGGCACAGTTTGTGAGGGTAGTTGTCCTTGATAGCTGCGAGCAGAGGCTTTTTGTCCAAAATTTCTGAGAAGATGCTGGTGAAGCAGTGGAGTGCCTGCTTGTGTGAATGCTCATGAAAAAAACCTTCGACAAGCATATTGTATACGACCTTACAGGATTGAGGGCTGGTAGATTTGTAGAGCCTAAATATTTTAAGCAGATGGTCGTGGTAATGGGGGAAGGGCGACTAAAACCAGTTAATGCGGTGGAGAAGAAAGGGGAAGTGTTCCGGAGAGTTGATGGAATGCTTGATTAAGTGGTTAAGCGCTTGGGATAACACCTACGATGGTTCTTTTGCAGACAAAATAAACTCATAGATTTTCTTTGCAGAAGAACTAAGCAGTTCAATATCACCCCCACTCATCAACTTGCAAATTATTATAAACCTCAGAACTATTTTATCACATGTAAACTCAAGAGTACGACCAACTCCCCATAAACACCTAAAATGCTCGTTTTGGCATATGGCTGTCAAATTTTGCAGTTCTTTTGCTGTTTGAGTTTACATCTCTAATTTTTGGCCGCATCCTGCGTCTTTAAAAGCGGGAGAACTACAAATGAAAGGCTGTTTTATGTAGGTTGGGTGTTTATGGCTTTGAAAAAACTGAAAGAACTTGAAGAATATGCTGATATTTGGCAGTTTTGTTGAGGACAATAAAGCCGAGGATGGACCTTATTCCTCTGTGCCAATAAAATTGATCAGCCTCGGCCTAAATTGATTGAAGAAATCTTATATATACGTTCGAGCAGACTTCGAAGATACTAACAAAACATTCTGTATTTAAAAGTGATATGCCAATCAAAGCATGTTCGTTAGCTGTAAACACATTTAAAATTATTTTAATAAAGCAAAAATATCCAAAAGTCCTTCTTTTAGGCCTCAAATAGTGCTAATCTTAATATTTAGAAGAATCATTTTTTAGTGCCTGCTTTCACGCTTCCTTTTACGCTCCCTTTCACAGATTTCTCAACTGGCTTTTCGTTTTTGGTCAGTGTAGGTAGCTCGGGTTGAACCTTATCCTTGGCTACGCTTTCTGGCATATCCCAAAAGAAAACAGCCCCTTCAGATCCCACAGTAATTATCTTCCTCTGGTCTGGCGAAATCTTAAGCTTGTTAATAGACCCAGAATGTCCCTCTCCTTCAAAATAACATATGCCTTAGTCATAGTTCCAAATCCTCAGGATACCATCTTGCCCTCCAGAGACGAAATGCTTTCCTTATGCTGTTATATCCAGAGAATTGAGCTAGTTCTGGGAACCTTCGATCGACCTTATGATCTGGCCATCAAACTTCTCCCAATAAGTAATTTTCCTATCAGACCCTGCAGTCAAAACCTGGTACTCTTCCGTATTGAGAATAGCCTGCTTGAAGGCTGTGGTTTCGAACATACACAGCAGGCGGGTGTGCTTCTTAATGTCCCATAAAATGCAAGACCCGTCGCCACTTGCTGACACAGCCTGGGAGTTGTCTTTGCTTATCTGGATTGACCAAACTCGGCTGCGGTGCTCCTTCAGGGAGACCTACATGATCTGGGTCTGCTTTGTTATCCGCCAAATACGAATTTCACCTTAAGCTCCGCCTGAGATTATTCTCTCGCCATCGGAGGTTGCAGTGACGGCTGTGCAGCCATGGTTGTGGGCATCGTTGATGACGTATAAAAGTTTACCGGATTGAGGAAGGAAAGCTCTAATTTTACCATCCGACCATCCCGAAATAATACTCTTTCCATCATAAGCAAAAGCAAGCGAAAAGCATTCCAACCCTGGTACCTGAATTCGAAGCAACTCCTGTCTATTTTTAGTGTTCCAGATTCTGATTTCATTGGGTGCCGCAGTGGCGAACACATCAGAGTAGTTGTAAGGAAAAGCAACATCATTAATGCGCTAGTAGTGGCAGGTGTTCCTCAGCTAAGGAGTGAGGGTCGTGGAGTTTACCCAATAGATATTGGACTGTGAAGTTCCGGCAAAGAAGTGGGTGTAGTCTCCAGTGAAAGACACTGAGGTCACATTGCCCATAAGTTCGCTTTCAGAGAGAACATTCATGTTTTGGATCGAAATTCTTGCCAGCTTTCCCTCACCTGTGCCAACAATCAGGTCTCCGTTAGGTAATAGTCTTACGATGGAAACTCCCAAACTAAAAAGCCTCTTGACGGGCCCAACCCTCTTATAGATAGCTTTTTCGATATTGACCTCAAAAATGTCCCCCGTTTTTGTGCCACAGTAGACATAGGCATCTTGCGAATCAAGAGCAGCACAAGTGAAATGACGCTTGACGTTTCCGAAATTGGCATTAAGAGAGAGTATCTTCTTATAGACCTGATCAACCGTGAGGATCTGAATACCGTTCTGCTGCACAGCGATGAGTTTGTTGTTGTCATTGTTGAAAAAAAGAACCTAGTTCACCACCTACTTGTTTGGTGCTCCGTAGAGACTCTTTCCGGATTCAACATCCCAAATCACCAACATGTTTCTGAATCGATGCACTTTTACTTGTCTTAGAGGCAGCCTTGAGAGGCGAGTAATGAGGAGTCTGCGGAAAATGAGAGGCTGGTCACTGCTTGCTTGTGCAGCTTGAATCGATGGCGGATTTATCTTTTTTGGAAGTCCCAAACGATAACTTCTGCCACCTGGCCAGGAAAAGATTGTTAGGCGGATGCGATGTAACGCCCATCTTTCGATATTTTGATGGCTTAGTAAGTAAAACATTACATGAGATACGGTGATTATGACCCCTGAGAAAAGTCTGTGTCCTTGAGAGAATGTGCCTGACAACCACAGTGGTGCCAAGAGGATAGATGATATGCTAATTATCGGGGTGGAGAAGAAGCCCGTCGTAAATGTTGCCTGAATGGAGAGCGTGGTACCTGAGAAGCCGATGACTGCGCTGATCTATAGATGCTACTGCATCAATGAAAGTTATATTTTTAAATTATATGTCAGAGTAAACAGACACACCTATAATATAGTGAGGAGAATGATTGATGACCAACTCTGAGACAGGAACTTCAGTGGTTGAGCTTTGAGCGATTGGCTCTTTTTTGTAGTCGAGTATATTGTAAAAAGAGGAGGTTAATAAAAAATTCGAACAGACTAAACCTCTTCTAAAAAGAGTGAAGACAATTTTAAAAAGAGAAAGAATCAGCATCTCTAAGAAGAGAGTAAAACTTTCTGGAAATAGTGGCACAAAATGAAAAGAGTTATATTGAAGCACAACAGTTTAAGAAAGCTATCACTTCCGAATGCTGATCTAGCATAAAAACTAATAAGAAACTCTAAGCGTTCATCATCGATAAACGAAAAATGAGTAGCATTCAGTACTAATTAGTATTAACTACGAAAAATATCAATCTTTCGAATATGATATCACTTTGGAAGAATGGACAATAACGGCATTTATTGTATGATCAACATAATTATTTGCTGATCAACGCCATCGAAGAAGTTGAATAACTCTAATCTCTTAGCTGAACACAGATAGCATCTTATGGCACTTTGAATGATTTGTTTGAAGACGTAATATGTGTCTGGAGGTAGAAATTACAAAATTATGAATCAAGGTCTCAAATAGGGATTAAAATCATTCTAATTGATGATCTTCTTCTTGCACAGTATAGTTCTGGTTGGACTGCGGATTCTCAGCCTCCCCTTTTTCTTCGAAATGAATTTTCTTTTGCGGCTATCTCTGCAATTCATATTCGCAGCTAATCTCGATCTCAGCTTCCGCCAGCTTTTCGTACATCTTAGTAAGCTTCCTCTGCCTCTTTTGCTCCTTATCAGCCTTCTTCTTGATGAGTTGCTAGATTTCCTTGGGAGAAACGATGGCTCTTGAAATTAATTTTTACTTGAATAGTTCCACAAAAAGCGGGTTGCCCAAGTTATTGGCAAGACTTTTCTTGGCCAAAGTTTTACGGCGTGAGGTGGAATCGAAGACCCCGCCGATGCCTCTCTCGCTCGTATACATAAACGAAATAAGTCCAGTGAGAATAGTTCTTATATTCCATGAAGAACTCCAGGTTTCCTTGTGGTAGTGGGTAAAAGTGGTGCAGATGGACTTGCCCACCTAGAAGCGACCATTTTCTGTCAGAAATTTGATTTTAGGGGGAGAAAAGGGGTAGTCCTCAGGAAGTTCGAGCACTCCATGATAAAACCCTTTGGCGAAATCCTCTTCCAAACCGAACAGACAAAAATGGAAGTTGAGTGAATCCTGACGAGTCACCACTGCCTGCTCATGAGGCTCTTTCTAGAAAGACTGCTCTTCCTTCTGTAGACGCAACTCTGTAATTTTTTTATTCATATGATGCAATTATACACAGAGAAATAATAAACATCAGAGCTTAACTCCACACCTTCACCCGCGATTCCCCATCCCCAACCCTCAAACCACCTTTTTTATAAGCGACAACACTTTGGCCAAGATTTGGCATTTTGGAGGAGCTGCTAGATTGCCAAAATGTAATTAACTGATCACATTATAGGATAGCTGAGAAGTTCAGCAAATATAATAGATTTGCTAGTATTATTCGCAATAATTTTAAGTCTCCGTTTTCCATTTTTTTGATAAAACTTGATTCTACCCCAAAAACTATGTTGAACCCTAAAAATAAGCTACAAAAATTTATTAGCAAGTACACAATTTTAGTCAAACTATATTTTTATTGTTATGGGGTTATGTTTTTCGGATTAGCAAACCCGAGGCAAGCACCAACATTCTACCCCCTGCCAACAAAATCTAGAATAGGCAGGGCAAAACAAAAAGAGCCCAGTTTCGATCACAACCAACCCTGAATAATTTTCAACGAAATACCATGAGTAAATCTCCTTCAAGAGGAGAGACGAAGTGCCTGTGGCGACTTAGATGAAGCACAATTAGTCTTTTGTATCGTTGTCTTAGTTGCTGGAGGACGAGGGGAAGGGAGGCAACCATGATTGGGAAATGCATAACCTTTAATCTTTGTCCATTCGCATGCCCAAAAAAGATAAATCCCATGGCAAGATGGAAGACACCTTTATCAACGCAAGCAAGAAATCGTAGATTCTGAGCCAAGTCTCTCAAAACTAAAAAAGCTAGCAAATAAACGGCAAAATGAGCTAACAGGAGAAGTACGCCATACTAATGATAAAGCTGGCCTAGATAGACTTTTAGTTCATTTTGCCCAAATGCAGGGCAGGTCCTCTCGTAGTCCCATTCATAAACTACAACATGTACCAACTCTGAGTTCCAGCCCTCCCCTTTGATTTTGCGATTGATGGCTCTCTGAGCCTATTTGATAAATATATTAATAAGATGACGGATAATTCCATTGTGAGTCTACATATCCATTCGTGCACTTTCATCGCCAGCTACACTGCAGAGGCGCTGCGGATCACTCTGGAGGTCAACCACAACGAGGAAGTTATTTTTGTGAGTCCCAAGTACACTCAAGAGTATTTTCCGCATTAACTAAAGGTACTCTTTGAGAGTGTTAGTGGGTTCTATGAGTATATTTATAAGGTAGCAGTCAAGAACATGGCAGACCGCATCTCTTTCCGCAACGGGCTCCTCAAAATCAAGGTCTTCATCGATGATAAGATGCGCGAAATTCCAATCAAAATGAAGAAAATGGTCGAAGATAAGGCACATACAGCAGAAAATCACTTCATGCTCACCACCGTCAACTCCAGAATCGAGTAAGAGAGAGATTCCAGGTTGAGTTCCAAACTCGGCGCATAGGTTTCAGGGGCAAGGCTGAAACTGATGATGCTGCGGGAGAACAACAAAATGAAAAAAGCAATCACCAAAATGCCAGAATACAGCTCATCTACCATTACTCCCATACAATAGTACCCCTACACCAAACCCCAAACTGTCCACAGATACGATAAGTACAAAACTGAGGAGGCCAGCCACAGTCATGATCGGAAGAGCCAATCTGAAAGCAAGACATTGTACAGCAACCATGGGAGAAGTTTGACCCTCAAGAGGAACTTGAAAGAGAGTAAGATGAGCTTTAAGGAAAGCAACTTGGATATGAGTAACTTTCCCATTACTTAGGCAACAGGGATTTAAGGGCTATCGATGTCAAAGATTTGATAAGCTATGACTGCTCACGGCTCATTTTGTTGAATATTGGCTACAACAACATCGGAAATTAGGGGTTGAAGCTGCTGACATCCATTAGATGGACATCTCTCAAAACTCTCTATGTCTGTAACACCACATAAATTAAGGTTTCAACAACATCCTCAAAATAGAATGGAGTCCCGCCAACATCTGTTTCGTCAAAACTCTCTCTCTGAGTAAGAATGGTGTCACACAGGTGGTAACAAGATAAAGGAGATACCAAAGAACATCATCTAGCTGTAGTTTCTACAGGAACTCTTCATATGTACTCTTGGAGTCATTCAGACAATAATAAGATAGAGGTTGTGCCTGAGGAACTGTCGCTTTTGGAAGAACTCAAGAACCTGTCGATTTGTATGTTTGTGTTTAGCTAGATGGCAACAAACTTGATCACAATCGCAACAAAAAGGTTTTGCTTAGGCTCAAGGCCAGAAAAGTTCAAGTGTGGGAATGAACCAGCATTTTTTGATATAGATCATTTTAAAACGATCCTATCATCCCCCATCCGCTTTCACTAGCAGCACTAGAAGCAGCACTTGCTGAATTTGTTGACATGTTATTTTAGCTATTTGAGTTAGTATAGAGATTTATAATAATGGAGAAAGATGATGGCATTACATACTTTTGCTACATGACCATTAGGAATCTTACCGAGTTCATTATACAAATAGTTCTGCTCTCACTCTCCCTACTACTTGTCGGAGACGCGTTCAGAAAGTTCTACAAAATGCGAGGATCACATAATAAGCATGTAACCTTCGTATACCGTCTGCTGCTTTTTTGGTGGCTAAGTAATCATCACGCTACTCAGCATACATAGCATCCAATTCCTACGGCCTGGTTCTGTACTAGCTCAGCGACCGGCAAAGAGCCAACTACATCAATGACGACACACTGAGCCCACTCACGCAATACTACTTCCTCATCGATTGGATCAACGCCTTCGCTATTCAGTGGCTGCTTCTGTACCTCCCCTACCAGTGGTAACTTGTGCTTAAGCAAGGGCGAAACAGATCTCACTGCTCTTTGACAGTCTCACGGCCTAGAAGGAAAGCGAGGTCGAGATGGAAACCCCAGCCACTGCCTATCAAGGCTACTAGACCACAATCTACAAAGGGTTGAAATTCTACATGGCTGTAACCATTCGATGACTCAGTTTCGGCTGACCTATCTTTGCTTGCCCATCGTTTTCCTCATAATCGACTAATCGATCGTCTATAAAATGTAGCGCCTCCATTAGATAGAATGATAATCAGCTTGCTGGTGGATTGCATCGTTATCACCCTTTCTCTCATCTTCGGGCTCATCTCCCTCAAAACCACCCAGCAGCTGAAGGAGCAACTCGATGAGTAGTAGTCCAAAAGAGTACGTGATTCGCTAGGTAGACCTTCAACCAATACCTTATGCTCATCCTGGCCAACACCATCCGCTTCACCTTCGACCTCAAGCATGTGATAACCCGAGTCTTCAAAGACGACATCCAGACGAACAAGTGCCCGGCAGAGAGCCAATAGGACGACGCCATGTCGATAGCCCTCTTGATCTGCACATGTCTGCTCACCTTCTACCTGCCAGTGCTCATCATCCTGAGGATCTACCACCTGCAGGAAAAACCAGAGCAGATGTGCGAGAGTCTGATCATCAGCAAAGTGGAATAGCACTAGGGCTAGTCCTCATTTCACGATTGATATCTGTATAGTTGATCTTAGTTCTGCGGATTTACAAGCACAAAAATAAATTCGATTCGTAAAAGTGCAAAACCCAGGTTCAGAGAAATGAGAGTTGTCAGGTCCGGCCAAAGAGTGGCGAGGGTTGGACTTTGAATCACCGATTTGGGGTCGTGTGGTGCTTTTTGGGAAAGTGGGTGAAGTTGTTGGCAGCGGCTGCCAATTTCATGGTTTTTCGGTTTAGATAATCCGATATCTTTCGGATATTTTTGTTTTTTTATGCCTGAACACCAAACCCTCAGCAGTTTCGGCCAAATCACGTAGAGAGGGTTATTTCAAGCAGCCTCAAAGAGAGAATTAGATAATCAAGGTAATCCCGAAAATTGGGGTCACCCTAGGCTGATTATAATATATAACTACAATTCTCGACAAGAAATTAGTGAAAATGATACCAGGCTGTATCTGGGGGTTTGAGTTGCATTTTTCCAGGGTGTTGTTTTCGCCAATTAAATCGAAGATATCGAAATTTCTATATTCTATCTGTCCTAATTTTTTATAATTTCTTCTATGCTAGGCAGGAGTATTTTCAGATCTAATAAGGTGATATCTGCTGAGGGGTAACACAAAAAAGTAAAGTTACATGTCCTGATACCCAACTAAAATGTCGATTAGTCCGATGACAATAAGGAAAACTTTGAAAGCTCAGAAAAACACTAGCGTTGCTCCATACCCAAATCCACCGGATAGAACTCAGTTGCCTTCGGGAAAATGCTGAGCTTCAAGGAAGGCAGCTCCAAACAAATCAAGAGCAGGAGCTGCCTCAAGAGAATGAACAGTGCAGTTGACGAAGATGATGCTAAGAGCACAAAAAGCATAAAATTCAAGGAGAAGAACGACAACGTCTATGAATATAGTCTGCCACAGCTGGCCACGACCAAGAAGACCTCAGCCATCAAAAGGGGTCCTCCTTTGAAATAAGCTCTCGAAGTAAAGCTCGAGTGCTGTTAAATCTATTGATCTTTAAACAATGCTTCCTAATATTCTCGGATCTTTAAAATAAATTACCTAACGAATTCTGTGCTTTACTCTGAAGCAATTATGGCGGAATTCTTTATTTTTGAGCATTTCGGGCGCAATATATTATAGCATAATCAGGGAATCGGGCAGTGAAAGTAAAATTATACAACTTTTTGCCCTTCTTAGAATTAGAAGATGCACGCGAGTGCTCAGAGATGTCCTTCAAATAAATAACTTAGGTGGCTGGACTCAGCTACTGATTCCATTTCATCCATCGATGGAACCTTCTAGAAAATAGTCCGAGAAAAGGAAGAGAACGATCAAAGATACTTAAAAAGGGGAAAGACTTCCCTTTCTTAAGGGGAAATTTATAGGATGAGTGTTGCACCCTCTGTGATCTGCGAAGCTTAATTAATCTTTCCCATTAATTTCAGTAAGAGCTTAGAAAATATTGGATGCTATAAATGCATGCGTTTTTGTTGATTCTAAGCTTATTTAAGGTGTTTCCATGCCGAATTTGTAAATTGGCACAAGAAAGTAAGTTAATCCAAAATTACTAAAGTATATTATCGGCAAAGTCTAACTTTATTTTTGCTGCTTCGATTCCGCTCCTCAAACTGGCTTAGAAACATCAGAAATAAGCATTTTAGGTAATCCCATTTGTTTTTAAGCACCAACAGTTTACACATGGATTATAGCTTAATGTTCATTTCCCGAGAAGCCCACAAAAATAATCTCGAACTTAGTGCTATAGTTCGTTTGACAATCTTGTCGTCGCTGTGCTTGCCTTTATATTTTGAACTAGCCTCCAACTTTTTTTATGATACGATGAAAAAACCACAGAAAACGCAATATTAGCATCAATTTGAAGTTTGGAAGCCCCAAACTGCAGTTTCTATTTTAAACTGGCAAAAAAAAAGATCGGTATATGTCTTATATATCTCACTGGAATGTAAACTTTACCATATAATAAAATCATGTTAAAGAAAATTGCAGCAGTCAGCCTGGCTTTTTCATCCTACCTGTCCCTCCAAAAGGAGGACCCACAGTGCTGCGGCATTGTTGGCATCGTCTCCAAGAAGCCCCTCACCCCCGAGGACGTCAAACAGCACCCCAAAAAAAGAGTGACCCTTGAACAGTTTCTCTGCGATGGAGTTGACCTCCTCAAGAACAGAGGTTATGATAGTGCTGGGATCTTCCGCTACGGCCGCAACCTGGGCCAGGGGGTGCTTGTTAAATATGCTGATGAGGGAAACAGTAGCCTCAATTGCATCGATAGAGTTGTGGATTAGGTGATGAGTTAAAGCGGAATCGCCACATTGGGGCTCGCACACACCCGCTGGGCAACCTGCGGGGGCAAGGTGAGTAGAAACGCCCACCCTCACTATGATGAAAGCAAACGCATCTATCTGGTCCACAATGGGATCATCTCCAATCACGCTGATATCAAGAACAACTACTTGGGGGATGCCAAGTTTTCGAGTGAAACTGATACGGAAGTCATTGCTCAGTTTTTGGGGCTGCAAATCAGGCAGGGAAAAAGTATGATCTAAGCTCTAGAGCTTTTTGGATAAACTGCGGAAGTCAAGGCCTCGCAGTGGGGTCTGGTGATTGTTGATAGGTAGTAGCCCGATAAAATCTACACCTACACTCATGGCTCACCTTTGCTGATCGGATTTTCACCTTTTAAGGACCAAATCTATGTTGTCTCAGAGTTGATCGCTTTCCAAAGTTATGCAGATTGCTATCTTCCAACTAACGATGGGGAAATCTTCGAGCTTAGTGTGAATGAGATACCTGCGCTAAAGTAGAAGTACGCCAAAAGGCTGCTCAAACTGTAAAATCAAACCTAAGTCCTCAAAAAAGCTCCATAACCCCACAAATATTTCTACAACTACTAAATCCGACAGCAAGCCAGCATTCCCTTCAAACCTGATTTCGCCAGAATCAAATAGACAATCAATTTCGGGTCATACCTCAGCATGATCGCATGCGGATCCAGCTACTACGCAGCCTATGCTAGCTAACCCTTCTTCAAAATGCTCAAATGTTTCAAAAAATTCCATATTACTGATCCCGCAGAACTTGATCCTCATGATATCACTGAAGATGAAACTGTAGTCGTCATCAGTCAGTCTGGCTAGACTAAGGATCTGATAACGATTGTGGATGACCTAAAACACAAAGATAAGGTCAATACTATCGGCATAATCAATGTCGAAGGCTCAACCCTTGCACGCAAGGTTAATTTCCCCATTTACATCAAAGTGGGAAGAGAGACCTGTGTGGCTGCAACCAAAAGCTTCTTCCATCAAGTCCTCAACCTAATCAGGTTCACAACGGAAGTGGCCGAACAAAAGCAGAGTGCTCCTATTGAGCTCATCAATGAGATTCGCCAGGAGTTGGAGACTGTCCCATCTTACGTCTCATAGACTATCCAGGGCTGTGAACACAAATGCATGGAACTCGCTGAGGTACTCAAAAATAAAGAGTCCATCTTTTTGTTGGGAAAAAGAGAAACTATGGCCATCGCCAGAGAGGCAGCCTTGAAAATCAAAGAGCTAAACTACATCCATGCCGAAGCCTTGGGCGCAAGCGAGATGAAACATGGCCCAATCGCACTCATAGACAGCACATAAGGCAAAAACAAGTCAACCGTCGTTTTCTTGTTCATCCTAGATAATCCAACCTACCCATACCTCATGAATGCCCTCGACCAAGTCCAATCAAGAAACGCATTCGTTGTGATCATCACCGACTGCCTCCACCTCATCGAGGAAAGCTACCAGAACGAAATGAAGAAGTACTTTGCCTGGAAGTAAAAGTTAGATGCTGACTATCAGACGGAATTTGCTGATGCAGCCAACAACCCAGAATCGGCGAAAAACATCAAGCAGAAGTATGAAAAGGAACTGAGAGAAAGAGCCCATCCCACACAAAAATATGACTTCGTGCTTGAAGTGCCCCACCTCAAGCATACCTCCCATCTCCTTTCAATCATCCCTATTCAGATTTTTGTGGAGAAGATGGCGGAAATCAAAGGAATCAACCCCGACTTCCCCAGAAATCTAGCCAAATCAGTTACTGTGTGATCATCAATTCCTTACGTACTATACTAAATCATAATATTAGCAAAATTTGCAAGTAGAAGAGGGATCTTATTCGCAAAGAACCTGTCCCAAGTTGGCAGGACAAAGTACCCTTGGTGTACTTATGTTCCTTTTGTTAGGCTATTGCTAAAACCTCAACATTTAGCACCAAAGTTATCTCATCTAGAGTTAAATAATCTTGAACAATGTCTAGCGATCATGCAAAATACTTTCCAGGGCCAGGGTTCTCCGATAACTTCCAATGGCTGTCCGTAAATCTGGCCTCCTTATCGAAATGTCTGGACCCTGCTCCTCTATAGCTCGAAACAATATATCCGCTTTAGAATCTGCTAATGTCACCGATGTTGTAGTCAGTGGGGCCTGGACTCGGTTTGATTTCGGGAAAACGTTGGGCGTTGGGGTCAATGGTTCCATATTTAGTGGTTCTGTATTTGCTAACAAAGTAGTTGCCTGGGCTGTAAGGAAATGGCTCTTTTTTATCTACAGCCTCAATCGTTTTACTTTGACCCTGCAGGAAACTCCTCGCAATCACCCCACTTTAATACTTTGTTACTGGTTAGGTACCTATCCGGGTCCTGGGAGGAACTTCAGTTCGGGGTTGATATACGAAAACTTCTCAGATGCCTATCGCGAACATCCAAAACTCCGTCCCCTCGTTTTACCGATCGGAGAAAGAAGGTTGTACTTATTAGAAGGTGGGCTTTGGACAGTGGAATGTGTGAAGTCCGATTTCTTGCCATATCCAAAGTGAGTAGCCCTGCGCTCGAGAACCGAGGCGTAACTGTAAAAAGCCTCAGGACATCTGATTTACGTATTGTGTACTCTACTTTGGGCGGCATAAACCTTTCAGATTTGGGGAAGAGATGAGCTGCCCTTGTTTTGGGGAGAGAAACAAGCTAAACAATTTTTTATTTAGAGTGATTCATGGCAAAGCCGTTCCTATAAAATTATTGAGACAAAAAATGCACATTAGTGCATATTAGCATTATTTCGAACCAACCCTAACTAGACTCAATTTACTACCCGATTTCAATTGAAACCAAGTTTGGACGAATCTAGCGATTAGACAAGCTATTTCGTGCAGGCTTTGCGTCCGATCTGAACGAAGTGACCCAACTGTTAAAGATTTGTTCTAAGGCTGGGTTAAAACCAGCTGTTTAGTTGTGGAATTAGAGAAGTGGATTCAAATGGTGCTGATGTGTTATTACTCCATTTGTCACGCAATTATAACATTATGACCCAACGCAGTCGAGAGTACGATCATCTGCTAAAGTACGTGATCGTGGGGGACTCATCGGTCGGCAAGAGCTGCCTCCTGCTCAGGTTCGCTGACGACCAGTTCAATGAAAACTACATGACCACCATCGGAGTAGATTTCAGGTTCAAGACAGTCAACTCCAACAGCAAGAATATCAAGCTCCAGATCTGGGATACTGCCGGCCAGGAGAGGTTCAGGACCATCACCAATACTTACTACAAAAGTAACCCCATTAACATAATAGGTGCCAATGCCGTCTTCCTCGTCTATGACATAACAAATCAATAAACCTTTGACAGCATTTCCAACTTTTGGCTTAACTAGGTCGAAAGCTACGCCGACCCTGGAGCCGTCCTTGTTTTGATTGGTACTCAATGCGTCATTTAGGCAACAAGTCGGATTTGAAAGCAGAGCAGCAGGTATCGACTGAGAAAGCTCAAGCATTCGCCAGCTAAAAGAAAATGATGTTTTTTGAGACCTCCGCCAAAACCGCAGATCATGTCAATGAATGCTTTATGAATCTTACTTCTAAAATAGTGGGGGATTTGGAGAAAACACAGGTAAAAAGAAAGTAAAACCCTCCCCAAAACAACATAGACCTAGGAAACAAAAGCAAGAACCCCTCCCAACGTTCGCAAGGCTGCTGCTGATAACTATCCTTATCTTGACTCATATTACCAGTCCCATAGCATAGTTATATTGGTGATCTATTTTGAATCATTTCTTGTCGGTCCACAACCCAGTGTAGAGATCCCAGGTGACGAACTACCTAAACCGATGCCTACTGTGCCGAGAATAATGAGTGTCGGAGCGAAGTGCCTGAAGGTCTTGTAGAAGGGAGACAAAGAGCGGTCGTAGAGTAGGCGTGGGACAACTAGACTTATTCAGTTGTTACTGCCGGAGGGAGAGAGCGAGCGGTGGAGGGAATGGGTGAAAAGTACTGTCAGTCCTGTAAGAGTGAAGCAAATGGGCAGGTATTGGCTCCACTCGCCCGTGTATCTTTTGTTGTTCTGCGCTGCGTAGGCCATGGCGTACTGACGAGGAACCTCTCAACTTCCTGCTTGGATGGTCTGGCGATCGACATATTGTAATATTATAGCAGTCAACTTAAACGCAGCTTTATAACTAGCAGCAGCCAAGGCGACTGGCCCACTGCAAATGGCGGTGATCTTGGTCAGGAGTAAATTATGGAGGTGGTGGAGATCATGTGTGTCTCAGATTTTGGAGGTGAGGTATTTGCTGCAGAGATCTTCTAGATCCTGGAGGGTCACTTTTCCATCTCCATTGCGGTCTAGCACCTTCAGGTAGCTCTCGATGTCCGCCCGGGAGGGCGAAAATACGCGGTTGAAGGATTTGTATGCGTCTACGATCATCGGCACCACTTAGATGCTGTCAATGACCCCGTTTCTATCACGGTCGTAGGTGTCAAGTATCCTCCTGGCTACATTTTTGGCGCCCTCCCTATCCGTGAGTCCGGAGTTGATAAGCACGGCGTTGTTGGTGGTGACATTATTGTTGGTTCGCGAATAGCTGGAGTAACTCTGCTGGATTGAGTAGCCAGATTGCATCGATATTTAAATAATTTTATGAGTTGATAATGCCGTTAAAAAGGGACCCTGGGGGCAGGCTGCTGGGGTATTGAAAAAGGAGGCAGCTAAAGATAGGGTGGGGTATATGAGCAAAGTTTGTTTGATTATGGATGAGTATAATTTTGAATTATAACGATGTTTGCCAACCGCACTACTTTCGATTATGCCGCACTCCCTAGAAACGACCTCAAGTACCTCCACTTCGATTCAGCCAGCTCCCGAGCGACCTGCGCAAAAAAATATAAAACTACTCCTTCTTGCTGACCGACCGCATCGGCAAGGGCTACTCCTCCACCGTATACAAAGGCACTGACGATCTCACGCGTAATTGAAGTTCTACTCAGAGTAGTAAGTAGCCATCAAAGTCATCGAACTGCGCTCACTCAGAGATCACACCTCTCGCCTCATGCTCCAAACTGAAATCGACTGCTTCAGATAGGTCAAACACCCCAACGTGCTGAGGTACCTCAACTCCTTCTTCACTGCCAATAACTGCTATATCATTACTGAATACTGCTCTGGCAGCGACTTGGCCAAACTTATCAAACAGAGGGGCAAATTTACAGAAAAGGAAGCTACTTAGTACTTCCTACAAATCTTCGAAGGCTACTGCGCTTTCAACAATGCAGGCTATGTGCACAGAGATCTCAAACCTGCCAATATTTTTGTGGCTAAAGATGGAACAATGAAATTAGCAGATTTCGGATTCAGCAAGCGAAGAACCCTCATCGAAAAGGAAAACTACAATGTAGGAACCCCCATCTATATGCCCAAGGAAAGTCTAACTGCCAACATCTACAACGAGAAGACTGATCTTTGGGCTTTAGGAGTCACTCTATATGAAATGATTTTCGGGGAAGTGCCATTCAGAGGCAGAACGGAACAGTAGTTAAGAGCAAATATAGAAAAAGAAGTTGTATACTTTCCTCCTGAGATCACCATCTCATCCGAGCTTAAGGATTTTATTCGCCAAACTCTACTTAATGACCCCAATCTACGCATGGGAATCAAATAAATGCGGAGACACCCTTGGATGATGTTGAGATAGATCTCCCAATCTCAAACTTTTTCGCCAGCAGAAACGCAATAGATACCTCTGGACAGCACACTAAACAGGATTTCTCTGCCTCAAGCTAGTGTCATCCCTAACAGCAGTAGATAGTACTTCGAAAGCAAGGAAAACCGCAGATCGGCAAGTTCAACACAAAAGCTGAAGCTGAGCGTCCCAAACAAAGGTAGCTTGATGAGAGGCAACCGTGAGCCTTTACGGGATCAGACGTTGAACATCATCAACATAGAATCAATGTAGAACAAGGAGAATAGACTACAGAATGAGAGCAAGAACACAAGTGGAGTTGAGGCAATAAAAGCTTTGAGGAAAAGAAAGGATAGCGAATATTATTCAAGCACTAATGGCATTCAAAAGATTATATGTCTGATTAACTACTTCAGACTTCTCTACAAGATCTACGAGAAGGCAGGCAGCAGCTAAATGAGCCATTTCTAGACTTTTCGAAAAGCAAGCAAACTTCTCATCTCAAGGATAGCAGACATCTTCAATAAACACAAAATAAGTCTATAAGATCGCAGCAACCAATTCGAGCTGGATTCACTCTAATGGATAAACTTCGCCACATCTGACCGTTGGCCTATGTATTAGTTCGTCATAGGCAAGTATACCAAAAAGTACAAGGATGTCATCTCGAGTTCAGGAGTCAACCAGATCAATTGGATAGGCGCCAGTGCAATTTTCGCTTTTATGTGGGAAAATTACAAAGAAATCCAGATGGGCGTCAAAATGAGTGATTGCCAGCAATAGACCTACTTGTAGGTTATGGCAATGATGGTCCACTTGAGCGAACTTGACAGCATTATTAGCAAAGAGGGATGGTCAGTCTTCGCACAGAAATATCAACACAAAAGCGAAGAGCTGCTGATGTAGACTTTTACGATAAAAAGATAGAATTTATCGTAGATAGAGAGTCAGCTGAGTGAAGCCTACAATCGGATTCAATTGAGTAGCTATTGATGCAGATTGGTACTAACATGGAACTCAAGATATTTATAGACTTTAACTGTTGCTAAACATGTATTGCCTCCTATAAAATTATAATATCATTGAAGTTATTGCATTTATATAAGTCTTTCATTGGTCTACAGCTGATGTCTGCGCATAATCGTCCAGGCATCTCTTGTCACCTTAGCTAAAATCACGAGCAATAGTAAGAAAGTGGCGAAGACTGACAATTTCAGCATCAATGAGATGATTAGAACTAGAGCTGCGAAAGATATGGCTCCTAGAAATTGTTGCACTCCAAACATTTCTAAGCTGTTATTGAAATGCTTGCTTATCAGTGTAGGCAAGTTAGAGCGATGAGTGGTAAGTAGTAAACCCCAAATAAAGGCAATCAAACAGTCTACCCAAAAAATCCCTAGGTAGAAGGCAAACACAGTGAGTACCATCAGCAAAAAAGAAATCAAAGTCCCATAGTAAGCTATCTGGTAACAATTTATGTTCCTGGACAAGGGTTTCATGAGGAAGCCCATGATCCCTTGCGGCAGCCCAAAGAAGAACAGAAATACCCCCAGGTAGTAATTCTGCAGATGGTCATATTTCTAAGGGTCAAAGCCATTCGAATCGGGGAGAGCATTAAAACTAAGCAGGTAGAGCATAACAGTGCTGAAACTATTGATGAGTCCGTCCATAATGCTGTAGCTGTAGATCTACCTGTTCTTTTCTATTGATAGCAGCTTGAAGTAGCTCTAGATGATCTAGGTCATCGGTTTGTTAGATGGGGGTTGTGGGAGCTTGGCCTAGAGGATTTAGGTGTAAGGCAGGGCGCCAAAAAAGAAGAGGCTGAGCACTAAATAAATCGATGGCTACTTCCAGCTAAGATGAAAACTGTGAAGTAGACATCTTCAGTAAATCGAGTCAAGAGAAACATATTCAGCAAAAATCCAAACAAAACCGAGAAAGTGCGTATCCCCACAGCCAAGCCAAACATTTCATCGCGGTGCTCCAATTGTGATAACTCACCAATATAGCTCGAATAGGCCACCCAAATGATTCCAGCCGATAACCCACACAAGAAAGCAGGTATGGTGACTGCCAGCCAAGCAACCACCACATTATCTCCGTAGATGTAGATGATTAGACCTGAACATTAGAAGAAGGTATAGCAAAGGGATCCGTAGATGAAGACCTTTTTGTAGCTATAGCGTTTGAGAACTGATGACGCGAAGGAAGTTGAAAGAGCGTAGTTGACATAGACGATGGCTAGCGTTATCGGCCCAAAGTTCTCATGTCCGAAAGTGGAATATATCTTTGTAATTACAGCTTGAATGGGAGAGAAAGCAGCAAATAGCATAAAGAAGCCGAAACCAATGATGATAGTGCCGTATCTTTGCTAACCGTATGAAATCTGAATTCTCTACATTTCTCCACTACCTATTTTATATTTCAATTAACACATTACAAACAACCCATAAAACTGCACCAATCAAGTCTAGCTCAAAACCTGGTTGGTATAACATCTGGGACCAGTAACAGCAACCAATTTTGTAATCAATGGCAATGTTGAAAGTTGGTTCTGAAAATGAAGAAAAAGAGAGTATGATGCAAGATCAGTGCAAATGTCTCTCAGCTAATCAGATAGTTGGCTTTTCTTTTATCTGTATTATTTTAGGGAATCATAGCTTTGAATTATCTCATATATTAATAATCACAAACATAATCACATAAGATGCTACTCAAACTATCCATCAGATTGTCAGGGTTGAGTCACACTCCCATCTATCGATTCAGCATGCTGAGCGACTACCTCTCCCAAAAACAGATGAAGAAGCAGTAGGCAGAGTTCAAGAAAGAGATGGAGTATCTGGCCAACAAGCCCACCTTCACTCTCATGGACTACAAGCAGCGTGTTGAGGACTAGCTCGCCAAGGCCAACTCCAGTATTTCCGGTTTTATGAAGACCTCAAAAGCAAAATAAACAAGTAGCATCAGGAACAGACTAGAAATTTGGAGATGGAGAAGAAGGTTCTCAACTCCTTCTTCGAGGAGGAGCTCAATTTGCTCAAAAAAATCAAAGAAGAACAGAAGAAGGAAGTCTCCCTAGTTTCACAGTTGCCCCTTGATTTCGTCGCCAAGACGTTGGCCAAATTCGATGAGTATCGTACCATGCACCGAGTTCTGCGAAACACTCGTCTCCGCAATCAACCTCTTCCCGAAACCGTCTAAGAACTCAAAATGCTTTACGCAAATAATCCTATTCTACGTTCAGGCAAAAAAGTAAAATACATGCAATACCGCCGCGTAATCGTTATATTTATTTAGGTGAGCACTGCGTAGAGAAACGCACAAATGAAGAAGGAGTTCAACCATGGGTACTTTGATGTTTGATAAAATGTGCTATTTTGATGAATGTGGGCTGGGTTATGTGCAAGAATGAGTAAAGTTGCAATCAAAGTCCAAGATTACCGTATTTCTTCTTCAATTACTCCATCTTCTATTTCATGGCGGATTGCTTGCGTTCGCGAGGTCTGACCCACTTATTTTCACGATGGTTAGTACTGCGCAAAGTGAGTCTCAGAGGCACTCCATTCATCCCAAACTACTTCGCCATATTCCGCAGCAGAAACCGCTAGTAGTGACTTTCAAAAAGATCACGAGAGTTGAGGAAGAATACGAAGTGAGGAGGTCTCACTCTTGCCTGGATGAGATAGTTTATTTTAAGGGTGTGCTCGTTATCTCTGGGCATGTGCTGCAGCTTCTTGAACTTCTACAGCCAGTTGTTCAGCAAACCCGTTGAGATACGAGTATTCCACTTGTCATAGGTGTCAATCACCTTATTCAGCAGTTCGTCCATCCCGAAACTCATTTTGGCGCTGATGTAGACCAAAGGGTCGCCATGCAGCTAACCCATATGTTTGTCCAGTTGCTTCAGAAGATAGTTTTTGGCCTTGTAGCGATAGGGCTACTTCACTGCCTCCCATTTGTTGACAGCAATCACCACAGGTCTTCCTTCTTTTATCACTGATCTTATGAGATCAAAGTCATCTAAGACCATTGAGGAGTAAGCGTCCATCACGTAGATCACTACATGGCTCTATTTGACGTGCGCCATGGTACTTATTTGTACCTTGCGGAGGTGCTCTTCCTCTGTTTTGTCCAAGTTGGGGGTATTGATGCCTGCTGTATCGATAAGTTCGATTTTTCTTTCCTTGTACTCTAGGCGAGCCCGTATACTGTCTCTAGTTGTATGGGGTATGGAAGACACTACCACTTTCTATTCACCTAAGAGCTCATTGATCAAAGTGGATTTGCCTACATTTGGTCTTCCGATTAAGCAAATTTTGATGATTCCTTTCAATTTGGGGTTTCGTGCTTCAGCTCCTCGGCTATTCGAAAAAGCTTCCTCAGGCCTTACAAAAAACTCCTCAAAATTTTAGCCATCAAGATCTTAGTTATCCGCAGGGTTGGGATTAATCCTTCTAAAATCAGTTTCCCACTGGCCAGCTTTAAAGCCTTTGTCAGCTGACATCTTCTATATATCTGCTCTTAATTTTTTCACAAGCTCTTAGAACTTCTCTTCTCTCGCTTTCCGCTTCAATTCGAAAGATTATTTCATTTCTTGAGGCACATTGTCATTTATAAAATTAAGTAATTCGATTATCCCTGACCCATCAGCTGCAGAGACTGTCCAGGGCTATCCCAAGCCTAGAGCTGAGGATTAGGCAATCACCTCCCCCTAATCAAACAATCCATCACATTTATTGAAAACCAGACCTATTTTGGCATGTTTGCCAAATGCTTTCAAGTACTGGGCGAATTGGACCTACTCCCTCGTAACTGGCTTTTTGGAATCTACTACTAACAGAATCATATGAGATTCGTGTATAGCTGCAATAGTCTGTTTGAAGATTTCCTATTTGAGAGTGTTGCCTGAAACAGTCCCTTTTTTAAGCAAATCTGCTTCAACCCCAGGGGTATCGATTACTGAAACCAAACCTTCAAGGATTGTGAATTCCTTGCGATCTCTGGTCGTGCCTCTATGTGGATCTACAATCGCGATATTTTCGCCTACCAAGCAGTTGAAGATACTACTCTTACCACAGTTAGGCAAACCTACCAACGAAACTCGATACCTCGCTTCTCCTTCAACTCCTCTCTTCCAGCTCTTAGGCTTTGCTTACAACTTTGCGAAGTTCTACTATTTTCGCACAATCATCTGCTCTATCTGACTGGGAGAGTGCAGGATCAATTGGGAATTTTTAGCTCTGCGAGAGAAAAAGAATAGTGGCTGCTGTCGCATCAGACAGAGCAGAGGGGTTTTCGGGGCAATTTGAGATGAAAAATTCACCAAAGCTTTGATCATTATATAATATTAACTATGGCAATCACGCTTAATTAGCAAGATGAGAAAACAAAAACGAAGATACTTTTCCCTTAAGAAAATAAGCGTGTTTCTCAAAGATAGATGTAGGTGAAATAATTCAAAAATAAGCTCAATATTTGGTAATTTAGGTAAAGGTTGTTCAAAGATCAATTTTTGTACAAAGAGTTTTCGAATAGCTCTTCAAAAGTGAATCCTCCTGACTTCTCTATTCTCTTGATCCTATCCTAAAATCTCCTTTGCAGTAGAACAACACTTGTCCCCGATCTGCCTGCCCTGCCTGTCCTTCCTGCCCGGTGAATGTACGACTCAACTTGGTTGGGAGGTTCCACTTGGATGACTAGTTCCACTTCAGGAAAATCCAACCCTCTTGCTGCGACATTAGTCGCCACTATCACCTGGATATCTCCCTTTTTGAATCCTTTATAGATGCGTTCTCTGTCCTGCTGCTTGACGTCTCCATGCAGCATTTGGCACTTTTGGGAGGAGATTTACTCGTAAAGACTGTTGACTTGCCGTTTGGTTTCGCAGAAGATGAAGCAGCGGCTGGAAGAAGAAGGCAAATATTTCTTGCACAGGGAATTGATGATTTTGCACATGTCATGATTGTTTTTGAGGGTAACGAAGAGATGCTTGATTGTTTTAGGGATTGTAACTGTCATGCTTCCTACTAAGTCAATCACAGTGCAGTTCTTTTCTTGGTATTGCTTTGAAATGCTATTGAGCCATTCGGGAATAGTCGCAGAAAACAGGATGACCTGAGGTTTTTTCTTATTATCTTTCATGACGGCTTTGAAGATCTGCTGAATGTCTTGCTGGAAACCTTGCTTAAGCATTTCATCAGCCTCGTCGAGAACCAGAATTCTCAGCTACTCAAACATTATCAGCCCTCTATTAATAAAGTCGATTAGCCTTCCAGGAGTAGCTATCAAGATCTAAGGCTTGGATTTCAGCTTATCTATTTGTTTACTGACCGGATCACCTCCATAGAGTCCGATTGAAGTCCACTTTTAGCCCTCAAGCTTCAATTTTTAGAAGCAAGCGTCGACCTGAATGACCAACTATCTAAATTGAATCAAACTTACCTTGTAGGTAGCATCACAAGCATTTTTGGACAAGTTCCTTTCCCTAGTATTTTCTCTCCTCTTAATTTTTAGAGGGCTGGTAGACTGTAGGCTAAGGTCTTGCCGGAACCTGTTTTGTCCTTGGCAATGATGTCGCCTCCCTCAAGAATGGTAGTGAAAGTTTGATACTGGATGGGGAAAAGTGATTTGATTCCATTTTTTTCGAGCTGCTTTATCATCTTTTAGTCTTTGATGTAGAGACCTAGTGCACCAAGATTGGTGTTTTCTTTCTTAGGAGAGCAAAATTTAGCCATTTCTGTGGTTCTTTTTTTCTCCGGCTTGAAATCTTCGAACTCAGGTTTTCGTATTCTTTTGCCCTACATATCAGCCAATTATAGAATGCAGATAAATCAAAGTAGTATATAAGGCTAAATTAATAACACATATAGATTCGGCCGACATTAAGGTAGCAACTTTTGTCCTTAAAATAGCCCATTCAGCCAAAAATGATTAACCTTTGATGGTCAAAACCAAAAGAAACCTTCAGGCTGCGCATTCTAAGAACATCATATTGTGTGACCAACTCAAAGGTGATTATTGAGTTCTAAAAATAAACAAATATCACTTGATAAAGCTGATTTTGACTTTCTAGAAAGAAGCCTTTTTTAATGAGTTTTACTTTTACTCATCCATCTTTATTATGCGCGTATTCTACAAATAAAGTTTCTTTTGAGAATCCACCAAAAATTTTTGGCCTTTCTTCCTCTGTTACTATGCATAGCCTTTAATCACCTGTTTAAACTCTTCTGGCGTTAGGTTGTACTTCTTCATCAGAGTTTATGCTTGCATTCCGAACCCTGAACACTCAAAGGCACTCACTGACCGAAACTAATCGATCAAATTTTATTTATTTTGCTAAAACTTAGCGCTGTTGTAGACTTCCTTAAAGGGAGGAGTCTGAAAAATTTTTTGAGTACTTCCATCAAAGCTGCATTCATAGCCCTTGATCTATTAATCCTCTCCTTAAACACCAAGCTTCCTGTCTTTGGTCAGCTCCTCTATCTTGTTTTTCAAAAGTTAGCTCAACTGAAACAACTCCTTCCTATCCACCTATTTCTCCAAAACTTCTCTCTTCAAAACATCCCTCTCATTCCTGAGTTTATCAATCTTATTGTAGAGTATGAGCAACACGTTATACATGAATTGATATTGGTCCGAGGAAAGTTAGATGTTTCTTAGGATGCTTTCGATGTTTTCATCTTTATTGCCGCACAGCCTCACCACCGTTTAGAGCTCTTGCACTGATCTGCCACGAATGTGCTCCATCGCCTTTGCTAATAATATAATTTATTAGTATACGTCTAAATATATCAACTTTGCGCAATCTCTTGAAAAACTGAGTATTAATTCAGAAATATGAAGGAGTTAGAATTTAAAGGGCTAATAATCATAAATGTGTTTTGTATAGCGATGTGAAAGTATTGACAGCTTTAAACTTGATTGAAGCTCGGCAAAACTTAGTTTTTATTCTTAGCTAGTAATTGTTTAAGTCATAACTGTTAGCTCCTCATCTATAATTTTCCTATTTTTTGATGAAATATAACACTCAACGTAGTACCAGAATAAAGCAAACTATACAAATAGTAATCTATCGCTCTACTTACATCACCAAATAATCACAAAAAGTTAAAATCTATTGTTTGCTCGCCATAGTCCAACTCACAAATAGCTTTGTCTTTGATTAATACCAAAAAAGCATTACAAATCTATGATTGCGATTATAATAAATTTATGGGAAATAAAGCTCCAGTTTAACAATCCAAAACCCAACAATCGTCATCAGACGCAAATGATTAATATCTATCTTTGTATCAGCTCTAACGCCTAACGCCTCGTTTGGTTAAGTCTTTAGGCTTTAAACGTAATCAGGCTTATATTAAGGGCCATACTAGAATCAATTAAAATAGCATCGGAAAAAAATCAAAAAAATGAAACTTTAACAAGGTCTTTACTAAGGACTTATCAATTAAGTAACCAATCCTTCATTCAGAATCAAAAACCTTTCGGTTTAGGCAAAATTTACCATGAAAATGGCTCCTTAATTGTAGGGAAATTTGAAGACGGCAAACTAACTGGGCATTATCATACTTTTCATATCGATGGCTCTTATTTTTGTGGCTATTTCACTGCCAACAACCATAAAAGAGGGCATTTTTGTTATCCAGATGGTACTCTACAGGAAGGACATTTTACTGACGATCTTCTTTAGGGATTCGGGTCATAGAAAACCCTAAAATACACGCTTTAAGGGCAATTTAGCAAAGGCAAGCCAGTAGAAGGAACGTTGCGATGGTACAAAGAGAATGAGACACATATCTATGAAGGTTCCTTTGATGAGAATGGCAACTTTACAGGTGAAGGTACACATCTAAAATACTTAGGCAAACTGATCGAGCCACTGGGTACTTACAGCGGATAGTTCAAAAATGGCCTCAAACATGGCAAAGGCATTTACAAATTCAAAAACGGCTTGGTGTACTAAGGACAATACAGCAACGGCATTAAATAAGGGTAAGGAGTACTTTACAACTCCGATGGAAGTATTTGCTATGTGGGACATTTCGCACAGAATGTGCCTAATGGGAAAGGAGCTAGCGTGAATAAAAAAGGCAGGAAGGTCTAAACCTAGTATTTCTAAGGTCTGAGCAAAAGATAATTAGCTATGGTACAAAGTATCACAACTATTGATAACGGGGAAAATTGATTCGGTTTTTATATTTTGGGACTTTGCCGCAGATTTGCAGTGTTTGATGTGAAATAGGCACTGGTTTGAGCTCTTATATTTTAATAAATGCGAAAGAGGTAAATCAAAAAGACAGTAATCAAATACGAATAAAAACCATTATAGTCCACAAAAGACGACTAGAGAGAAAGATCCAGAGAGAAAGAAGGCGGTAGAAGAGAAGCTACGGATTAACCAGTTAAAGTATAGGAAGTAAATGTCAACAGCCGGAGGGCTAGATTGTAGGCTATGCGAAAAGCACGGCAGCAAGAAGAAAACTAATAGCCCAATTACACCCCAAATGAAGTTCAGGTCAAAATTGAAGAACCACTCGCGGCAAGTTATGTGACTGAAAATAACCCAGTTCCTGAGTAGAAGCCTAAAGAATTAACAGCAAAGCCAGTGGCTCCTAAGAAATAAGCCTTGGACTAAGAATAGCAGCAGGATTCATCTGAATAAGGAGAATAGAGGGTTGAGATCATAAAAAAACCTGTATTCATCGCCAAAGAGTATCGGGAAGATAAAGGGACAGAAGAAGAGGACCTCAAATAGGAATAGCGCAGGAAGAAGAACGTCAAATATACCACCAAAATGCTACTCTAGCAGCAAAAGTATGAGGATTCCGAGGAAGAGAACTAAAACTCAGATTCAGAAAACGATCTCAAAGCCAACGCCATTGTCGATGATGATACAGTTGATTAGTAGCTTCAGTTTTAGCTCTGGAAAATCAGAGAACTCAACCGCATTCGAAGAGATCGCTAAGAGAGACGCAAGCTATAGATGGAAAAAGCTGAGATAAGCCGCAGGAGACAGATGACAAACTAAGCAGTCTTGCTATAAAACCGCTAGCTGGGATCAGATGCAACTGATGGGAGCAGCTAGACCAAGTACGTCTATATGCAGAAGTACTACCACAGAGGCGCTTTTTATCAAGATTCTGAGGACTAAATCTTCAAGAGAGACTATAATCTGCCCACTCCCATGGAAATGCAAGACAAGTCACTTCTGCCTCAAATACTGCAGAAAAGAATAGGCAACTTCGGGAAACGGGGGCAGAGTAAGTATACGCATCTGACAGCTGAGGATACAACTGAGCTCAATCCATTAGCACGACCCGACGAAGCCATACTTTAATATTGGAAACAGAAGACTGCAGGCTACAAAGGTTCCTACACAAAAAAAGTTTGATCTTTCTTGGGTTGGCAATCTTCCTCCGTTATAAGTGAATGAGATATTGATACTATGGCAGCATGAATTAGGCTAAAATGATCACTTTCATTTGATGAGCTACAACTGCTTACGCCGGTCGTCGAACATCTGGTCCAGAGCATTGTCTACAAAAGCTGCTATCGTATAGGTCCCACCGATTATCGCACAAAGCTTAATCAAAAAGACGCTGAGGGAGTCAGTCTAAGGCTTGACTACTATGGTCAACCCTCCAATGTGGTAGTTGAAGTACAAAGAAGGCATGTGGTTGACCTCGAAGGTGTTGTGGTTGTATGTGTACTGATAAACATGCGAGTTGGGCCAGTAAGGCACCTGATAGAGCGTAGGCACCACCTCCAAATGATAATGGCTGATGTAAGAGTGTGGAGTCCCAGTCATATCGTAAGACTTTTTATGCCCATTCAACTTCGATAGCGATGCCTCTGGGTGTGCCCTCTCGATGGCCGTTGTGTTTTCAATGTCGCCAAAGAACAGATAGATGATCGAATGAGACATATCCAAAGTTGAGATCACATTCTCCATTCTCAGACGAGCGTAGATGTTTTGGTATGCGTGGGAACTGATGTGGAAGTTGCCTGGCACCTATTTCACTGTGAAGTCGCCTTTGAGACGGCATCCGCGTTTGGCTAGAAATGCCTACTTTGCCAACTAATACTGTCTCTGCATATTGGGTTCTCTCAACAGCTAGAAATCTTCACCCGTATCGATAGGGTAGCCATTGCTATCCAGTCTGTACTTCTTGACTGAGCCCAAATTGGGGCTGTGAGACATCATGGCATCCTGGATGTCAAGGGAGATGACCTCACAAGGAAAGTGATGCATTATCATATCGAGATGTATCCTATTTGAGAGGCTAGGTACTTCATTTCCTTGCGGGTGACTAGCTAGTCAGGCGTCAACTTCGCACTGTACTCAGGCCGAAGGAAGCCACTGAGTTCTGCGTACAGAAAGTAGGCGATGCTAAATATTGTAAGCAAAGAGATGAATCCGCCGCGGTTGGTTCCCTCCGAGAAATCGCGGGGGACCTTCTTGAACATGTCCAGCTTACGTATTCGGCTGTTTAGACTCATATACGTATAATATTATAACCAAAACATGGATCACTACAAACCTTAGCTGATGCTCTACCCCATTGATACTATGCTTTCGTTTATTTCTGGCATGTTGGGGAAATCAAAGCGTCGCTCTTTGTGGGCTATCCCGAACGGACCACTCGCGAAGTGAGGAGTTGGCGGATGCAGCTGCAAATCTGTCCTGCGGCCCCAGATGCTTACTTCTTCGGGTTGGTCGATCTTTTGAACTTTTGTGGTCAGTTTGTCAATGTACCTTTACAATTGTTCACATTTTTAACTCAGCTGCACTTCCTTCGATTTGTTCATCATTTTCTACATCTGCCTTATCATAAACTAAGTCTAGTTGTTACTAATCTGTCGCTATTTTGAAAGATGCTAGTTCTCAATCCTTAACAGCTAGATTTGCGCGATTAGAGCTTGATTCTCAGCTCTTAGTTTACAAACTTCATTCTTCAGTTTGGCCATCTCCAAATCCTTTCGGTGAGTATCTTCCCCTCCTCTCCTTATAGTTATCTTAGGTTTCGTTTATCCCAATCCAATGGCTCCATCTCGGTTGAATCCATTCTCCTTCTCCTTAAAAGCACTTACCTCCTCTTCAAACACTCTAGAAACAGTGAACTAAAGGGTTGAATGCTTCATTCGCTTCCCTGAAGAACTGCTGGAATACCTGAGGGTGTCTTCAAGAACACTTATCTACTTCTTGCACGCAACAATCAGCTAGTCCTTGATTGGCAACAACAGTCTCAACCTTTACAGCTATTGCCCCATTTCTCTCAAAGAAGATTGGTACTCTCTAACTTACTTTTTGTAATTATTTAGCTCCTATTTCGATCTTCTCTGCTCCTGCTACACTATGTCCATCTGATGCCTCATTTACTCTAAAACCGCTGACAACTCACTCGCTAAGTTTGGAACAGCTTGGGGTTGGGTGGTAGATTAGCTGTGTTTGTTGTGCTGCGAGGCAATCACTGCCAATTTTTTTAATAACTATCTGTGTTACTTCATAACTAACGCATAGACTATCAATCGTTACAATGTTAAGAATCATCAACTTACCGTATATCATCATTGAGCCCATGTGATAAATAGAAATAGCTTGTTTCAACCATTTGAGCTTACCAACAGCTTTCATAAGTGGTCTGGAGTAGTTCTGAGATTAGATATTGATTCAAACTGAGATCTAGTATTTTATGAATGTTTTCTAATTGTTGCATAAAATAGCAGCCTCATTTTTACAATTTAATAATCTGTGCCAAGTTGACCTTTGTCGATTTGGTCACTCAAACATAGCAAATCGCTGGTGAATATAATCATCTAAAAGATCAAAAGATGTCTGTTTGGCTAGGAATACAGCAATCTCACCTCATATTCTTTTCAGCTAGATTTTCAATTTGGACACTTCTTTAGGCTTAGGTTTGAAGTAAGCCGACCCAAGTATGATGTCTTATATCTACAAATGTCCATTTTGCTGTTTTTTTTCACTATTTACATTGTATTCCCTATTTTCAGCTGGATTAACTTTTGAGTTCTCATCATTCTTGCCATCCCTCGACGTTTTAAACAGCTTTTCATCATTTTGGTGCGGATTGTGCTCAATTCGAATTCCATCACGCTCAGTGAAAGGTTCTTCACCAATTCCTCCGGTACAGTATTTGATACCTCTGATACCCTCCTTAGTGTCTTTACTCAGCAAACTGAAGCTTTTTGACTTGGAGTGAGATAGGTTCCTCACTGGACTCACTAGTTTGCGTTGATTATGTTTGAGAGCAAGCGTATTAGAAATGAGTTGAATCTTAATTTGCCTGTTTTTCTAAGGCCTGGCCCTAGATTAAGAATCGCTGCGGTTAGATAACATTATAAAAGTTATGCAGGATGCTCAAATAAAGTTATTTCGCATTTATTTGAGTGAATATTCAAACAGTTTTATCAAAAAATGCCAATAACTTGAATTAAAATCATGAAAATGTGTGTTGGTAATCTGACAGCTAACTGATAGACTTTGGTAGCAACTAGTCCAAAATTAAATTTTATTTTCATAGACAAAATCTACAATTATACAGAAAAGTGCGATACTATCCAAATTAGAGGTGATTCGAATGTACAATACTTGAACAGAGATTCATAGTTTGCTCACAATCACTAAAATAAATGTGATGTGTACAAACAAGCAAAACAAAACGCAGCTCCTATTTCAAACAAGTATCTTCCACTTTGGATTTACTCGTCACCATCCCACAAGAATGAAGTGGTGAGGTTTTGCTAAGTGCTGCAGTTATTGCGGCAAAGGTCCCGAAAAATCAGAAGAGGCTTTTAATATTAAAGCAGTTCATTAATTTGTCATCGTTATAATAAGAATATAGTCGTTAGATGGACCCCTTCATCATCATCAAAAACTACCGACAATCCAAAATAGAAGACCTCCCTCCCGCCCCACGCCTCTGCCTCAGAGAACTCGATCCCAACACGCTCTCCTCAAGACCAACTTCCAACAAATTCCATTCCAGACTATACAGCGAGTAGGACAAGGAAAATTTCAACTGCATGTTTGAGATGGAGCTTGATGGTCTGCTCAAGGCACTGCCCACGCCCAGCAACCTGCAACTCATTAACTACGCCGACTACGATCTTAATTATTGATGCTCTACTACTTTTTTTTGCTAATCATCCCCCAAAAACATCACCTGTGCTACTTTTGATTCGCTTAAGAACTAAATAAAAACAAGTCTTTCACTTTGAAGCATAAAAAGTTTTTGTAGGTTGCTTGATGAAGCTATTTATGTATAAACAATCGCCAAATCACTAAAATAAGTGATTCTTGAAAATCAATACAGTAAATCAATGGCATCCAAGAGAAGATCATCGTCAAAATCTTCATTGAAGTGCAGCAAGAAATGCAGACTCATTTACCTAAAATCGGCTATCTTCCTCACCCTCACAGTCATCTTCTTGATGTTCCCGTTTTCGTGTTAAGTCCGGACCAAGGCGTTTCTGTCCCAGCACGGGTTAAGGATAAGTCAAAGCTTGATAATAGTATACTATAGATTATTAAGGTTTAAATAGCATCTTTATGTTAAAAACTATCATATCGACGGTCGAACTATAAGATTTATCCCAGCCTGGGAAATAGAAATGCAATTACTTGCAGTCGATTTTCCAACTCTACCGCCCTATTATTTCTTGGGTTTCATTGGATATGTAGTAGATCGGAGTTTTTTTTGCAGCCGAAAGTATGAAAAACTGAGATATTTCCAATCTAAGTTAGCATAGGCGTAGTAAGAAAGTCGAAGCTGGTTGTCGTTGTAGTCCCCTTTTTCGATTACACAGAAAGTTCCTGAGTCAGGAAATGTTTAAATCTCAATTTGGACAGGATCATCGAATAGATATTGATGGTTAATCGCCCTCACAGTTTTGTCCTCCAGATTAATGATGTCGGTTTTGCTCTCCTTAACGTTGAGTACGATTACTTCTCTGTCACTCATCTGTCCGAAGAAACCAATGGTTTGGTCATATTGGCGCTAATATAGAATCTCTCCTTGGCCATTGAAATGGACGATGCTTTCTCGTAGACAGGGCTGGTCTACCCTCACCATGACAAAAGTGTCTTTGTATGCAATAGAGAAGCATGTGACTCTGGGCAGAGGTTTGCTGAATTTGATTGTGGTTTCTTAGTTTAGCAACATAAGTGTTATACAGATGCTGCAGTATGTGGGTATTAGAGGCATGTTTGTTGCTGGATTCTAGACATGCTGTATCTTAGCAAACAGTTGGTTCACAGGGCGTGAGGATGAGTTATAGCGAACTACCAATTATGAAGATAGGTCTGAAACCAAACTATCTCAAACCTTGAAATTATGCCGAATCCATGAAAAATCTGTTAAATCAACAGACATCAACTTTGATTCAAGTTATTGACTTTCAACAATCGTTCGATATGTAGTGTTAATATTCTTGCTTGGCGCCATAACAGTAACAAGGTATAAATTATTGTCCAATACTCGATTCGTATCCAGACCAACATAAAAATCACCCACCTTCATATCAACTCTATCTTACATATCTTTTCAAATTTCTTGAAGCCTTTGCATGAGCTTTTGAAATCACGTTTGCGATTGCTCAGAGGAGAAGTAGAGTAAGACTATTTTTCGTAGTTGAGTAGAACCTAAATACCATGCATTTTACGATCTGCCTGTTCCCCCGCGAAAAGTAGTTTGTGTATTCTTTGCCACTCTCGAAAAAATGGGCAAAGTGGTTCTCGAACTGGATCCCTTTATTCTTCTGTTAGCTGCTCTAGTTCGTGTACTTATCTGTCGTCTTTCTAACGCGTTCCGTCAGCTCATTCCTTTCTCTTTCGTAGACCTACTCCACAGATTTAACTTCGCCAATTGGGCCGTTGGAGTAGAATGTGTTCAGAATCTGGCTATGCCTGTCCTTGAATCGCTCTCGGTTGATGGTTTCCTAGGAAAGGATCTAATTGGCCTGCACTGTTTGCTCAAGATTGACAGTTTTTTTGTTTTTGATCCCGAACTCTCCCCGCATATAGCTAACTCTTGCATTTCTGATAGTCCTGCCAGTCTCTTTGAGAATGATTTTATGCCTATTGGGGCTATAGTGCTGCTTGCTACTCACCAAAAACGGCACCTCCAGTGACTCGGCAATCCTAGAAGTCTATATCTTATTCTTAATCTCATGAAAGTATTCGAAATCTGCCAAATTCTCACAAACGCACTGCAAGAAATGCTACTTCGTGATATAGTACGCAGCTGTGAATTATTTGGCGATGGCCTACAAAATAGTAGGCCGAGAATTGATTACTCCTGTGTACCCATAGCAATTGTTGGAGATCTCCCTATCCAGTTTGTTATCTATGGTTTTTAACAACTTTTTTGTACTTTTGCGAACCTTGAGGTCAGCGTATACTCCTATTTTGCCCGAACGGATGAAGTACAGCCTTTACTTGCCCAGAGGCTGGTAGATTGTGTCGTTGGGTGAGAACAAAGTATGCACCAATTTGAGTGAGACTGCCTTTTGCATGGTGTAAGTCCACCTGCAAACCAAAAATATTGACGATTTGACGATTGATATCAAACTGGATTTTTATATCTCTAATTCGACATATTAGTACAGTTTCTGAGCTATTAGTTGAGCTTTTTGATCACACCTTACTCCTCTTCAGGTGTAAGCTAGTAGGCTTTTTGGTAGCTGTTCACCAAATACTCGTTGACTCTCTGCGCCAAATCCTCCTGCAGGAAATACTGCTTCTTCATCTTCTAGAGCACCAACAGATCTTTCTATAAAAACTACTGGTCCTTCCTCAATGAACTCAAGCAAAACCCAATCTCGTTGATAATGTAAGCCAGCATTACAATCCCTAAGTAGTCACTATCTTACCACATATTTGAACGAATACGACTGTAAGCACCTCAATAGGGTTAGTCGCTGAGATATCGCCATATCCCACAGTCAAAATGGTTGTTATCGAAAAATAGAAAGCGTAAAGATACAGAACCAAGATGTCTTCGGTTTGGACGTTTATCTTTGAGAGCCAGGTTGTATCGTAGCCGGCTTTGGTCGAGCTATACAGCACAAGGGCCTAATTCAGGGTAATTGTACCATTATATGACCGATTATGAGCAAGGTGATTATTAAATCTGCTACTTTGAAGTGGTACTCGAAGTGTGAGGAAAAGTTAGCCACCCGGAGTGAGTTATAGAGTTTTTTGGTCTACAAGTAGAGCAGAAAAAGGACCAGAACATCCAAAATGATAGTCCAACTCGTATTTGTGCCATCTGAGGCAACTTTAATTCCAAAGTATACTAAATAAACTATTTTTTTGTAGGAGCTCGAGAAAAACGAAGATAAACATTCCTTGAGCTACAGACATTTGATTTTTCTCAGCAATTTGAGCAAGAACTCAAAAATCTGTGCGATTATGACTAACACTAAAATGATCTATTTGAATGCTGCAACCGAAGTGCCTTCGATCACCAAAAGGGTGGTGCACAGCCAAAGGGCCAGACTGTTGCATACAACAATGAAGGAATAGACCCACTCCTCCATTTTGCTGCGAAACTTGATGCTGAATTGTGCATTGGTGGCTGCGTTTTTGCTTTTGTGCTGCCACTTCTACTCAAAGCCGTAGTGCGGCTTGTAGTTGATTGGAAAGTTTTGGCCGTAGTACTCATACATCCTGTCCTTCATAAAGCACAGTCTTCTATTGACCAAAATTTCGTCGATTTTTTGCTAGATCAATTTATTCGCTCCCAAGGTGTTCTGCATGTGGACTTGGTTGGGGTAAGAATACTGCTGTTAGGAGGTTTTGTGAGTCTTATTTTCCATTTACCTATGAACGTCCCAGATTTAATATATGGCATGGAAATATAACATTCAAATAGCTCAAAAATTCGATAGGTTCTTTTGGTTTATTGCCTCGGAGAGTAGGGCAACAAGTGCTTCACTTAATTTAACTATCTTAATTATAGCACTGGCTAGTTTACTCCAAAAAGCAATGAATTCTTTCTTAAGAAAGTGTAGTTTTCGTCTTTCGACCCTTAGCGTTCTGAAACAAGCAAATCACACCTTTGTTTGGTATCTGCCTTCCAAGAAACGACTAAGCCGTTTGCAGATGTTATTAATCAAACCTAAAATATTTATAAGTTCTTGTGTTGCAATCGAACAGACATAACATTTACAAATATATTCACAACCGATTAAGAGATACAAAGCACATCATCGTCCTACCTGCAATAACCCACCAAACAACTAATCGCCAAAGTCTTTCTTCTTTAATATAATACAGCTTATGGAGGATTGTTTAACTGCAGTGATTAAATTAAGCATTGCGATTGAATTATATTCATGACTCACAAAGAAAAGCTCTAGCAGTTCCGAGTGTAAATACGCAGCAGATAGATAAGCCAGCTGCTCGCCCAAAAACGCTTCTGCAGAGACCAGCAGCTATAAATTAGCAACTCTATTCCTCAGCCTCAACCGCTCGACTTGCAACTCCTCATCCGCATTGCCAAAGCTGCGCAGTTCTAGGAAAATATTGAGGAACTGCATCGATAAGGTTGGCCCAACCATCTCAAGCCATACCTCTCCTCTCAATACAACCACACTGAAGAGCAAATATACG
>Ga0316217_10001044_pt1 | contig 37446 bp, 33 predicted proteins | sample 1anoAmetaG_FD_203633 | JGI IMG/M metagenome (GOLD analysis project Ga0316217, IMG submission 203633) | Freshwater microbial communities from Trout Bog Lake, Wisconsin, USA - 1anoA | ecosystem: Environmental > Aquatic > Freshwater > Lake > Hypolimnion/Profundal zone | place: USA: Wisconsin...
GGGTCGGGGCTGCACCACCTCGTCTGGGAGGTCGTGGACAACTCGGTCGACGAGCACCTCGGCGGCTACTGCTCGAAGATGGACGTCACCATCCACTTCGACGGATCGGTCACCGTAGAGGACAACGGCCGCGGCATCCCCGTCGGCATGCACTCCAAGGGGGTCAGCGCGGCCGAGGTCGTCCACACCGTCCTGCACGCAGGCGGGAAATTCGACCACTCGAGCTACAAGGTCTCGGCAGGCCTCCACGGAGTCGGCGTCTCAGCGGTCAACGCCGTATCGGAGTGGCTCAAGGTCGAGATCAAGCGCGAGGGGCACGTCCACTTCCAGGAGTACCGGAAGGGGGTCCCGGTCGCGCCGCTGGCCGTCATCGGTGACACCGACAAGACGGGGACGAAGACGACGTTCAAGCCCGACCACGACATATTCACGACCACCGAGTTCCAGTTCGACATCCTCGCCAGTCGCCTGCGAGAGCTCTCGTTCCTCAACGCCGGCTTCGTCATCACGCTCACGGACGAGCGGAGCGAAGGCTCGACCCGCAACCTCGACACCGCCGCGTCGTCGCGCCACGAGGTGTTCGAGTACAAGGGGGGGGTCCGCGAGTTCGTCGAGCTCCTGAACAAGACCAAGGAGCCGGTCCACGATCACGTCGTGCACCTCATGGCCGAGCAGCCGACCGAGGGTGGGCTCGCCGTACAGGTCGAGCTCGCGCTGCAGTGGAACTCGACCTACACCGAGCAGGTCTTCCCCTACACGAACAACGTCCACAACAAGGACGGCGGAACGCACGTCACCGGCTTCCGCGCGGGCCTGACTCGCGTCTTCAACGCCTACGGCACCTCGCAGAACCTCTTCAAGGAGGTCAAATCGGGGCTCACGGGCGAGGACATCCGCGAGGGGCTCACGGCGGTCATCAGCGTCAAGCACCCTGATCCGTCGTTCGACTCGCAGACCAAGTCGAAGCTCGTCTCGAGCGAGGTGAAGGGGATCGTTGAGACGGTCCTCAGCGACAAGCTCGGCCAGTTCTTCGAGGAGAACCCGGCGGTCGCCAGGAAGATCTTCGAGAAGGCCATCATGGCGGCCAAGGCGCGCGAGGCGGCGCGAAAGGCCCGCGAGGTCGTGCGCAAGGGGGCGGCCGACTACACGAGCCTCTCGGGGAAGCTCGCCGACTGCCAGTCGCGCGACCCGGTCTCGGCCGAGATCTACATCGTCGAGGGGGACAGCGCCGGCGGCACCGCGAAGCAGGGGCGCGACCGCAAGGTGCAGGCCATCCTCCCGCTCAAGGGGAAGATCCTGAACGTCGAGCGGGCGCGCTTCGACAAGATGCTCTCGTCAGCCGAGATCGGGACGCTCATCACCGCGCTCGGGTGCGGTATCGGGTCCCCCGAGGCCGGCGGCAACTTCGACATCAACAAGCTCCGCTACCACCAGATCATCATGATGACCGACGCCGACGTCGACGGCAGTCACATCCGGACGCTGCTCCTCACCTTCTTCTACCGGCAGATGCCGGAGATCATCGAGAAGGGGTACCTCTACATCGCCCAGCCGCCGCTCTACCGCGTCCGGCGCGGGAAGAAGGACATCTACCTGAAGGATCAGCCGACGCTCGATCGCTTCTTCCTCGAGCACGGCGTCGAGGGGATGCGGGTTCGCGCGTCGAAGGGGCCGACCATCGGCGGAGAGCCGCTGCTGCGCCTCGCGGAGCGCCTCCGCATGTTCCGACGAGCCCTGTCGAAGATCGACCGACGAGCCGACGCCCGCCTGGTCGCGACCGTGCTCCGCGTCAGCGGCATGGGGAAGAACGAGCTGCGCGAGCGGAAGCGCGTCGACGCCGCTGTCCCGCTCATCCGCGAGCGGCTCGAGAAGAAGTACCCGGACATCTTCCCGCTCAGCATCGACGTGGGCTGGGAGGTCGAGCACGGTGCGGCGACCATCACCATCACCCCGCGCCCGGGGTCGAACGCGCGAACCGTCACCATCGACTGGGGGCTCGTCGAGTCCGCCGAGTACGAGGAGCTCTACGCCATCGAACAGGACGTCCGCTCGCTAGGACCGGCGCCGTACTTCGCCTCCGAGGAGGGGGCGAAGGGCGAGAAGGAGATCGAGGTCGAGGACGCCGACGCGCTCTGGGACTACATCGACCAGCGCGGCCGCAAGGGGGCGACTATCCAGCGGTACAAGGGGCTCGGCGAGATGAACGCCGAGCAGCTCTGGGAGACGACGCTCAACCCGGACGCGCGCGTCATGCTCCAGGTCCGCCTCGACGACGCCGTGCAGACCGATCAGATCTTCACCATCCTCATGGGGGACCAGGTCGAGCCTCGCCGTCAGTTCATCGAGGACAACGCTCTGAACGTGAAGAACCTCGACATCTAGGCGCGCGGGGGCCGCGTCCTACAGCGGCCGCCACGTGAGCTTGCCGCCCCTCACGACGACCCCCTCCACCTTGCCGAGGATGCCGTCGCGACCCACGAGGCCGAAGTAGCGGCCGTCTCGGCTGTTGCCGCGGTTGTCGCCGAGGACGAGGTACTTGCCGTCCGGGAGGGTCGTGGGGCCGAAGTCCGGGCCGCCACCGTCCGCGAGGCCGAGCGGGTGGCGGGCGGCGTCGAGCGTCTCGTAGGCGACACCCCCTTCGTGATCGAGGGGCACTGCCATACCGTTGACGATGAGCCGCTCCCCCGCGACCTCCACCTGATCCCCCGGGAGGGCCACGATGCGCTTCAGGAGCACGATCCCCGTGTCCGGCGCGTCGAGCACCACCACGTCGCCGCGCCGGGGCCCGTCGAAGTGGATCAGGTACCCCGGCACGAGCGGCAGGTGGAGGCCGTACGCGAGCTTGTCGACCACCACGTGGTCCTCGAGGGCCACCGTGGGGAGCATCGAGCCGCTCGGGACGACGTAGTGGTCCGCGAGCGACGAGCGGGCCACCAGCGCGACCGAAGCGGCCAGCAGGACGGACGACAGCTCCCGCAGGAGGCCGCGTGGGCGCGAAGACGACGGGTGGCTGAGGGCCATGACCTGGTCAACAGCCGGGGCAGGCGGGTATTCCCGAGCCACGAGGTGCCTGGGTGCTCGGTCGCGGAATCGGCGGCTCGGGTCCGGGGCAGGTCGCGGTGATCGCCTCGAGTGGCACGACACCGGCACGACCCTCCGCGGGGGCCGTGCCTGGAGGTGGATTCCGAGAGCCTGGGCGCGTACGGTGACGTGATGTCGACCGTTCGCTTGCGCCCCATTGAGCTAGTCGCTGCCCTCGCCCTCTCCGCGCTCGGCGCGGCGATCGCTTGCTCCTCGAGCGGCTCTGGCGGTCCGCCATCCTGCGACACGATCTGCACGCATCTCGCGTCGCTCTGCGGTTCCGAGCCGCTGGGCTGCAGCACGAGCTGCGAGGCCGCGACCGTGGACGAGCAGGACTGTGCGAACAGCGCGACGACCTGCGCCGAGTCGGAAGCATGCGTCAGCACCACCGTCGTCAAGGGCGACGGGGGGAGCGTCCCGAAGGGCGACGGCGGGTCGACCGGCATGGACTCCTCGACGGTCACCGATTCGGGCACGTCTCCCAAGGGAGGCGACGCCTCGACGGCCACCGACGCGGCGTCGGCGTCCGAGGCCTCCACGAGCGCCGAGGGGGGATCGAGCAGCGGAGATGCCGGCTCCTCCTGCGTCGCGTTCCTGCAGGCCTGCTCGACGACGGGGCCCGCCTGCTGCTCCGACAACGGAGGCACTCCCACCTGCAACCCCGACAGCACCGTCCAGGGCCTCTACTCGTGCACGTTCACCACGGGCGGTCCGTGCGGCGACGGCACCGACTGCGCGTCGGGCGTTTGCACGAACTCCGTCTGCGAGTAGCGGCGTCGCAACGCCGCCGGCACTTGCCCGTCGAACGCAGTCGGTCTCGTCGCCTCCGAAGCGACCGGGCTGCCTGACGCACGGACCGCACGTCAGTCAGGGACCGGCGACCTGCGAGTCCGACGTCGGGTCGCCCAGGAGGGCTACGCAGGCCTCGTTGCAGGTCAAACGGGCCGGGGTTACCCATCGATCCGGCACTGCCCGGCTTGCTCTTCAACTCGAGCCTCGACGGAAACGTGCGCCGCGCGATCGACATCCATGAAGGAGAAGAGGTTGACGAGACCGCCATCAAGGCGCTCATTCTCCAGGCGGTCGCGCTCAATCGTACTGGCAAGTCGAAGCCGTCGAAGAAGCCGAAGTCCTGAGGGGTTGTTGCCCGGGTCGCGCGCCGCGAGCTCGTCCGAGCCTCCCCATCCGCCGTGAATGAGCAACACGGGTTCGCCTTGTCCACCCACGAAGACGCGGGCCGACTGACCTTCGACGTTCCCCCCGCCTCGTTCACTCCCCCGTGGCCGGCGATGCTGCAGACCTCCGGCGAGCCGACGTTCGACGGGGTCATGGGTGGATGAGTCGCAAGCCGCATACCGCCACCCGGCGCAGTTCGCTGCAGGGCTTGACGCTTCGGGCCGATCTCGTCGACGAAGGCCCCTGCGCAGCCCCGCAGCGCTTGCGCACGGAGGGGGCGCTGGCCAGCAGGTCTCAACGTAGACTCCGGTCCTGAGCGAGACGACACGGCGTCCGCCCGCGTGACGAGCTACCGATCGGCTGGCATGGGCGAACTCGGTGCCCTTACCGGCGGCGAAGGACGTGAGGACCGTGGCGCATCGCCGGCCCGCGCGTCGAGCGAGGCCTGCTCGCCTGCCCTGACGGCCTCGAGCACGTCCTCGGCGCTCGGCGCCGAACGCAGACGGCCGCGGATGGTCTCGCTGTCCGTGAGCAGCAAGGCGACGCTCTGCAGCAGCGCCTGGTGCACCCGCGGACGCCCCGCCGGGGTGAGCAGCACGAACAGCAGGTGAGCCCGCTCGGTCGTCCCGGAGCACGGGATGCCGCGCACGGAGCGGAGGATGAGCGCGAAGGGCGCCGCGAGGTCGGCGAGGCGAGCGTGGGGGATTGCCACGCCGTCCCCCATGTAGGTGCCTGCGTCGCGCTCGCGCGCCTCGACGGCGCGCGCCATCTGCCGCGCCGGGAGGGGCAGCTTCTCCGGGGGAATGCGCAGGAGCGCCTCGAGGACCGCCGCGGCCGGCGAGTCGGCCTCGACACCGATCTGGACCCGCTCGACCGCCAGCGCGTCGGCGAGCCGCGCAGGCACGTCGTCGTCGAACTCGTCGCGGAGCGTCCCGACGATCTCTTCGACCACGTCTTCGAGGGTGATGAAGCCCGTCCAGTCGCCGTGCACGTCGAACGCGAGGGCTGCGTGGGCGCGCCTCCGTTGCATCTCCCCCAGGAGCAGCTCGAGCGAGGCGCTCTCGGAGGTCACCAGCAGAGGTCGCGCGAGGCGCTCGAGATCCGGGGCGCCCTGCCCGGCCCCGAGGACGACGTCCTTCAGGTGGACGAACGCCCGTGGTCGATCGCCGTCTCGCTCCACCAGGGGGTAACGCGTGAAGCGGCCTTGCCGGATAACCTCGAGGTTCTCCGTCCAGGGGAGGTCGGCCCGGAGCAGGTGCACCGCGGCGCGCGCGCACATGACGTCCTTCACGCGAAGGTGGCCGAACGCGAACACGTTTTCCATCACGAGGAGTCGTCTGAGCGACAGGTTTCCGCGCTCCTGGAAGTGCTCGAGCAGGATGCGTAGCTCTTGCTCGGTGTGGCTCTCCTCGTCGGTCGTGCGAGGCAACCGCACGACACGCGCGGCCAGGCGCGCCACCACCGTGAAGAACCACAGGAGCGGCGAGAGCACCGCGCGCAGTGCGCGCAGGGGCACGGCGCACCGCAGCGCCGCGGCGTCGGCCATCCGGATCGCGATCGCCTTCGGGAGCAGCTCCCCGAGCAGGACGTGCGACCCGGTGACCACGCAGTAGGACACCGCGATGGCGACCAGATACCGCGCGGAGCGCTGCCCCCCCGCGCCGCTGAGGACCTCGGCGACGCGCTGGCTCGCGACCCCGAGCGCTACGCTCGCGAGCGTGATGCCGATCTGGCAGACCCCGAGGTGCTCGTCGAGGTTGCGCTGGACCGCGCCCAGGGCGTCGGCGCTGGGGACTCGCCGCGCGACCAGCTCCGCCACGCGCGACGGGCGGACCCGGACGATGGCGAACTCGGCGAGGACGAACAGCGCGTTGAGCGCGATGAGGACGACGACCGCGACCCCCAGGGCCACGAGCTCCATGAGCGCGCCTCGCTACGCCCCCATCACGTACGACTCGAGAGCCATGACCTCGAGCTCGCGCTGGGCGAGCGCCCACCTGCGGAGGTCGGTGGCGGACACGACGCCGAGCAGCGCCTCCTCGCCGGCGATGGGCACCTGGTGCACGCGCCTCGCGCGCATGTAGGCGAGCGCGTCCTCCGGGCTGGCCGACGCGGGCAGACAGACGAGCGGGGCGGTCATCACGCTGGCGACCGTGGTCTCGCCTGCGACGAGCCCGGGACGGACGACCCGCTCGATCACGTCGCGCTCGCACAGGATGCCCATGGGGTCCGTCGCGCTGCCGACGACGAGCGCGCGGACGTGCCACCGGCAGAGCTCCTCGACGGCTTCCTGGACGGAGGCCTCGGGAGGGATGGTCCGCATCGGCTGGCCCAGTTCAAGCAGGTCTTCGAGTACGGTCATGGTGAACTCCCCTTGGTTCAGACTCCCGAGGCCGGTTGTGGCGAAGGTGGCTGGGCGGTGAGGTCGCTCCGCGCGGCTGCGGCGGGGACTCCTTCGAGTGGGGGACGTGCCTTCGTCGCGTGCGCCGTTCGCGTCCCCGGCTCTGGCGGCGCCCACGCCGCGCGCCAGTAGATCTGTCAGTGGACCCAGCCAGGTTGAGGCTCACGGGCCCTCCGACCAATCCTCGAGATCATGGACAGGCTGCCCCGGAACCGAGGAGGTCGGAACCTCCCGAGCGATTCATGGGGATCGGCCAGGCCCTCACCAGGCCGCCCTCCTTCGCTAGTGGGCGCTCGGGCGGCGCGCCACCGCCCTCCCGAACCTCGGGGTCGCGGCGGCTCTGGAGAGCGGTCGAGTGACGGCCGGCCTCGGCGAGCGAGGGCTCGGCCTGCGCGGCCACAGCGCGCGGTCGAGGAGAAGCTGCGCCGTCGCCTCCACGACCCAGCGGAAGTTCTCCTCTCCGACGGACTGCCGGTCGCAGTCTGGCGCTCCGTTCATGAAGTCGATGGCCACCGGAACGCCGTCGCGCACCGCGAACTCGCAGGTGTTCATGTCATAGCCGAGCGCGCGGTTCAGCTTGAGCGTGTCCCCGATGAGCCGCGCCTCGAGCGCCGCGCTCGCCTTGGGGTGGCTTGCCTCGTAGCGCCGGGCACTCTCGTTGCGTGGCTCGTACGCCATGATCTTCACGTGCTGTCGGTCGATGCAGTAGCAGCGGTAGTAGGCCTCGAAGTCGATGTTCTCGTGCGAGATGCGACCGAGGAGCACCGGATAGCCGGACCCGATTCCCTGCGACACCGCGCCAATCGTGAGAGCCGAAGGGAACGAGTCCTCCATGCCGAACAGGACGCCGATCTTCGCCATGGACCAGCCTCTCGCCGCAGTCATCGCGAAGCCTCGTCCGGGTCTCGGCGAGACCGCTCTCGCCGCCACGTTCGTCATCGATGACGCAAGACCCGCACCCGTGGTTCGCGCGCTGGCCCGCACCTGTTGCCGGACGAATGTCGGCAGTCGCGCGGCGGGTCGGCCGCGCTCGGTGCGCAACCGCGCAGGCATTGCGTCACTCGTCGTGAGGTTTCAAGGGCCCCGCTGGGGGCGTCTCGGCGCCGCCGGAGGTCGCACTGCTGGAGGCGGCCGAGGGGGTCCCTGCGCGTGCGGGTAGATGCTCGAGGTCGGGTGCGCCGAGCTCGTCGCCCATGACGCCGAGCTCGAGGTCGAGCTCCCTCGTAGAGGCGCTCTGCCTCGCCGACTCGACCTCGAGCGCGGACTCGGCGAGCGCCCCCGCGACCCCTCCCATCACGGCCCCGGCCGCCGCGCCGGGAGGGCCCGCGATGGATCCGAGCACCGCGCCCGCCACAGCGCCCCCTCCCGCGGCCTCGACCTCGTGAAGCAGGTGCCCTCGCCTGGATGCATTCTTGACCCGGTTCTTTCGACTGGTCATGGCGCCTCCGGTCGCTTGCGGGCAACTGGTGTGCCGGTCTGGATCCGACTGCGCCAGGTGTTGCCCCGGTTGCTCATGGGGGTCCTTCGGGATCGCGCTACGCTTCTCTCTCATGCGCCCCACCCCCCTCGCTCTCGTCGCGTGCGCTGCACTCTTCGCCGCGAGCAGCGCCGCGTGCTCGTCGTCCTCCGGCAGCGGCACCTCCACCGGGCCCGGCGACGGGGGGACCTCCTCCACGACCGGCAAGAGCCCCGGCGATGGCGGCGCGAAGGGACGCGTCGACGCGACGAAGAGCGGCCTGACCGATGGGGGACCGTCGGGTCGAGGAACCCCAGGGCCGACCTCCGACGGCGAACTTCCCCCCGCGGATGCCGGGCAGGCCCCCTCCGACGCCGCCCTCGTGACCTACGGCGACGCGTACACCGGCGGGGTCTTCAACCTCGGGCCGGTCGACTACGCGGAGACGCAGTGGCACAACGCCTGCGCCCCCGGCACCAAGTACGACCCGCGCGTGCAGGCCGTGGAGGGGGATCTCCTCGCGGGGCTATGGGGGAACATCGCCAACGTGGCGGGCTACTGCGACGCGTGCATCTTCGTGCAGACCGCGAAGGGGAAGAGCGCGCTGCTGCGCGTCGTGACCTACGGCGACACCACACCCAACAGCCTCGACACGAGCCCGCAGGCGTACGCGATCCTCAACTCGAACGAGTACCCGAGGGACATGACCTGGGAGTTCGCCGAGTGCCCCGACACCGGCCCGATGCTCTACGAGTTCCAGACGGCGTCGAGCGAGTGGTGGACGAGCCTCTGGGTCCGCAACGCCCGGGTGCCGCTCGCGAAGGTCGAGGTCGAGAGCGCGAACCACGCCGCCTGGGCGCCGCTCACGCGCGGCACCGACGGGACGCTCACCGACGCGAGCGGCTTCGGGGTCGGGACGTTCACGATCCGCTCGACGGGTGTCGACGGGCAGGTCGTGACCGACTCCTTCCCCTGGCCCGCCGCGGGGGTCGCCGGGGCGTTCCTCACGGGGGCCGGGAACTTCAAGTAGCGTCAGCCCTCGCTCATCGCCTTCTTGTAGGCGGGCCGCGCGCTGCAGCGCTCGCTCCAGGCGTTGAGGTTCGGGTAGGCGGAGAAGTCGACCTTCGAGTGGCGGAGCCAGTCGACGAGCGAGTTCACGTGGGTGTCGACGAGCGTGTAGTCGCCGGTGAGGAACTGCTTGCCGGCGAGCGTCGCGTCGAGGATGCCGAGACACCCCCTGACCTCGGTCATGGCCGCCTCGGCGGCCTTCGCGTTGTGCTGCTCGGCGGGGATCCAGCTCATGGTGTTGCGGGCCCAGCGCCCGAACGCGTCGCCGAGCGTCACGTTCGCCCAGACCGTCCACATCATCGCCTCGCCGCGCTTCGGGCCGGGCGGCGGGAAGAGCTTCTTCTCCACGCCGAACGTCTCGCCCAGATAGAGCGTGATGGCGACCGACTCCCAGATGGGGGTGCCGTCGTGGACGATGACGGGGACCTTGGCGTTGGGGTTCAGCTTCATGAACTCGGGCTTCTTCGTGCCGCCGGCCTTGAGGTCGACCTTCACCTTCTCGTAGGGGACGCCGAGCTCCTCGAGGACGAGGTGCGTGATGCTCGCGGTGGACATGGGGGAGTAATAGAAGGTGAGGCTCATCGTCGAAGCTCCATCGGGCCCGGGACATCCGGAGGCGGGGAGTTTGGGGACGAGGGGGCGACGGGTCAACGCTCCCCGGACCGAAGCCCCGGCAGGAGTGTCTGGCTCGCGCTTGCGCCCCCACGAGCCGTCCTTACGTTGGCTCCCGGAAGCAAGAGTGGGGCCTCCCGGGCCGACGCGGCGCGAGCGGCTCGGTTTGAAGAGCGTCGAGCCTTGCCCGCACCTGAAAGGACCCGAGGAGAGCCATGCGCCCCGACAAGATGACCACCAAGAGCCAGGAGGCGTTCCGCGAAGCCGTGGACCAGGCCTCGCGACGAGGCAACCCGGAGCTCGCGCCGGAGCACCTGCTCGCGGCGATGCTGGTTCAAGAAGGCGGCGTGGCGGCCCCGCTCCTGCAGAAGGCGGGGGCCGATCTCACGGCGCTGCAGGCCGCGCTCTCGGGGCGCATCGAGGGGCTGCCCCGGGTGACCGGGGGCTCCGAGCCGGGGCTCTCGCGGCGCATGAACGACGTCATCCGCAAGGCGGACGACGAGGCGAAGGGGCTGAAGGACGACTTCACCTCGGTCGAGCACTACGTGCTCGGCATGGCGAAGCACGACCGCGAGATCCAGGCGCTCTTCGAGCGCGCGGGGGGGGTCACCTACGACAAGCTCCTCTCGGCCCTCGCGACGGTGCGCGGAAGCCAGCGCGTGACGGACAAGGACCCGGAGGGGAAATTCCAGGCGCTCGAGAAGTACTGCCGCGATCTGACCGAGATGGCGCGGCAGGGGAAGAGCGACCCGGTCATCGGCCGCGATGAAGAGGTGCGGCGCGTGCTGCAGGTCCTCTCGCGAAGGACGAAGAACAACCCGGTCCTCATCGGCGAGCCCGGCGTCGGCAAGACGGCCATCGTGGAGGGGATCGCGCAGCGCATCGTGCGCGGCGACGTCCCCGAGTCGCTCAAGAACAAGAAGGTCGTCTCGCTCGATCTCGGCGCGCTGGTCGCGGGGGCGAAGTTCCGCGGCGAGTTCGAGGAGCGGCTGAAGGCGGTCCTGAAGGAGATCGAGACGGCGGCCGGGCAGATCATCCTGTTCATCGACGAGATCCACACGCTGGTCGGGGCGGGCGCGGCCGAGGGGTCGATGGACGCCGCCAACCTGCTCAAGCCCGCGCTCGCGCGGGGCGAGCTCCGCTGCATCGGCGCGACCACGCTCGACGAGTACCGGAAGCGCATCGAGAAGGACGCCGCCCTCGAGCGGCGGTTCCAGCCGGTCTACGTGAGCGAGCCCTCCGTCGAGGACACCATCGCGATCCTCCGCGGGCTGAAGGAACGCTACGAGATCCACCACGGCATCCGCATCCAGGACGCCTCGCTCGTCGCCGCGGCGATGCTCTCGAGCCGCTACGTGACCGACCGGTTCCTGCCGGACAAGGCCATCGACCTCATCGACGAGGCGGCGGCGAAGATCAAGATGGAGGTCGACAGCATGCCGGTCGAGATCGACCAGGTGCAGCGTCGGCTGATGCAGCTGCAGATCGAGGAGGAGGCGCTCAAGAAGGAGCGCGACGCGGCGTCGAAGGCCCGGGTCGTCGTGCTGAAGCGCGAGGTCGCCGAGCTGGAGGAGAACGCCAAGGGGATGCGGGCGCAGTGGCTCAGGGAGAAGGAGCTCATCGACCAGATCCGGAAGGTGCAGCCCGCGCTCGAGGAGATGTCGCACGAGGAGGAGGTCGCGCAGAGGAAGGGGGACCTGGGGCGCGCCGCGGAGATCAAGTACGGCAAGCGGCCCGAGCTCGAGAAGAAGCTCGAGGACCTGCGCAAGGTGCTGGCCAAGGTCCAGCAGGGGACGTCGTACCTGAAGGAGGAGGTCACCGACCAGGATGTCGCGGCGATCGTGGCGAAGTGGACCGGGATCCCGGCCGCCAAGATCATGCAGGGGGAGATGGAGAAGCTCCTCCGCATGGAGGACGTCCTCAGGACCCGGGTGGTCGGGCAGGAAGAGGCCGTCATCGCCGTGTCGAACGCGGTGCGCCGCTCCCGGGCGGGGCTGGGGGACGAGAAGCGGCCGATCGGCAGCTTCCTGTTCCTGGGGCCCACCGGGGTCGGCAAGACCGAGCTCGCGCGGGCGCTGGCCGAGTTCCTGTTCAACGACGAGAAGGCGATGATCCGCCTCGATATGAGCGAGTACATGGAGAAGCACTCCGTCTCGCGGCTCATCGGCGCGCCGCCCGGCTATGTCGGGTACGACGAAGGGGGACAGCTCACCGAGCCGGTGCGTCGACGCCCCTACGCCGTGGTCCTCTTCGACGAGGTCGAGAAGGCGCATGCCGACGTCTGGAACGTCCTTCTGCAGGTGCTCGACGACGGGCGCCTGACGGACGGGCAAGGCCGCACGGTCGACTTCAAGAACACGGTCATCATCCTGACCAGCAACATCGGGTCGCACCATGTGCAGGCGCTCGGCGAGCGGACCGAGCTGTCGGTCGACGACCGGCGCGAGCTGACCAAGCGCGCCGTCATGGAGGACGTGAAGAAGGCGTTTCGGCCCGAGTTCGTGAACCGCCTCGACGAGATCGTCGTCTTCGAGCGGCTGGACCGCGCCGAGATCGGCAAGATCGTCGAGATCCAGCTCGGGCAGTTCCGCGAGCGGCTCGCCAAGCGAGAGCTCACGCTCGAGCTCTCCGACGCGGCCAAGGGGTACCTGGCCGACGTGGGGTGGGATCCGCAGTACGGAGCGAGGCCGCTCAAGCGGGCGATCCGGAAATACCTCGAGGACCCGATGGCCAAGCACGTGCTGGGCGGGGCCTACCCTCCGGGGACCACCGTCATCGTCGACCTGGACGGGACCGGATCGCTCTCCTTCAAGGGGAAGGCGCTCAACTGACGGGCGGTCGCGGCCAGGGCGACACAGCTGTCACGGTCACCGTGTCAGAAGTGCCCGGACACGGGGGGGTTCAAACGGACCCAGGCATATCCCGTTCCCCCGGTCAAAATGCTGGTGAAACGAGCCAATTCACGCGAGTGGGAATGCGGGAGGCGTGTGGCACGCTGCTCGCATATCCGATGAGCATGGCACGGCAGAGGACCCGAACCCGCAAGGCGACCGCGAAGAGCCGCGCGCCCAGGAAGGGTCCTGTCCGAGGCTCGTGGACCGCGCTTCTGGCCTCGACGGCCCTCGGCGTGGCTGGCGCATCCATGGTGCACGCCAACGTGCAGACCGACGCGATTCTCGACGAAAGCCGCAGCTACCGGCTCGTCGTGCAGTCCTACGATCATGGCGACGCCTCGATGCTTGACCAGCTCGCACGCCCTGTCGCCTCGGTCCAGCGGGCGGTCACGGCGGGAGAGCTGAAGGCCGGCGTTCGCGTCGGGCTGCTCGAGTTCCGACATGATCGGCGGGATGCCGACGTACGACAGGATGGGTCGGCTGCGACCCCCCTCGTCGTCGCCTGGGTCGAGGAGGGGCGGGCCGACCTCGAGCTCGACGGCCTCCGCGCCCGACCGCAGCCCGGGAGCCTGCTCGGCTCCGCGGTCCGCGACGTACTCCTGGGGACCGTCCAGATCTCCGTCCGCGACGCGTAGCCTCTCGCCGAGCGCCCTCCCCCTCTCGCCGAGGGCCAGGCGTCAGGTGATCCCCGGGATGTCGTCCTGCGCGGGCTCCAGCGGCCTCAGCCGGACCTCCCGGACCCGCTGCTCGAAGGCCTTCATGTCCCCCGCGGTGAGCGTGCGGTGCCCGAAGCGCGAGTCGAGGTAGAGGTAGGTGAGGGCGAGCACCTCGGGACCGAGAGGGTGCTGTCGGTCGTTGAGGTCGAGGGCGTGACGCAGCGGGGGGAGCGACGGAGGGCGCGGGATCCCCCTCGCGGAGAGGACCAGCTCGAGCGACTTGTAGAGCGACGTCGCCGCGGCGGCCTTCGCGTCGAGCTGCTCCGGGTCGGGCCTCGACGCGGCGGCCTGCCTTCGCATGCGGAGCTGCCGCCAGGCGAACGCGAGGGCAAAACCCAGGATGACGAGCCCGAGGACGAGGCGTGCGGGGCGCGTCCACCGCTCGAGCGCCCCGTGGTCCGTCCCCGTCTTGGCCCGGAGCGACGCGTACCGGCGATGGGCGCTCTCGAAGATGCGGATCTGCGTCCGGAGGTCGTAACCGACCACGTACGTGTTCCAGCGCTGCGACAGCGCCTCGAGCACATCGCGGAGGTAGACGAGGACGCCGGTGGTCTCCTCGAGCGGCTGCGCCCCCGCGGGCGGGGTCGGGTCGTACGTGAGCCACCCTGGCCGCCCTGAGTCCGAGATGTACGCTTCCACCCACGAGTGAGCGTCCCCCTCGCGCACCGCGTAGTAGTGCCCGAACCGGTTGTACGTCCCCCCGACGAACCCCGTGACGTTGCGCGACGGGATGTCGACTGCCCGGAGCATGAGGGCCATCGCCGTCGAGAAGAACTCGCAGTGCCCGCGCCGGGACGTGAAGAGGAAGTGATCGAGCGGCTGGGGCGTGCCGCCGGACGGGGACGCCGTGTCGTAGCGGTACTCCTTGCGGAGGTGCTCCTCGATGGCGTGGGCCTTGGCCGCCTGGGTCGGCTCGGCGTCTGCCCAGGTGTGGGCGAGGGCCGCCACCCGCGCCGGGATGTCGGCCGGCACCGCCAGGTACCGAGCCCGATCGTCGGCGCGGATTGCCTCGCCCATGGTCGCGGTCCCCTCCCCCGCGACGAACGCCTCGTACCGGAGCCCGCGCCCGGCGCTCCCCGTGTAGCGGAACTCCCCCTCTGGGCCGCGCAGCAAGGTCAGGTTGTCGTTGAGGACCGAGGGCTCGACCGGGCGGAGGTGGATCCCTACGGAGTGCGGCGGGAGGAAGACGACCGGCGGCTCGATCGGCTCGAGGTCGATGGTGATCTTCGTGCTGCGCGCGGCGTCGAAGCCGCGCACGAGGGGGTAGGTCTCGTCGTCGCCGTCGCCGTGCGTGACGGGGCTCGGCCGGTCCTTGATGGTCCGGTCCCACGCGTTCTTCTTGTACGTGTCGAACGCGGTCCCCCGGAACCGGAGGATGAGGCGAGGAGGGGGCGGGGTGGTGAGGTTCGCGACGTCGAAGCGGAGGGCGATGGACGGGTCGCTCCGGAGGACCCCAACCTGTCCGAGGTCGACGTGGTCCGAGAAGCCGACCATCCGCCCGGTGTGCGGATGGCTGAGGAGCAGCAGGGAGAGGCCGACCCGCGGGAAGAAGACGAAGAGGACCGCGGTGAAGAAGAAGATCGGGACCGACAGGAGGCAGGTCGAGATGAGGAAGCCGCGCCCCACGACGCGGCGGCTCCGGAGGATGCGCGGGACATCCACGGGCAGCCCGGTCCGGTCGCGCGCCCCCTGGCGGTAGTTCCCTTCCACTTCCCGGCGCAGGTGGCTGAGGACGAGCGCTCCGGGGGCCACGACGAGGAAGCCGAGGAAGCAGATGCCGTACGTGATGCCGCCGCCGAGCACGGTCCCCGCCACGAAATGGAGGAGCGCGAGCACGATGATCTGCTGGTCGTGCGCGGCCCCTCGCCGGGTGGCGAGCCGGATGATCTGCAGGAGCGCAGCGAACTCGACCGCGACGTCGAGCGGCGAGCGCCCCATCACGAGGCGGGCCCCCTGCACCACGCAGAGGGCGATCGGCGCGGCGGTGCCGAACTGCCGGAGGAGCTTCTCGCGGCGCGCACGCCCCTCGGCGGTCTTCGCCGACTGGGGCCACCCCTCCGGAATCGCGAGGCAGGCGACGAGGCTCACGAGGAGGAAGGCGCTCGTCCATGGGTTCATCGTCGTGGTGCTGACCACGGCGAGGACCCCGAGCGCCGCGAGCGCGTCGGTCATGAGGCGATGGACGACCCCGAACCTCATGCCTTGGCGGCCGCGGTGGCGGGTGGTGAGGGGGGGGCGGGCGAAGCGACGGCTTCGACGCGCGCGAGGTAGCGGAGGAGCGGGTCAGCCCCGGCGGCTCGGTCCGCGCGGGAGGAGCTCCCCGTGCTGGTCACGATGGCGACGCGGTCGCCGCGCTTGATGTGGGCGACGGCCCGCGATGCCACGTCCCGGATGCGTCGCTCGAACCCTGCGTCCCAGTCGTCCCCGGCGCCCGTCGGCTTCCACACGTCGAGCGCGAGCCGCACGTCGGGGCGCGCCTCGCGGGCCCGCTCGCGCAGGACGAGCTGCCCGAGCGAGGCCGACTTGCGCCAGTAGATGTCGCGCGGGTCCTCGCCGTCCCGCATGGGGCGGAGGCCGATGAACTCCTCTCCGTGGCCGCGCGAGCTCGACCCCTCGACGCCCGCGGAGGGGCCGCTCGCCGCGCCCGGGAGCTTCACCGGGTCGACCGCGGGGTAAATGATGAGCTCCCCCAGCGACGGGATCTCCCGCGACTTCTCGAAGAGCCCGAACGGGAAGCGCGTGGCGACCCGGAAGCCGGTGTGCAGATCATGCCCTCGCTTCGTCGGCGTGCGCCGGTAGGCCGCGACCTGCGCCGACTGGGGGCTGACCTTCAGGAAGAAGCAGCGCTTGTCCGCGGGCTGGCCCGCGCGGAGGTCCTCCACCTCGATGGCGTAGGACGGCGAGCGCTTCTTGCGATTGAAGACCTCGATCTCGACCAGGTGCGCCCGCCCGACCTGCGCCCGCAGCGGGAGGCGCCGCACGACGTTGAGCTGGCGGAGGGAGAGCTCGCTCATGACGCCGCTCACGATGATCAGCGCGAGGAGCATCCCCAGCAGCAGGTACAGGAGGTTGTTGGCCGTGTTGATCGCGGCGAACCCGACGCCGAGGGTGATCCCCAGGAAGAACTTCCCCTCGCGCGTGACCTTGAGGCGGCGCGGCGCCTTGAAGCGGCCACGGAGCTCGCTCCACCGCGAGGTCACCACGCCGTCGGACCTCGGGTGCTGCTGCGAGAGACTCGACACGGGCGGATCTTGTCAGAGGGGGACGGGGACCCGGGCCACGATCTCGCGCACCGCCGTCTCGGCCTCGTCGCGGGTCGGGGAGAAACCGTCGGTCTGGGTCATGAGGCGGACGCGGTGGGCCAGCACCGGGACCGCCAGGTCGTGGATGTCGTCGGCGATGCAGTAGTCCCGGCCGCGCAGGAGCGCCCGCGCGCGGGCCGCGGCCCCGAGCGCGAGGGCTCCGCGAGGCGACGCGCCGAGGGAGAGCATGGGGGAGGCGCGGGTGGCCAGGATGAGCGCGTGCAGGTAGTTGCCGAGCGACACGTCGAGCGCGACCCGCTGCACCTCCCGCTGGAGCGCGACGAGCTTCCCCGGGTCGAGCACGTTCGGCACGTCCCGCGCGGTGTCGGTCTGCCCTCCCAGGAGCAGCCGGACCTCGACCGGCGGCGGCGGGTAGCCGATGCGGACGCGGAGGAGGAAGCGGTCGAGCTGCGACTCGGGGAGCGGGAAGGTCCCGGCGAAGTCTTGCGGATTCTGCGTGGCGATGACGAAGAACGGGTCCGGCAGGGGGATGCTCTGACCGTCGAGCGAGACCTGCCCCTCGTTCATCGCCTCGAGGAGGGCCGATTGCGTGCGCGGGCTGGCGCGGTTGATCTCGTCGGCGAGGAGGACGTTGGCGAAGATCGGCCCTTGCCGGAGCACGAACTCGCTGGTCCGGCTGTCGAACACCGAGACCCCGACGACGTCGCTCGGGAGGAGGTCGCTCGTGAACTGCACCCGCCGGAGATCACCCCCGACCGCCTTGGCGAGGGCGCGCGCCAGCGTCGTCTTCCCGACCCCCGGGACGTCCTCGATGAGCAGGTGCCCGCGCCCGAGCAGCGCGACGAGCGCGAGTTCTACGGCCTCCTCCTTCCCCTCGAGCGCGCCTTCGACGGCGCGTCGCAGCTGGTGGATGAGAGGTGCTTCACTGGCGGTCATGGCGGCCGCGGCGGTCATGTCGCCGAGCGTAGCACGCTCTCCGGGGCGGCGCGCCCGGTGTCGTCACGGTCAGGCCCCAACCGGGCCGGCGAAGAGGCTATGGTGTTCGACGGAATGAAGGTCGAGCTGCGGGCGGTCACCAAGCGTTTCGGGGCTGTGCGCGCGCTGGCCGGGGTGGACGCGACGTTCGAGTCCGGACGCGTCTCGGTCATCACGGGGGCGAACGGGTCGGGCAAGTCGACGCTCCTCTCCATCGTCGGCACGCTGGCGCGCCCGACCTCGGGCGTCGTGGACCACGGGGAGCTCGGGTCGCGGGCCCAGGACGTCCGCTCGCGCCTCGGCTGGCTGGGCCATGACACACTGGCCTATGGCGACCTGACCGGGCGGGAGAACATCGAGCTCGCCGCGCGCGTGCAGGGCCTCGACCCTCACGCCGCCCTGGCGGAGGCCGTCGACCGGTTCGCGCTCGGGAGCTTTGTCGACCGGCTCGTCCGGACCTACTCGCGGGGGCAGCGGCAGCGCGTCGCCCTCGCGCGCGCGCTCCTGCACCACCCGGCGCTCCTCCTGCTCGACGAGCCGACGTCGGGCCTCGACGCGGCGTCGACGACCAAGCTGGTGCAGGTCGTCCGCGAGGAGGCCCAGGACGGAGCGATCGTCGTCCTCATCACGCATGACCCTGCGCTGACGACGGACATCGGCGACGACGTCTGGCTACTCGAGCGGGGCCGGCTCGAGCGCCAGACCCCGGCAGTAACGAACAAGGCCCCCCAGGGTCCCTGAGGCCACCAGCGCCTCCACGCTGGCGCGCGGGAGTTCGGCCAGGACCGGCAGCCCGGACGTCCGGGCGAGCTCCGCCGCGTTCGTGCTCGAGGAGGCGTCTGGCCGGGCTGGCGCGCTCAGCACCACTCCATCCAGGGCAAGGCGTCGCGCCCGGCACGCCTCGGCCACGGCCCGCACGTCATGGAGGACCCCCAGCCGGCTAGGGGCCACCAGCAGCAGGACGTCCGGCCGCAGCAGGGCGGCGAGGTCGGCGTTCGTCTCGCAGTCCGTCAGCGGACTGAAGAGCCCGCCCGGCAACTCCAGGACGACCGAGGCCTCGCCTCGGAGGGCGTCGACGGCGCGCACGACGGCCGGAAGGTCGATGGCGGTGCCGGCCTCCCGCGCCGCGAGATGAGGCGACACGGGGGCCGGGAGTCGGACCTGGGGGAGGGGATGTTTCACGTGAAACGTGGAGCACCGCCCGAGGAGCGCCTCGTCGGGCCCCACCCCTTCGGTCACCCCGCTCTCGATCGGCTTGTAGGCGAGGACCGGCTCGACTCGGGCCCAGGCCAGCGCGAGCGCCGCCGCGACATGCGTCTTGCCCACGTCGGTCCCCACCCCGGTCACCACCACCAACCTCACGGCAGGAGCCGCTCGATCGCCGAGAGCAGGGCGTCGATATCCCCGGGGCGCTGCCGCGCCGAGGCGGTCAGGCGAATGCGTGCCGTCCCGGGGGGGACGGAAGGAGGGCGGATCGCCTGGACTGCGAACCCCGCCTCGCGGAGCGCCCCGGCGAGCCGCACGGCTTCGCGACTGTCGCCGATCACCCACGGGATGACATGGCCGTATCCGAAGGGGGTCAGCCCGAGGCGGCGAAGGCCCGCACGGAGCTGTTCGCTGCGCGCGAGCGTCGCGACCCGGAGCGCCGGCTGCGACCGGATCTCGCCGAGGGCAGCGAGCCCGGCCGCCGCAGCCTCCGGGCTCAGCCCGGTCGAGAAGACGAACGACCGGGCTCGGTTCCAGAGCCAGGAGGTCAGCGCGTCGCAGCCGGCGACGAAGGCGCCCATCCCCCCGAACGACTTGCCGAGCGTCCCCACCGTCACGTCCGCCGCGACGTCCGCCTCGGCGAGGAGACCGCGCCCCTCGGGGCCGAGGACCCCCAGCGCATGGGCCTCATCCACAACCAGCGCCGCCTCATGCTCGTCGCAGAGCGAACGCAGGGCCGAGAGGTCGGGCGAGTCGGCGTCCATGCTGAAGTAGCTCTCCGTGATGACCCAGGTCCGCCCTCTCCGCCCCATCGGCCGGGGCCGCGCGAGCTCCGCGCGGAGGGCGTCCAGGTCGAGGTGGGGGAAGACCCGGGTCTCCGCCCGGGCCAGCCGGCAGCCGTCCACGATCGACGCGTGATTGAGCGCATCGCTCAGGATCAGGTCGTCCGGGGACCAGGCGAGGGCCTGGATCAGGCCGACGTTCGCCGCGTAGCCGCTCGAGAAGAGCAGAGCGCTCTCCGCCCCCAGCCAGCTGGCCAGGCCCCGCTCGAGCTCGCGGTGCTCCTCGTGCTCTCCGGCGACGAGCCGGGAGGCCCCGGCCCCCGAGGGGGCGCCGTGGCTCCTCGGGACGGCGAGGCCGAGGTAGTCGTTCGAGCAGAAGGAGACGGTACCGACCCGGGCCGTCGGCGGGCGCTGGCGGAGGAGGCCGCTGGCCGCGAGGCTCTCGAGCTCGCCTTCGAGGTGGGCAAGCCCCCGGGGGACCGACTGTTTCACGTGAAACCTACGGGGCCCCTTCGTCCAGCTCGAGCACGCTGTCGAGTCGCACGAGCACCCGTCGCAGCATGTCCCGGCTCCGCCGCTCGACGGTTCGCGCGCGAGCGCGCTCCTCTTCGAGGTCATGCGCCAGGGCGAGGGCCGCGAGGAGGACGGCCTGGGGGGGCTCCGGACGGCCCGGCGGGACCACCTGCGCGAGCTTCGCGCTGACGGCCTCGCCGAGGCGCGTGAGCTCCTCCTCGGACGCCGAGCTGGCGACCTTGTACTCCCGCGACCCGACCTTGAGCACCACCGTACGACGCGACATCGCCGTGGAGAGTAGCCCTCTTCCTGGCGGCGGGGGATGAATCGTCGCGCATGGGCTGCGCGATGAGGCCTGCTGCCGCGGATGCCGGCCGGACGGTCAGCCGCCGGTCGACGCGTCGGCGATGCCGCCGTCGCCCAGGTTCGGGCACGCCGGCACGCCGGGGATCTGCTGCGGGCCGACGATGATGGGGATGTCCTGTCCTTCGACGCAGCTCTGCAGGCTCGTCGGGACCTGGGCCTTCGTGTTGACGCAGAAGCCGGTGGAGCTCTTGGGGTCGTTCGGGTCGGTCTCGAGGTTCGAGATGAGGCCGCCGAACGTGAACCGGACGGGGAACTCGAACTCGTTCGACTCGACCGGGTCGCCGCCGAGGGTCCTCCCCTCGACCTTGGTGTAGGTCAGCAGCTCGATCGACTGGCCGAACGGCGACGGTCCGCCGGCCGGCGGGTTGAGCGTAAGGGCGCTCTCGAAGTACGCGCTGAGGATGGCGACGGTCGCGCTGTCCACGATCGTCGCGGCGAGCACGCCGAACGAGGCCGTGGTCCCGGTCGACGCCTCTATGGAGGACGCCTCGACGGTCGAGAACGGGTTCACGGGGGGGGCGAGCGAGCCCGACTGGAGCGCGCTGCCGACCGCCCTCGCCGCGAGGTCGGTCTTCCCGGACGCGGCGTACATCTGGGCGAACAGCGGGACGAGCGACGTGTTGCCGGAGAGGTCCGTGATGCGCGTGATGGCGCCGTTGATGATGACGCGCGAGGTTTCGGCCTGCAGCTGGTTCACGTTTGCCTGCGACAGGATCTGATTGCCGAGGAGGATCTCCGGGGAGTATGGCCCCGCGCTGATCGACAGGTCCTGCACGCCGACCGAGAGGAACGGCTGGGTCGGGTCGGGGGTATAGAGGCAGAGGCCGTTGCTGGGCGTCGGTGGCGCCATCACCTGGCGGATGAAGATCGACGCGTCATTGTGGGCGCACGCCGAGACGATGGCGCCAGTAATGAGCGCGGTCCCCAAGGTCACCCCAACGTTCATCCAGATGCGTTTCATCGCAGCCAACCCTCCTCGAGACACCGTTCCGCGCGGGCCGGCACTGAGCCGTCCGGCGGCGTGACGACGCGTTGCCCCCCGCAAGGGAAGCAGGCGCGACGCCTTCCACCCAACAACGATAGCGGGGTCGCCGTCCCAGCGCCAAATTGCTGCCAACTTATCCGGTCGGGGGGACTCCGAGCGCGAGCGCCAGATCGAGCAGCGGCACCGACGCTACCATGCCCTCGCCCAGCCGCCGCGCGACCGGCAAGGCCACGTGGGACCCGGTGCGCTTCTTGTCGAGCGCGATGAGCGGCCAGGCGGCCTCGATCGCCCCCGGGGCGGGCTCGGTCGGGAGCCCCAGCCGCTCGAGCAGCGCCCGGAGGCGCTCGGTCAGCGCCGGCGGAGTCCCGGCGAGCCGCTCCCCGGCCCGAGCTTCGGCCACGAGCCCCAGCGCGACGGCCTCTCCGTGTCGGAGCTGCGAGTAGCCCCCGAGCGCCTCGAGGCCGTGGCCGACGGTGTGCCCCAGGTTGAGCAGAGCGCGGCGCCCCCCTTCGCGTTCGTCGTCGCGCACGACCTCGGCCTTCCGCTGGATGGCCCGCCGGATGATCGGCAGGAGCACGGCAGGCTCGCCCGCGCGGAGCTGCTCCGCGCGCGCCTCCAGGTCGAGCCAGAGCGCGTCGTCGCAGACCAGCGCGATCTTCACCACCTCGGCGAGGCCGGCCAGGAGATCGCGCCGCGGGAGCGTCGTGAGGTGCGCCACGTCGGCGACCACCGCCGAGGGCTGGTGGAACGTCCCGACCAGGTTCTTCCCGGCCGCGAGGTCGAAGCCGGTCTTGCCGCCCACCGACGCGTCCACCATCGCGAGCAGCGTCGTCGGCGACTGCACCACGCGGACCCCGCGCAGCAGGGTCGAGGCGGCGAAGCCCGCCAGATCGCCCACGACCCCGCCGCCGAAGCCGAGGATCACGGATCGCCGGTCGAGGCGCGCGGCGATGGCGGCGTCCCAGATCGCCTGCACGCTGGCCAGCGTCTTGTGCTCCTCCCCGGGCAGGAGCGTCACGTCCGTCACGGCCACGTCCAGCCCCGCGAGCGCCGCCGACAGCGCCTCACCGCGGGCGGCCCGCACCTGCGCGTCCGAGACCACCAGGAGCGAGGACGGGCGGAGCGCCGCCAGGTTGTCCCGGAGCGTCTGCGGGGCCCCGTCCACGACCTCGACTCCGTACGTGCGCTCCTCCAGCGGCACGACGATGCGCCCCCGGCGCGACTCCTCGACGACGAGCGCGGCCACCTCGTCGGGCGACCGGTCGTCCGTCGCGAGCCGGGCGTGGCACTCCGCGTAGGCGCCGGCCCGGAGCGCCAGGAGCGCCGTGATCTCGGCGAGCGGGTCGGGGCCGGCGAGGGCAGGGAGCCCCGACCGGTCGGGGAGTCGGGCGAGGATCGTCGCCGGGCGCGCCGTCAGCGTGACGACCACGGCGTGATCGAGCGCCAGGAGGCGGGAGGCGCGGCTCGTGACGGCCCCCCCGCCGAAGGAGAGGACCCGCGGCACCCCGTCGGTGAGCCGCTCGCGGACGACGTCCTCCTCGAGGCGTCGGAAGGCGCGCTCCCCCTGGGTCCGCCAGATCTCGGCGACCGAGAGGCCGGCCCGGCGCGCGACCTCCTGGTCCGTGTCGAGGAACGGCAGCCCGAGCCGCGACGCCACGAGGGGGCCGACCGAGCTCTTCCCCGTCCCCGAGAAGCCGCTGAGGACCACGCTCGCCATGTCAGTAGTCGCGCACCTGCTGGGCGTAGCCGCGGACGTTGCGCAGGAGTTCGGTCATCGAGTCCCCCCCGTGCTTCTCCAGCAGCGCGTCTGCCAGCGTGAGCGCCACCATCGCCTCCCCGACGACCGCCGCCGCCGGCACCGCGCAGACGTCGCTCCGCTCGAACGCCGCCAGGAACGGCTCCTTGGTCACCACGTCGACGCTCCCCAGCGGGCGGCGAAGCGTGGCGATCGGCTTCATGAACCCGCGGCAGACGACCGGCTCGCCGTTGGAGATGCCCCCCTCGACGCCCCCCGCCCGGTTCGATGCGCGCGTGAACCGCCGCGCCTCGGCGTCGTAGCCGATCGGGTCGTGCACCTGCGAGCCGGGCTCCCGCGCCGCCGCCCCGCCGTCGCCGAGGACGACGCCCTTGATCGCCGGGATGCTCATGAGCGCCTGCGCCAGCCGCCCGTCCAGCTTCCGGTCCCACTGGGCATGGCTGCCGAGCCCCGCTGGCACGCCGGTCGCGACCACCTCGAACACCCCCCCGAGCGTGTCCCCCTCGTGCGCCGCCTCGCGGATCGCCTCCCGCATGGCCGCCTCCGCCTCCGGGTCCGCGCACGACAGGTCCGAGCCCCGCGCCCGCTCGCGTACGGTCGCGAGGTCGCCAGGGAGGGCCTTCGCCTCGACGTGGCCGATGGAAAGAACGTGAGAGAAGAGCTCGATCCCCGCGGCCGACAGCAGCTTCCGGGCGACCGCCCCCGCCGCCGTGCGGGCCGCCGTCTCGCGCGCGCTCGCCCGCTCGAGGACATCGCGCAGATCGTGGCGATCGAGCTTCAGGCCCCCCGCCAGGTCGGCGTGGCCGGGGCGTGGCCGCGTGAGCGGCTCGGGGGGGACGGGCATCGGGGCGACGTCCATGCGCCCTGCCCAGCTCGCGTGGTCGCGGTTCTCGACGGTGAGCGCGACCGGCGAGCCGAGCGTCTCGCCCCCGCGCACGCCCGCGGTGATCTCGCAGCGGTCCTGCTCGATCTTCATCCGCGCCCCGCGCCCGTAGCCGCGCTGTCGCCGCGCGAGGTCGCCGTCGATGTCGGCGGCCACGAGCCCGAGCCCCGCCGGCAGCCCCTCCAGGATCACCGTCAGGCGCGGCCCGTGGGACTCGCCGGCCGTGAAGAACCTGAGCCGCGACATGCGCCGAAGGCTACCCTAGCCCTGCGATGACGGCGCGATCGTTCGAGAAGGTAGAGGGGCTGGGCAACGACTTCATCCTCATCCACGCCGAGTCGGCGGAGGCCCTCGCACCGGAGGCGGTGCGGCGCCTCTGCGAGCGTCGGTTCGGCGTCGGAGGGGACGGCGTCCTCCTGGTGCTCCCCTCGACCGAGGCGGAGGCGCGGATGCGGGTCATCAACGCCGACGGGAGCGTCCCCGAGATGTGCGGCAACGGGCTCCGGTGCGTCGCCCTGGTCGTCGCGGAGCAGCGGGGGCTCTCGCGGGGGACGTTCGCGATCGAGACCGACGCCGGGGTGCGCGAGTGCCGCGTCGACCGCCTCGGCGAGCAGGGGACGGTGGACGTGGAGATGGGGGTGGTGCGGACGCTCGGCCTGCGCGAGCTCGTCGTGGCGGGGACCCGGGTCGAGCTCACCCTGGCCGACGCCGGCAACCCCCACGCCATCGCCTACCGGGACGACCCCGAGCACGACCTCGCCTCGCTCGGCCCCCCCATCGCGACCGACCCGAGCTTCGAGCGCGGCACCAACGTCGAGCTGGTCCGCTGGAGGGACGGCGTGCTCGAGGTCGCGGTCTGGGAGCGAGGCGTCGGGCGGACGCTGGCGTGCGGGACGGGGGCCTGCGCGGTCGCGGCTGTGGCGTGCGCGCGGGGGGAGGCGGAGGGCGGGGCGCCGGTGCGCGTGCGGCTCCCTGGGGGCGACCTCGTCATCACGCACGACCTCGCGACTGGTCAGACGCGGATGGTCGGGCCGGCCCGCCGCGTCTTCCGGGGGGAGTGGCTCCCGTAGCTAGTCGCCGACGATCGTGCCGATGGGCTCGCCGAAGACGACGCGCTTGATGTTCCCGTGGGTCGCCAGCTTGAAGACGCGGACGGGCAGCTTGTTGTCGCGGCAGAGCGTGACGGCGGTCGAGTCCATCACGCCGATGCGGTCGGCCAGGAAGCGGTCGAACGTCATGCGCGTGTACATCTGCGCGTCGGGGAAGTGGACCGGGTCGCGCTCGTAGATCCCCTCCACCTTGGTCGCCTTGAAGAGCGCGTCGGCGTGGATCTCCATCGCGCGGAGGGCCGCGGCGGTGTCGGTCGAGAAGTACGGGTTCCCCGTCCCTGCGGCGAAGATGACGATGCGCCCCTTCTCGAGGTGGCGGATGGCGCGTCGGCGGATGTACGGCTCCGCGATCTGCCGGATCTCGAGCGCGGTCTGCACGCGGGTCGGCACGCCGAGCCGCTCGAGCGCGTCCTGCAGCGCGAGGGCGTTCATCACCGTCGCGAGCATCCCCATGTAGTCGCTCTGGGCCCGGTCCATCCCCACGCTGGCCCCCTTGAGGCCCCGGAAGATGTTCCCGCCGCCCACGACGATGCCGATCTGCACCCCGAGCGCCCGGACCTCGGCCAGCTCGGAGGCCGTCGCCCGCAGCATGTTCGCCTCGATGCCGAAGCCGCCCGCGGGGCCTGCCAGCGCCTCTCCGCTCAGCTTCAGGACGATGCGTCGATAGGCCAGCCCTGCATCGGGGGGGGGCGGCGCGACCGTCCGACCGTCCTCCACCGGATCACGCTTTCCCAGCATGACGGCCCCGTGTAGTCGCGACGGAGAAGGAGCGCAATGCGCCCGTGGGGCCCGGCGCCAGGCGCGCGCGCGGGTTGGCGGAGGCCGGCTCGCCGTAGTAATGCCCCGCGTATGCTCGTGTCTCTGCGCTCCCTGGGGGCTGTGGCTGCCCTGACGCTCGCGGCCGGCGTGGCCGCCCTCGTCGAGGGCTGCAACGACAAGGCGCTCCAGGGGACGGCCAGCGCGGACGCCGGCAAGCGCCTCGGCGCGGCCATCACCCCGGAGCAGGCGTCGAAGGTCCTCGCGAAGGTCGGCCCGCACACCATCACGCTCGGCGACTTCGTCGCGGCCATCGAGCACATGGACCAGTTCGACCGCCTCCGTTACCAGTCGCCCGAGCGTCGCCGCGAGCTCCTCGCCGAGATGATCAACCTGCAGCTCCTGGCCGACGAGGCGGAGGCCAAGGGGTACGACAAGGACCCGAAGGTGCAGCAGGAGCTCCGCGCCATCCTGCGCGACTCCATGCTGGCCGAGTCGCACAAAGGGGCGCCGTCCGCGAGCGAGATGACGGAGGCCGAGGTGCGCGCCTACTACGACAAGAACCGCGCCTCGTTCCGCGACCCGGAGCGCCGGCGCGTCTCGGCCATCGTCCTGACCGACCCGACGACCGCCCCCGCCGTGCTTGAGGCAGCGAGGAAGACGACCAGCGCTGCGGAGTGGGGGGCGATCGTTCGCGTGAAGTCGACCGACCCGACCGCCAAGGCCAACGTCCCGCTCGACCTCGTCGGCGACCTCGGCATCGTGAGCCCCCCGGAAGAGGTGCAGGCCGAACCGAACGCCAAGGTCCCCCCCGAGGTGCGCGCGGCGCTCTTCAAGCTCGCGAAGATCGGCGACGTCTACGACAAGGTCGTCGAGGCCTCCGACCACAAGCTCTACATCATCCGCATGATGCAGAAGACCGACGCGCACGATCGCTCGTTCGCCGAGGCAGAGCGCGGCATCCGCGTGCGGCTCGTGCAGGACAAGATCCGCGAGCGCGAGGAGGCCCTCATCGCGCAGCTCAAGGCGCAGTATCCCGTGCAGATCGACGACGCCGTCCTCGCCACCGTCCGGGTCGATCTCGCCCCCGACAGCGGCGCCCCGGCCCCCGCCCCCGACGCAGGCCACGCCGCCGCCCCGCAGGCCCCCGCCACGAGCGCCAGCGCCGCCCCCGCTCCGCCTCCGCACGCGAAGTAGCCCCCTCATGCCGCGCGCCGCCGTCGTCCCGCTGGCACGCCTCGTCGCACGCCGCTCCGAGCCCGTCGCTGTCGCCCCGGCGCCCCCCCGCGCGCGCCCCCGCCCCCGCGACTGGCGCTGGCAGATCCGCCACGCAGTCACCACGGTCGACGCGCTCGCCGCCTCTCTCCCGCTGACCGCGCGTGAGCTCGACGGGGCCCGGCGCGCGGCGCGCGAGGGGCTCCCGCTCTCCATCACCCCCTACTACCTCTCGCTCGTCGACCGCGACGATCCCCGCTGCCCGGTGCGCCTGCAGTGCGTCCCCGACGCGCGCGAGGCCGAGGCGGTCCCGGGGGATCTGGTCGACCCGCTCGGGGAGGTGGCGCACGAGGTCGCGCCGCACCTGGTGCAGCGCTATCCGGACCGGGCGCTGCTGCTCGCGACCGATCGCTGCGCCGTCTACTGCCGCTTCTGCACCCGCTCGCGCATGGTCGGCGACGGGGGCGGCGCGCGGTCGATGCAGGCGCTCGCCCCGGCCTTCGTGTACCTCGAGGCCCACCCCGAGGTGCGCGACGTCATCGTCTCGGGCGGCGACCCGCTCGCCATGGCCACGAGCCGCCTCGTCCCGCTCCTCGAGCGCCTGCGCGCCATCCCGAGCGTCGAGACGATTCGCCTCGCCACCCGCGTCCCGGTCACGCTCCCCATGCGCGTCACGCGCGAGCTGACCCAGGCGCTCCGGCGGCTGCACCCCATCTGGGTGATGACCCACTTCAACCACCCGAAGGAGCTCACCCGCGAGTCGCTGGCCGCCTGCGCGCGCCTCGTGGACGCCGGCTTCCCGGTGATGAACCAGACGGTCCTCCTCCGGGGCATTAACGACGACGCGGCGACCCTCGAGCGGCTCTTCCGGGGGCTCGTGCGGGGGCGCGTGCGGCCGTACTACCTGCTGCAGGCCGACCCTGTGGGCGGGACGGGGCACCTCCGGACGTCGATCGCGACGGGGCTCGCCATCATGGAGCAGCTCCAGGGGCGGCTGACCGGCATCGCGCTGCCGAAGCTCATCTGCGACACCCCCGGGGGGAAGGGGAAGGTCCCCCTGGTGCCGGACTACGTCGTCGAGCGGGGCGAGGGGCGGACGCTGCTCCGGACGTTCCGCGGCGAGCAAGTGGAGTACCTCGACCCGCCGGAGGGGTGAGAGGGCGGGGGAGGGGGGCCGACCGCCGGTCGGAGGGGCCTGACCGCGGGGCGAGGGGGTCGGACCGTCGGCAGGAGGGGCTCGATCGAGGGGCGAGGGGGTCCGACCGTCGGTCGGTCGGGGCGGACCGCGGGGCGAGGGCGTCGGACCGTCGGCAGGAGGGGCTCGACCGCGAAGCGAGGCCGTCCGACCGCCGGTACGAGGGGCCTGACCACGGGTCGATGGGGTCTGACCGTCGGTACGAGGGGCTCGACCGCGAGGCGAGGCCGATCGCTCGTCGGTCGGACCGGGTCGCCGCGGCCGCGACGCCCACAACCTCCCACCTATCTCGCGCTCCTTCCAGAAATCGACCGTCCGGGACGATCCGATTGGCCGCCTCGCCAATGGAAGCCTGTGAGGACGGTGACGGAGCGTGGTGCTCCGGCGGCGGCCTCGCAACGCCACGACAGAAAGACGCAGGACCCGATGGGGGCACCCACCCGGACGAAGCAAGAGGCGGCCGATCGGAAGCTCGAGACCGGCATCCAGCAGAACCTGACGACGCCGCTCACCGTGGGCGGCAAGCAGTATACGGCGGCGCAGATCGCCACCGTGCTCCAGGCACGCATCGACGCGCGCAGCGCGACCGACGTGGCCAAGGCGGCCTACGCGAAAGCGGTGGCGGCCGAGGCGGCCCAGATGGCGGGGAGCAAGGGGCTCCTCGTCGGTGTGAAGGCGGTGCTCCTCGCGATGTTCGCGGGGGCGCCTGATGTGCTGACGGCCATGGGGCTGTCAGAGAGGAAGACACCGGTGAAGTCGGTGGCCGTGAAGTCCGAGGCCATCACCAAGTCGGCCGCGACGCGCCTGGCCCGTCACACGACGGGGCCCAAGGCGAAGGCGAAGATCACGGGGGCGGTGCCGGTCGTGGCCGGTCCGCCCGCCGTGACGCCGGGGGGTGTGGGCCACACCTGAGCGCCCCCCCGCGGGGCGCGCGCGTCCGGGGAGGGGACGCGCGCGCCGAGCGGGGTTGCACCCGGGGGAGACCGGCTCGCCCGAGCGGCCTTGTTGAAGTTGACCTTGACTTTCAACAACGCAAAGAGGAAGGTTCTCTTCACGCCGCCCCCGGCCCCTCCGGCCGCGGCGCCGATCACGCAGGCTGCTCGACGGGACGCCCCATGACCCTCCCCCCCCTCGCACGGACGCACGCCCCCGCTCTCGCCCTCGCCGGGCTTCTCCTCGGCGGCTGCTCCTCCCAGGTCGCCCCCGCGCACGCCCCGGTCGCCGCTTCGTCCGGCCTCCCGCGCCCCGAGCGCCTCGCCGGCCTCGACCCGTATGACACGGGCTGCGCCGCGGACGCCGTCCTCACCTCCAGGGTCCCGGCCCTCGACCCGCACGGCGACGTGGTCGCCTTCGTCGAGCTGCGGCGCTCCGGGCGCTGCGAGACGGCCTGGGGGCGCGCAGTGCGGGTCGCCAGCGCGAAGGGGGCGCTGGTCGCCAGCGTCGAGGCGAGGGGCTTCTCGAGCGCCTTCGAGCACGCCACCGACGGCGAGGTCTGGACCGACATGGTCCCGGCCAGCGGCGCCTGCGCCACCGTCTCGGGCGGGCTCCGCGTCGGCGGCGGCGTCGAGCAGAGCGCCCACGCCTCGTGGTGCGACGAGCGCAGCCCCCTCCGCGTCACCTCCCGCTGAAGCGGCCCCCGGGCGGCCCAGACCATGGCGCGCGAGAGGCCCCGGCGAGTCCACCGCGCGACCGGGGGCTCGCGCCTCCCCGCCTTCGCCGCCGGCGTAGCCCTGATGGCCGTCGCCCCGCGCGCGGGGGCCCACGGGTCACGAGTGGTCCCGCTCGAGGACCAGCCGATCGAGGAGGTCCCCAAGCCACCGCTGCCCCCGGCGCCGCTGTCGGTCACCCCGGCCCCCGCGAGCTGGACCGGCCTCCGCCTCGGCGCGCAGGTCGGGTACGGGTTCGCGCAGGCGAGCAGCACGCTCCTCGCGCCCTCCCCGACGAAGGTGACCGACTCGCTCGGCACCCTCCTCGGCGGCGTCCACGCCGGCTACGATCGCCAGCTCGGGGCCCACGCGCTCCTCGGCGCCGAGGCGGACGTCGCGTTCCCGTACTTCGCGGACGACGGCGTCGTCCTGTCGCGCCCCGCGACGGCCGGCGGGGTGACGCAGAAGCTCGACTTCGTCTCGTCGCTCCGCGCCCGCGTCGGCGGCGTGCAGGGCCCCTGGCTCTTCTACGGGACGGCGGGGCTCGCCTGGGCGCAGGCCCGCTTCACCGAGACGGCGACCGCGTCGGGTGCGACGACCACGCAGCTCCGCCAGTCGCTCGGCTGGACCGGGGGGGGCGGCGTCGAGCTGGCCCTCGGGCCGCGCTGGTCGGTCCAGGCCGAGTACCGGTTCGATCGCCTCGGGGCGGCGTCCGGCGTGGGGCCCTCGGGGACGGGGGCAGAGCTCGCATCGACCACCCTTCACCACGCCGACCTCGGCCTCACGTGGCGCTTCGACGGCGTGCCTCGGGGCGACGCTGCGGACGACGCGGGGCCGTGGCTCGTCCGGCCCGAGCGCTGGACCGTCCACGGCCAGGCGACCTTCATCGAGCAGGGGTACCTCGCCTTCCGCTCCCCCTACCAGGGGGCGAACAGCCTCACCGGGGCCGCGCAGTTCGCCAACACCGTCAGCGCGACGGCGTTCGTCGGCGCGCGCCTCTGGCCGGGGGCGGGCCTCTACGTGAACCCCGAGATCGACCAAGGCTTCGGCCTCAGCCAGACGCTCGGCATCGCCGGGTTCCCGAACGGCGAGGCGCAGAAGGCCTCGTACCCCGACCCGCGCCTCAACATCGACCGCGTCATGATCCGGCAGACCTTCGGGCTCGGCGGCGAGCTGGCGAAGGTCGAGGACGGGCCGAACCAGCTCCCCGAGACGCGCGACGTGTCGCGATTGACGGTCACGGCGGGGCGGTTCTCGGTCGGCGATCTCTTCGGCCTGAACAGCTACGCCGCCGACCCGCGCACGCAGTTCTTCAACTGGAACATCTACGGCAGCGGCTCGTACGACTGGACGATGGACCGCCCCGGCTTCACGTGGGGCGCCGCCGTCGAGCTGAACGAGGCGCGCTGGGCGCTGCGGGCCGGCTACTTCCTCGAGCCGACCGAGGCGAACGGCAACACCTACGACACGAACGTCGGGGCGCGCGGGCAGTACCTCCTCGAGCCCGAGGTCCGCTACCGGGTCGGCTCGCAGCCGGGGGTCTTCCGTCTCCTCCTCTGGGCGACGCGCGCCAACATGGGGAGCTACGCCGAGGCCGTCGCCGAGCGGGCCACGACGCCCGGCTATCCGGATATCACCGCGACGCGCCAGCTCCGGGTCACCTACGGCTTCGTGGCCAACGTCGAGCAGGCGATCACGCGCGACCTCGGGGTCTTCTCGCGCGCGAGCTGGACGCCGGGGCTCGTGGAGGTGATGGGGTGGACCGACTGCGACGAGAGCCTGTCGGTCGGGGGGCAGCTCTTCGGGCGGGCGTGGCGGCGGCCGGATGACCGGATCGGGCTTGGCGGCGTCGTGGAGGGGCTATCGCCCGAGGCGCGCGCCTACTTCGAGGCCGGGGGGATGGGGATCGTCATCGGCGACGGGCGGATGAACTACCGCCCCGAGGCGATCCTCGAGGCGTACTACGCGCTGAGCCTCGCGCCGTGGGCCGCGCTGACCTTCGATTACCAGCTGGTCGGCAACCCGGCGTACAACGCCGACCGGGGGCCTGTCCCGGTCTACGCGCTCCGCCTCCACGCCGAGCTCTGACCGGCGAGGGTGGGTCCTCACCCCCGCGGAGATCGACTATACGCGCAGTATGTCGACCTCGAGCCCCCCCAAGAGCCTCTCCGGCACCCCCTCTTCGGCGCACGCCGTCCTGGACGCGATGAACGCGAAGGCGCTCGTCGGGGGCGGGGCCGAGCGCATCAAGAAGCAGCACGAAGGGGGGAAGCTGACCGCCCGCGAGCGCGTCGACCTCCTCCTCGACCCGGGCTCCTTCGTCGAGATCGGCCGCTTCGTCACCCACCGCTGCACCGACTTCGGCATGGAGGAGCAGAAGGTCCTCGGCGACGGCGTCGTGACCGGCCACGGGCTCGTCGACGGCCGCAAGGCCTTCGTCTTCGCGCAGGACTTCACGGTCTTCGGCGGGTCGCTCAGCGGCGCCTACGCGCAGAAGATCTGCAAGGTGATGGACATGGCGATGAAGGTCGGCGCCCCCGTCATCGGCCTCAACGACTCCGGCGGCGCCCGCATCCAGGAGGGGGTGGAGTCGCTCGCCGGCTACGCGGACATCTTCCTCCGCAACACGCTCGCCAGCGGCGTCGTGCCGCAGATCAGCGCCATCATGGGCCCCTGCGCCGGCGGCGCCGTCTACTCGCCCGCCATCACGGACTTCATCCTGATGGTCGAGGAGACGAGCTACATGTTCATCACCGGCCCGGACGTCATCAAGGCGGTGACCCACGAGGAGGTGACCAAGGAGGACCTCGGCGGCGCCCACGCCCACGCGTCCAAGAGCGGCGTCTGCCACCTCACGTCGCCGGACGACAAGACCTGCATCGCGCAGGTGCGGGAGCTCATGAGCTTCCTCCCCCAGAACAACCACGAGGACCCGCCCTTCAAGCGCTCGGACGACCCCCCGACCCGCGAGGTCCCCGAGCTCGACACGATGATCCCCCTCGAGTCGAACAAGCCGTACGACGTGAAGGACGTCATCCGCGCCGTCGTCGACGGCCACGATCTCTTCGAGATCGCCGAGGCCTACGCGGCCAACATCGTCGTCGGCTTCGCGCGCATCGGCGGGCACACCATCGGCGTCGTGGCGAACCAGCCGCAGGTGCTGGCCGGCGTCCTCGACATCGCAGCGAGCATGAAGGCGGCCCGCTTCGTCCGCTTCTGCGACTGCTTCAACATCCCGCTCGTCACCTTCGTCGACGTCCCGGGCTTCCTCCCCGGCACCGACCAGGAGTACGGCGGCATCATCAAGCACGGCGCCAAGCTCCTCTTCGCGTTCGCCGAGGCGACCGTCCCCAAGGTGACCATCATCCTCCGCAAGGCCTACGGCGGGGCGTACGACGTCATGGCGAGCAAGCACATCCGGGCCGACATGAACTTCGCCTTCCCCACCGCCGAGATCGCCGTGATGGGGCCGGACGGGGCGGTCAACATCGTCCGGCGCGGCGAGATCGCGAAGGCCGCCGACCCGGTCGCCACGCGGGCCGCGTTCGTCGCCGACTACAAGGAGAAGTTCGCCAACCCGTACAAGGCGGCCGAGCTCGGGTTCATCGACGAGGTCATCTACCCGCACACCCTCCGCGCGCGGCTCCACTCGTCGCTCGAGCTGCTCAAGGACAAGCGCGACACCAACCCGCCGAAGAAGCACTCGAACATCCCGCTCTGAGCGGGGTCAGGCCGCCCCGGCCTCCTCGAGCAGGAAGCGGGGGCGGTTCACGGCGCCCATGACGGGGAGGACGCGCGGCTCGGCGTCGAGGAACGCGAGGAGCGCCCTCGCGTGCAGCGCGTACTGCTCCCGGCTGAGCACGCCGCGGAGCAGCTCGACGCGGAGGAAGATCGCCGCGGTCTGCGCGACGTCGCAGAGGCAGTAGGCGTTCACCTCGTCGAGCTTGCCGGCGTGGACCATCGGCCCCACCTGCGACCCGTCGACCCCCACCTTCCCCGGAAATCCGATCAGCTTGGCGTAGACGTCGAGCCGCGCGGGCTTGGCGGCGCCGAAGTCGGCGAGGAAGTCCATGAGGTCGAAGTGCCCCTCGGGCGAGTAGCGGTAGCGCGTGCTCCGGTCCGAGTACCACCAGGGCATCGGGACGCCGTGGCGGAACGTGCGGCTCGTGATGACGGGCATGTCGAACCCGCGCCCGTTCCACGTGACGATGGTCGGGCGCGACTTGCCGAGCCAGCCCGCCAGGTCGGTGAGCATGGTCCGCTCGTCCTTCCCCTCGCCGACGACGCCGAGCTTCTTCGGGGTGAAGTCCTCGAAGAGGAGGCAGCCGATGGTGACGATCTGGTTGAACGGCGGCGCGGGGACCTTGTCCGAGTCGTCCTGCCGAGGCAGCTCCGGATCGGGGACGGTCTCGATGTCGAGGACGAGGTGCGCGGCCATGAAGCGAGCATGCCCGAGGGCCCCCGGGCGGCGCGCGAAAACTTGGCCCCACGTACGCGAATTCTCTATCGCGGTCCTACGAGGTGCGCGCGCCCTGCAGCGCGGCGCCTGCCGGAGGACCCCCATGAGCGTCGACAAGAAGAGCGAGCTTGCCCAGCCGAACGAGACCGAGCGCCGCGAGGCCCACGGAGAGCGCGTCCCCTTCGAGGGGATCGTCGAGGTGGGAGGTGTGCTCGGGCCGTCGTTCGAGGCGCAGGCCATCGACGTCTCGCAGGAGGGGATTCACCTCCGCACGGCGTACCTGCCGGAGCTCGGGCAGCCGCTCTCGTGCCGCCTCGAGGTGGGCGGGGAGATCGTGCTCGCGGCCGGGGAGGTCGTGTGGCGTCAGGAGGCCGAGCGGGGCGGGGAGTTCGGGCTCCGCTTCATGGACCTCGACGCGGCGAGCGAGGCGGCGCTGAAGAAGCTCGTCTCGGTCGAGCCGTCGTTCGCGGCGGACGGCGCCGGGTCGCGCGTCCGGCTCCACATCGAGGGGCTCGGGGCGCCGATGAAGGCGCGCATCAAGGGGAGCGTGGCCGAGGGGCTCGTCGTCGGCAGCGAGCTCGGCTTCCTGCAGGTCGGCAAGGAGCTCGAGCTCGAGGACGCGCGCACCGGCGGCAAGCGCGCCGCGCGCATCCACCGCGTCGGGGTCGAGATCAACCCCGAGACGCAGATCCCGCAGCTCGTCGTCTCGCTCCGCTACGACAACGGTGACACCGACCAGCCCGGCGAGGCCGCCGCGGTCCCCGGCTCGCCCGACGACACCCCCGAGCCGAGCGTGCTCGACAGCGACAAACCGCGCGGGGCCGCGCGCGCCTCCGTGCGCCCCTCGGCCGAGGCGGCCCCCCGGACGTCCGCGAAGGCGGCGCTCGAAGATGACGACGACCCGCTCGGGCCGATGCGGAGCGGCGTCGGCGAGGCGCTCCACCGGGCCTCGGCGAAGATGGGTCCGGCCATGGCCCGGCTCGGCGCGCAGGCGAAGACCACGTTCGAGCTCGTCGCGGCCCGCGCCAAGAAGGCCGCGAGCAAGAGGGACGACGTCTCGCCGCCCACGCGCCGCACCACGGCCCCCGCTCCGACCGGCGGGCTCCACGCCGCGGGGCGCAAGGTCGTCCGCTCGGACGCCCCCTCGGCGATGGATGCCCTGGTGGAGAAGGAGCGCGCCCCCGTCGCGAAGCGCCGCATCGCCATCGGGTCGGCCGTCATGATCGCCGGCGTCCTCGCCCTGGCGACCGTCCACAAGCCCACCCCGACCGCGCAGACCACCGCGACGACCGACCCCGCCGCGCCCGCCTCGAGCGTCACCGTGCTCGGCGCCGGTCAGCCGCCGGCCCCCGTGACCTCGGCGCTCCCCGTGGCCTCCTCCGCCCCGGCGCAGCCCGCCACCGCCCTCGTCCCGCCCCCTGCCGAGGAGCCGCCGATGGCCCCGACGCCGCAGGCGAGCGATGACTCGCGCGGACACCGCAAACCCGTGAAGGTGACCCCCTTCGGCAACGGGGCGGTCGGCCACGCCAACGTGCTGCACCTCAAGATGGACGGCGTCATCGAGAAGATCGAGGGGGCGACCACCCCGACCGGCTTCACGGTCGTCATCCCCGACCGCCGCTCGCTCGAGGCCGCCGCGCCGCTCGCCTCGCGCGACAGCCGCATCGCCGCCATCCGCATCACGAACGAGGCGCACGGCGCCGAGCTGGCCGTGAGCTTCAAGGACGGCGTGCCGAACTACCAGGTCCGCGCCAAGGGCGACTCGCTCGAGATCCTCCTCGCTCCGCAGGGGAAGATCGCCGACGCGGACGAGCCCCCGGCGCGGATGGTCCGGCACAAGCACCTCCGCCACTGAGGCCTGACGCCGCGCCCCCCGCCCCGGGGCAGGCGCGGCGCAGCCCCTCCCGAGGTGCTATTGAAGCGCGCCCATGGTGAGCCCGACCTTGACGGCGGCGAGCCGCAGCCGCGCCCGCGCTCTCTTCTTCTTCTCGGCGCTCTTCTTCGGCCTGTCGGCCCTCTTCGTCCGCGTCGCCACCCACCTCGGGGGGCTCTCGGGCGTGCAGGTCAGCCTCGCGCGGTTCACCGTCGGCCTCGTGGCCGTGCTCGTCATCTTCGCCGTCCGGCCGCGGACGCTCCGCGCCACGAACCACCCGCTCCTCGCCGCGCGGGCCATCTTCGGGGGGCTCTCGGGCCTCTTCTACTTCAAGGCCATCGCCCTCATCCCGACGGGGGAGGCGACGCTGCTGAACAACACGTTCCCGCTCTGGGGGGTCCTCCTCTCGTTCTTCCTGCTCCGCGAGCGGCCGACGCTCCACCTGGCGCTGGCCCTCGTCGTGGCCGGCGGGGGCGTCTTCCTCGTGATGGGGGGCGGGGAGACGCGCTTCGCCCTCGGCACCGGGCAGCTCCTGGCGCTCGCGTCGGGGGTCTGCGGCGGCACGGCGGTCACGGCCATCCGCGCGCTCCGGCCCACGCACAACGCGGCGACGATCTTCTTCGCCTTCAGCCTGGGGGGGGTCCTCGCGTCATCGCCCGCGCTGGCCGAGCCGTGGCCGACCACGCTCCTCCCGTGGGGCGCCACCCTGGCGGTCGGGCTCTCGGCGTTCGCCGCGCAGATGCTGATGACCCACGCGTACGGCACGCTCGCCGTCGCAGAGGCGGCCGTCTGGCAGCAGCTCACCCCGATCTCGTCGTTCGCCTGGGCCATGACGCTCGGGGAGCGGGTGACGGGGGTGACCGCGGTCGGGGTCGCCCTCGGGGTCGCCGGGATCGTCTACGCGACGGTCCTCGGGCACGTGCCGGCCGCCGAGCCCGCCGCGCAGCCTCGCGTCGCCCCCGAGGGGTGAGGCTCCGGAGTCGGCGGTCGCGGTCGGGTCAGCGAGCCCCGCGCCCCTTGCGCGTCGCGCGGGGGAGGACCGTGGCGCTCGTCGCCACCA
>Ga0316217_10001045_pt1 | contig 37433 bp, 36 predicted proteins | sample 1anoAmetaG_FD_203633 | JGI IMG/M metagenome (GOLD analysis project Ga0316217, IMG submission 203633) | Freshwater microbial communities from Trout Bog Lake, Wisconsin, USA - 1anoA | ecosystem: Environmental > Aquatic > Freshwater > Lake > Hypolimnion/Profundal zone | place: USA: Wisconsin...
AGGCCGGCGAGGCATTCCCGCAATTGGCCAGTGGCAAGTACAAAGGAATCAGCGATTACAAAAAGAGCTTTGGAAGTGTGCTTTACCCGTTTTTCAAAGGCCGCATCGTCACTCGTCAGAAGTTACACGCAGCCGTTGACTTCCTACGTGCCATGCGCGGCTGAGTTCACGATGCCATCGGAACATCAAGTCGTCGTCGCTCACATTGTCACCGGATTGCAGATCGGCGGATTGGAGCGCGTCGCCGTGAACCTCGTCAGCGGTCTCGTCGGGCCATCCTACCGCCTGCTGGTCGTCTGTCTCGAAGAGGGCGGGCCGTTCGCTGCCGAAATCGAAAAGCTCGGAGTGAAGGTTGTCGTGCTTGGGAAACAACCCGGGATGAGTTGGCGCACAATCTGGCACCTAGCGAAACTCTTCCGGCAAGAAAAGATCCAGATCGTGCACACACACAATCCACAACCCCACTTTCACGGTGTGCTTGCCGGTCGACTGGCAGGTGTCCCGGTCCGTGTGCATACAAAGCACGGGCGAAATTATCCGCAAATGAAGAAGCGCGTGTTGCTTAACCGGGTGTTGTCGTGGTTGACTGATGCCATCGTGCCAGTTTCCGACAATACCGGTGACGTCGCACTGCTGATCGAGAAAGTTAACCTGAGTAAGGTCCATCGGATCTGGAATGGAGTCGATACAGAGCTGTACCGGCCACAGACCACGGACTCCGAACTCCGAACTCGTGACTCAGGACTCAAGACTCAGGACTACAGACCACCGACCATTGGCACGGTCGCCCGCTTGTCGCCGGAAAAGGACCAGAAGACGATGCTCGCAGCGTTCAAGTTGGTGCTGGATCAATGGGGGCAGACAGCGAGCGGTCAGCTGCATGCTCCACTCCGAGAAGGTGGCATTCTCAGCTCTAATCCCTCATCCCTCATCCCTTATCCTTCCACCCTTCCCCGTCTCGTCATCGTCGGCGGCGGGCCGAGTATGGCCGAATTGCGAAACGAAGCTAACCGGCTGGGTATCGCTGCGCAAGTGGAATTTCTCGGAGCGCGGTTCGATATTCCCCAGCAACTCGCGACCTTCGACATTTTTACACTCTCCTCCACTACTGAGGGCATTTCCATGACGATTCTTGAGGCCATGGCATGCGGGGTGCCGATTGTCGCCAGCGACGTCGGTGGGAACCGGGAAATTGTGCAACCGCCGCAGTGTGGATTGATCGTGCCGGCGCGCGACCCGCAGGCGTTGGCGGCGGCCTATCTGGAATTGCTGCGCAACCCGGCGCAACGCGTGCAAATGGGAACCGTCGGCCGGCAAAGGGTCCTTGATCATTTTAGCCTGCAAAAAATGGTTGCAGAATATCAGATGATTTATAAAAATCTACTGAGTCGCCACGCATTATGATACCAACTTCACAATCGTTACTGTACGTCGTCATACCGGCTTTCAATGAAGGCCAATCGGTCGGCAATGTCGTCAGAAAAGTGAAAAAAGTTTATCCGCATGTGGTTGTCGTAGACGACGGCTCCAATGATGATACTGCCACGCAGTCACGTGCCGCTGGTGCTGTGGTGGTCAACCACATAATTAACCGCGGCCAAGGTGCTGCACTCCAAACAGGTATTGAGTTTGCTCTACAAAGTGGTGCGGATGTGATTGTCACATTTGACAGCGACGGGCAACATCAGGTTGAAGATATCGCAGCAATCGCTAAACCCGTGATCGAAAATCAGGTTGATATTGCCATTGGCTCACGATTCCTCACCAATACTAGCAATGTACCTCCGCTTCGTAAGTTGGTACTTAAATTGGGAGTAATTTTCACGCGGGTTGTCTCACGCATCAAAGTGACCGACACGCATAATGGGCTGCGATCGCTGTCTAAAAACGCTGCGCAAAAAATACATATCCGCCAAGACCGGATGGCCCACGCGTCCGAGATTTTGGATGAAATAGGGCGACTTAATCTGCGTTATTGCGAAGTGCCGACACACATCGTTTATACTGATTACTCAAAAAGCAAAGGGCAGTCTTCGCTGGCTGCGTTTAGAATAGTGACTGAATTCTTATTGGGAAAATTTGGAAAATAACACCGTGCTACTCATTCAAATTCTCGTCATCCTATTCTCTTTTTTTGCAATCACGCGTACCCTATCGCGATTCCGAAAGGGCAACATTGGCCTCAACGAGGTTGTAGTTTGGTGCTTGTTCTGGGTAATTGTTGGCATTGTCGTTCTTGTACCATCACTGACCCAATGGTTCGCAGATCTTCTTGGCGTTGGCAGAGGTGCCGATGCTGTATTCTATGTCTCGTTAATTGCTTTGTTTTATGTGGTTTTTCGCTTGCATTTAAAATCACGTAATTTGGATCAGCAAATAACTCAGCTTGTCCGAAAGCTCGCCCTCGAACGAGCATATCGGGATTCCAAAGACAAATGAACACGTCACTACTTCGCAAGGCAGCCCTTCCGCTTATCTCAGCTCTAATAGTGTGTGGCCTGTATTTTGGAAGTCTCAGCCCAAAACTCCGGTTTGGAGGAGATGCTGTAGACTTTTTAAAACTTGGCGATTCCCTAACGCAAGGGCATGGCTATACTATAGATGGGCATTTTAATAACATTTGGCCTCCGGTAACTCCTTGCTTGCTCGCCGCCGGACAGCTGTTTTTTGGCCCCAACCTTGTTGCGCAAAAAATTGTGCTCGTGATCTTGGGGCTCACCGGGCTGCTGGCTGCTTATTTCCTATTAAAACGTTTTTACGAACCGAGACTCGCCGGCCTTTCCGTGCTGCTTGCTGCATTTAGTTTCCCAATGCTTTATTGGCTCACTGAGATTAGCACGGAAGGCTCCTATTTATTCTTTTCCATGCTGGCATTACTTTTTGCGCAAAAAGCATTTGCACAGAGGAAAAATTGGTTGTTTGCCGCGATTGCAGGTCTCCTCTGCGGTTTGGCGGTTTTGTCACGGACAGTCGGAATCAGTTTGATTGGCGGATTATTCCTGTATGGCTCCGTTCTTCTCTTCCAGCGGAATTTCAAATCATTACCGCGCCTTCTAGTGATATTAGTACCTACCTTGCTGGTCGTGGGCCTTTGGTACGGCTATTCCCGCATTAAAACAGGTAAAACGAGTGTTTCGAGCTACACAAGTTTGGCCTCACATAATGAGATAGTGAACGCAGACAAAAACTCAGAATTAACGATTTGGAATCGCATTGAGCAAAACAGCAAGGGATACATGTTTATTTTCAGCATACCGGATGCATCTCAGAAAACGAAAAAGATCAACAACTTCAACGCCCGTGGCCTGCTGTCGCTGGCGATCATGGGACTGGCGGTGATCGGCTTCGTCTGGCACCTGTTTCGGCAACCACAGTTAGCGGAGTGTTATCTGCTTGCCTACATCGGTATTTTGCTGGTTTTTAACTGGTACGACATCCGTTACATCGTGCCTCTACTGCCGTTGTTATTTTATTATGTAGGCTGGACTATTCAACGCTTCACCAAACCGGTGATCGCCAGCGGCGTCCTATCCCTGTTAATACTGGCCAATGCAAGCGTTTCCATCGCGGCGCCCCCGGCCAAGAAACTCCGTTCGCCCGATTATCAAGGCCCGGCTGGCGAACTTTATGATGCCACGCAATGGATCAAGCAAAACGACCCGAACGCCATCGTCATGTGCCGTTACGCTAATATGGCCTGGTTCTGGACCCGGATGAAGGTTGAGGGCGTTCCGCTCATTGCCGATCCGGCGGCGATGTGGCAACATCTGCAAACTGCTGGTGTAACGATCGTCATTGTGGATCCTGACGATTTCTCCGGCGTGACCGGCAAGTACCTGGAACCGGCATTGGCCACGCACGCCGATCAGACGGAGTTGATTAGGACTTTTGGGCAAGTTCGCGTCTTTCAAATTCACCCGTGAGTAGCATGTCAACCAACAATGACACACTGGGTGGGCAAGTCTTACCAAGACATCAGCGTTATTTTTCACTCGAGATTTGGCGGGGAATATCGTGCCTGTTGATAGTGGTTCTTCACACTCTCAAGTGCGCAAGAGACCAACTCACGCATACAAATGGCATTGCCGACCGACTGATCGACCTTTCCGCGTGGGTGCTGTGCGGGGGAATGTTGGCTCAAGATTCACCGCGATGGGCATAACCTCGATCGGTGCCGGACGCAATTTACGTTGGCCGAGTCTATCGAACAACAGGAAATCGCTATGAACAAATTTATGGAGGGTCTGTAACGTGCGTGTCTTGGTGACCGGCGGTGCCGGTTTTATCGGCAGTCATATCGTTGAACATTTCCATGCCCAGGCGGAAGTCCGCGTCCTTGACAATCTGCGTAGCGGTTTCAAGCGCAACATTGCTGGGTTTCGTCACGAGTTCATCCAAGGGTCCATTCTTGACCGGGACCAGCTCCGACAAGCCATGACTGGTGTGGATTATGTCTTTCACCTAGCCGCTATGATCAGCGTCCCCGAATCCATGGACAAGCCGATCGAGTGCAACGAGATCAACACTATCGGAACGATCACCGTGCTCGAAGAGGCGGCGCGGGCAAAAGTGAAGAAGTTGGTACTCAGTACTTCGGCCGCCATCTACGGCGATAACCCGATCATGCCGAAGGTGGAGACGATGTTTCCCGAACCAAAGAGTCCGTATGCCATCACCAAACTCGACGGTGAGTACTACTGCAAAATGTTCACGGATCGCGGCCAATTGGCGACCGCGTGCCTGCGTTATTTCAATGTCTTTGGCCCGCGGCAGGACCCGAAAAGCCAATATGCAGCGGCGGTGCCGATTTTCATTGACCACGCGGTCAAACACGCGCCGATCACCATCTTCGGTGATGGGGAACAAACGCGGGATTTTATCTTCGTCAAGGATGTGGTCGCCGCCAATGTATTTTTCGCGACGCAGTCGAGTGTGACTGGGGTCTTAAATGTCGCCTACGGCCAACGCCTGACGATTAACGACTTGGCTAAGACCATTGTGCAACTGACCGGCTCACGGTCGGAGTTGCGTTACGCACCGGCCCGTGCCGGCGACATCAAGCACTCCCTCGCCTCCACACAGAAAAGCCAGGCAGCCGGCTTTCGGCCAGTAGGCAATCTGGCAGCGGCGTTGCAACAAACCATCGCAGGCATCTAGAGGCCCTAAACTCATATCGTAACCGGACGAGCTACTGCATTTGGAATACCGCTAAGTCGGGTCATTCCGCTATGAAGGCATTTGATCGAACGACTCCCGATAATCCAGTGCCGGCCGCCGCGGTCGGCACCCAGAAAATTTACCATAGCCAAATGGGCACCTCCGGTAACTGGTTTTCCCTGTAGTCCCCTTTGCGAAGCGGCGGATTTGTTGGGGAAATCGCCAACTCTCAGGCTTGGCATTGGCCCCAGACATCATTGATTAGCCACTCACTAGGCGTGCCGCGAGTCTTACACCAGTGCAAAGTTTTGACTCGTGAACCATTGCCGGGCCGCCTTTTGACAGTTTTTGATCTCGTGAAAGTCCTTTTCGTTTCTAATCTTTTCCCGAACCGGTTTGAGTCGGCGCGTGGCGTGTTCAATCTGCGTCAGATGTGTGCCTTGTCGCGGTGCTGTGAGATCCAGGTGCTGGCTCCGTACGACTGGTTCTTCATTAAAGGCCGGTTCGCGCCACCGGAACCCTTGCCCGAAACCGAAACCATCGCCGGCTTGACCGTTCACCATTCGCGCAACTTTTACCTGCCCAAGATTGGCCGGACTCTAAACCCATGGCTCTATGCGCAGTCGGCCATTGGCCCGATTTGTCGCATTCGCAAGCAGTTTTCGTTCGATGTTATTTTCGTTAATTGGGCCTACCCCGACGCTTGCGGTATCGCCAAGGTTGCCCGCCGGCTGGGTGTGCCGTTTGTGGCCTCGATTTCCGGCAGTGACGTCAACTGGTATCTGAAGATGTACTTCCGCCGCCGCCAGATTCTCAAGATGTTAGCGCAAGCCAGGGCAATCACTGTTCGCAGTCAAGCCCTGCGTAATCTACTCCTTTTGCACGGCGCTGCCGCCGACAAGATCACAGTGTTGTACAATGGCGTGAACCAGCCGCCGGTTACGCGTGCGCCGCGGAAGTCGGGAACCTCGGTTTTGCTTTACGTTGGCCGGCTCTCACCGGAGAAAGGCGTTGCGGATTTGCTGCGAGCGGTATCCTTGCTCAAAACGCCAGTCCAACTCAACATCGTGGGTGATGGCGCCCAGCATAATGAACTCCGACAGCTGTCCTCAGCGTTGAATCTGGACGGGGTTGTCAACTGGATTGGCTTGAAAAAGCCAGAAGAAATACCTTTTTTTATGGCGCAAGCCGATCTGCTCTGTCTGCCAAGCCACATGGAAGGCGTGCCCAACGTGGCGTTGGAAGCCTTCGCGTGCAGGTTGCCGGTGGTGGGCACGCGCGTCGGCGGCATACCGGAAGTTGTCAGCGAAGCCACCGGGTTGCTGGCAGAGCCAAACAACCCGGCTGCCTTTGCCGCCGCATTGACTCAGGCATTGCAAACCACGTGGGATGCCGCGGCAATCCGCCGACATGCCGCGCAATTCGACTGGACTGAAAACGCCCGGTGTTTACATAATATCCTTTTGGAGGCTACCCAGTGACTGGACAACCCGCCGACATTATTTGTTTTGCCAAGGATTGGAACGAGCCAAAGACTTCCAACAATCATGTCATGGAAGAACTGGCGAAGCGCCATCGCGTGCTCTGGGTCAATTCCGTCGCCACCCGGACGCCCAGTCTGACTTCTGGCAATGACTTGAAAAAAATCGTTCGCAAAGTGCGCGAATGGGTTTGCGGTGCAACCATCATCCACGAGCGGCTCCGCGTCTTCACGCCGGTTAGTCTCCCGCTGCCGCACTTCCGCTTCGCGCAAGCGCTCAACCGCTGGCTGGTCTGTTTTAGTGTGCGCCGGGTTGCCGGCCGCTGGGGATTCCACGCGCCGCAATTCTGGACATTTCTCCCGAATGTCGGCGATCTCGTTGGACGGCTGGGCGAATCGCAAGTCATCTACTATTGCACGGACGAGTGGACCGGTTTCACTCATCTCAATCCCACCTACGTCCGCCAAAAGGAACTTGAACTTTTGCAGAAGGCCGACATTGTCTTTGTCACCTCGCAAAAACTGTACGACAGCAAACGTCCCCACAACGCTGGTACCCATCTCATGCCCCACGGCGTCAATCGCGCATTGTTTGCCCAAGCGCTCGCCGCCGCCGTTCCTCCCGCCTCTGAACCGGCAGTGGTATCACAGCCGGTTCTTGGGTTTTACGGCAACATTTATGATTGGGTGGATCAGAAGCTACTTGCCGCCATCGCGCGGGACCGTCCCACTTGGTCAATTGTCCTCATTGGCAAACTCATGACCGACGTCACAACGTTGCGCGCCTGCCCCAACATCCATCTTCTGGGGGCCCAGCCTTACGACCAGCTACCGGCTTACTGCAAAAGTTTTGCCGTTGGATTGATCCCATATAAAATAACTGATCCGCGCATGCTCACTGTCAACCCGCTCAAGCTGCGCGAATACCTCGCCGCCGGCTTGCCGGTCGTGTCGGTTGAAATGCCAGAAGTTCGTCACCTGATCGCCACCGGTCAAATCACGCCCACCGATGTGAGCATCGCCACCGGTCCCGTAGAATTTATTCAACGGATCGAAGCCACGCTGGCTGCCGATTCACCACTCGCCCGGCAACGGCGTAGCGACCTTATGGAACTCGAATCCTGGACGGCTCGCGTTGCCCAAATGGAAAAGATCCTGACTAAAATATGAACTGGCGCGTCAAAGGCATTATTCAAAAAGTCTTGAGCATCACGCCGGCCGGCGCCGTGATCAACGATGCTCTTCAACATACTTTCGGCAGCTTGCGGGATTTCGACGGTCATGTGGCCGGCAAGGTTGACGACTGGTCCATCATCACCGCCAACTTATTCGAAGTTGGCGTGACACCGGCTGGCCGGCACTTCGTTGAAATCGGTACCGGCTGGCTTCCTTCATTTCCAATCTGTTTTTTCCTAGCTGGCGCCGATCGATGCGACACATTCGATGTTGTGCGGCACATGCAGCCGCACGTCGTCCGCCGCCTCACTGCGGCACTCACGCCATACTTGGCCGGTATTGCGTCTAAGAGCCAGCGACCGGTAGAGGAAGTTCGCGCTGCGCATGCAGCGCTATGTCGTTTATCACAATTACCAGAAGTACTCGCTGCTACCCGGATCGGTTATCACGCCCCCGCCGATGCCACCGCTACCGGTCTGCCAGACAACAGTGTGGATGTTGTCTTTTCCAACAGCGTCCTTGAACATATTCCGCGTGAGGTTATTGCGCGTCTGATGATCGAGTCGCGACGGATATTGCGTCCCGGTGGCGTCGCTATCCACAGTGTTGGCTGTAACGATCATTACCGTCACATCGACCGGCAGCTTAGTCCGATCAACTATCTCCGGTTCTCAGAAAGTCAGTGGCGGCTTTGGAATAACGATTTTCAATATCAAAATCGCCTCCGTCCACAGGACTTCATTGATCTGACGAAAGCCGCTAGACTGCAAGTCATTCTCTGTAAGTCCGTTCCTCGACCGGAACTAATGGCGTCCTTGGCGAAGTTTCCATTGGCACCTGAATTTCGCCATTATCCACCGGAGCAAATTTGCAGCTTGTCGGTGGACTTTGTAGTGCGCAAACCAGTCTGAGAATCGAAAGACTGTGGTAACCAGTCGCTGGCTCATGAAGTTTTGATTTCCTTGTAATTATTATATCCGCAATCCGAATCGTCGCCAATATGACAGTTTCAAATTTACAAAATCGCCAAAGCCAACGTTATCCGGGTTTGGATATTTTGCGCCTGATTGCGATGATTCTTGTGACGGCCCAGCACGCAATCGTTGCCGCCACGTCAATTGAATGTACGCGGTTAGGTGGAACAAGTTTGGGACAGTATGGCGTCAACCTGTTTTGTGCGATCAGCGGATTCCTTGTCTTTCAGGATCAACGCACCGTTGGTGCTTGGCTCCAGCGCAGGCTGATGAGGCTTTACCCGGCCTATTGGCTCACTGTTTTATTTGGTTTTGCCATAAACGCTTTTCTCAAATATAAACCAGCCAGTCTGCAATTGTTCCTTCTGCAACTAGCCGGTCTGGGTGGCTTTGCGAACGCCAATATTGTTAACATAGCCGTTTGGTTTATCTCACTGATTCTTCTCTGTTATCTGCTTGCGTTTGTTGCGCGTCTCAGCCGTCATCCGGTGGTGGTCATGATTCTATGCGTGGGTGTGTTTGCCTTCCTGACGCTGAAACCGCACGGGATCAGGCTGCCGCATGTTCATCTTCTGTCATTTTGCTTGGCTAGTCTCATTGGTCTTTGCTCTCAACGGATTCAGCGCTATCTTTGTTTAAGTGTGTGTTTAATCGTGATTCCCGTAATTCCTTTTCAACGAGATATCACGCATGTGATGTTCACGTTCCTCTTAATAGGATTTTGTCTCAGCGTATCCAATGTGCCTAATCGCGTTCAAGGTCTGGCGGGATCAACCTATGAGTATTTTCTGATTCATGGCATGTGTGTTTCGCGGCGGTTGGCCGTTACCTCCGCGGCAGTTGGTTGCTAATTGCGATTGGCCTGCTTTTGGCATTTGTCGCGGCTTGCTATGGAGCTGTCGTGCTGCGAATCCTTGCCAGTAAACTGGAAAATGTGTTAACCCAAACCGCCAACAGAGTTAAACAAATGCTTCCGAACCATTCATGAGCATTCCTTTTTTTGATCTGCGACAACAGTACGCGGCTTTACATTTGGAACTGGAAGCCGCAGTGCTTAAAGTCATGCGCGCGACTCGATACATTCTCGGTCCGGAAGTCAGCGAACTGGAAGCGGCGCTTGCGAAATATACCGGCGCAAAACACGCCATTGTGTGTTCGTCAGGATCGGACGCAGTGTTGCTGGCGTTGATGGCGCTTGATATTGGCGCGGGTGACGAAGTTATCACGACGCCATTCACATTTTTCGCCACGGCGGGAGCGATTGTCCGCTTGGGAGCGAAGCCGGTCTTTGTTGACATCGAACCAAAAGCATTCAACATCAATCCGTCCGGAATCGCTGCAAAAATTACCAACCGCACGAAGGCGATTCTGCCGGTGCATTTGTACGGTCAATGCGTGGACATGGACGCAATCCTGAACTTTGGGTTGCCGGTGGTTGAGGATGCGGCGCAAGCTATCGGCGCAAAACATAAAGGCCGACAGGCCGGTACGATGGGCGCAATTGGGACGTTCAGCTTTTTCCCGACAAAGAATCTCGGTGGTGCCGGCGACGGCGGCGCGTTGACGATCAATGATGACCGGTTGGCGGCGCGGTTGCGTTCATTGCGTGTTCACGGCTCCGAACGTCGCTATTATCACGATGAAGTCGGCATGAATGGCCGACTCGACACGCTACAGGCGGCAGTGCTGCTGGTGAAACTCCGGTATCTCGATGCATGGACGCAGGCACGGCAGGGCCATGCGGCGCAGTATGACCAGCGGCTGGCCGGTGCGGTGCAGACGCCGTGGTGTCATCCCGATTGCACGCCCGTTTATAATCAGTACACCATTCGCACGGCGCGCCGGGATGTGTTACGTGCACATTTGACTAATACCGGCATCGGTTCGGAGATTTATTATCCGATGCCGCTTCATTTGCAAAAATGTTTCCGGTATCTCGGCTACCAGACCGGTGATTTTCCAGAGGCGGAACGTGCGGCGGAGGAGGTGTTGTCGTTGCCGGTTTATCCAGAATTGTCTGCGGAACAGATTGATGATATTTGTGACGCGATTTTAAAATTCATATGAAGAAAGCTTTGATTACCGGCATAACTGGCCAAGATGGATCGTACTTGACAGAGTTGTTGTTGAGTAAGGGTTACGAAGTACACGGTATTATCCGTCGTGCTTCGACATTCAACACAGAGCGGCTGGAACACTTATACCAAGATGCCCATGTCCGCGGGGTGCGGTTGTTTTTGCACTATGGCGATTTGAGCGACGCGGTCAGTTTGATGAAGTTGCTCTATGAGCTAAAACCAGATGAGATTTATCATTTGGCTGCGCAAAGTCATGTGCGCGTCAGTTTTGACATTCCTGAATACACTGCGGACATAACGGGTATCGGCACTATTCGTATTTTGGAAGCGATTCGGGAAACGGGTGTGCAGTCGCGCTTTTATCAGGCATCATCGAGTGAGATGTACGGGCTTGTCGCCGAGATTCCACAGAAGGAAACGACGCCATTTCATCCACGCAGTCCCTATGGTTGTGCGAAGGTGTTTGCGTACTGGGCCACCGTCAACTACCGGGAAAGCTATGGCTTGCACGCCTCCAATGGCATCCTGTTCAATCATGAATCACCACGGCGAGGTGAAACTTTTGTGACGCGCAAAATCACGCGCGCTGTCGCTTACATCAAAGCTGGATTGCAGGATAAACTTTTTCTGGGCAACCTCGATTCCAAACGTGACTGGGGCTATGCGAAAGAATACGTGGAAGCAATGTGGTTGATGTTGCAACAGGACAAGCCAAACGATTACGTTATCGCTACCGGCGAAACGCACACAATTCAGGAATTCTGTGAAGTTGCGTTTGGCCATGTCGGACTGGACTGGCAAAAATACGTGGAGTTTGACAAGCGCTATCTGCGTCCGTCCGAGGTGGACATCCTGATTGGTGATGCTGCGAAGGCCAAGCGTATGCTCGGCTGGGAACCGAAAATTAAATTCAATCAGCTGGCGCAGTTGATGGTGGATGCTGACGTCCAGTTGCTCGCGGATAAACTGGGCGGAAAAGTTGCCAGAGTGACCGCTTGAACAACTTTTGGACACAACAACGGGTTGTTGTTACCGGCGGTGCGGGTTTTCTTGGCTCGCATGTGGTAGAGGTATTGCGGGCGCACGGGTGCCGGGAAGTTTTTGCGCCGCGCAGCAAGGACTGCGATCTGCGCGACCGGCAAGCCATCCGCCGGCTGTTTGAAACGACCAAGTCAACGCTGGTGATTCATCTTGCGGCAGTTGTCGGCGGCATCGGCGCAAACCGGGAGCATCCTGGCAAGTTTTTCTACGAAAACGCCATCATGGGCATCGAACTGATCGAGCAAGCCCGGCAGTGCAACATCCCGAAAATTGTCGTGGCTGGCACCATTTGCGCGTACCCAAAATTCACGCCGGTGCCATTCAAAGAGGACGATTTGTGGAACGGCTATCCGGAAGAAACAAACGCCCCTTATGGCATCGCCAAGAAAGTGTTGCTGGTTCAGTGCCAAGCCTACCGGCAAGAGTATGGCCTGAACGCCGTTTTCCTGTTGCCGGTAAATCTCTATGGACCACGAGATAATTTCTCACCGGCATCGTCACATGTCATCCCGGCCTTGATTAAAAAATGCGTGGATGCCCGCGATGCTGGTGCGCCAGCAATTGAATGTTGGGGTACCGGTGCGGCGACCCGAGAATTTCTCTACGTCGAAGACGCCGCTGCCGGCATCGTTTTGGCTGCGGAATGTTACAACAAACCCGAACCAATCAATCTTGGGGCCGGCAAGGAAATTTCGATCAAGGCACTCGTCGAACTCATCGTGAAGTTGACGAATTACCGGGGCGAAATCCGTTGGGACGCGTCGAAGCCCGACGGCCAGCCGCGTCGCTGCCTTGACACGACGCGCGCCGAACGCGAGTTTGGTTTCCGTGCTGGTACGCCGTTTGAGGATGGATTGCGCCGGACGATTGCGTGGTACGAACAGCAGCGCCGCTAAAATGCATTTCCTCTTTTTTACTGCCGGCGCATTGTTGGTTTACACCTACGTTGGGTATTTCTGCGTAGTAGCCGTGCTGGCGTGTTTTATCCGGCGCCGGCACCGGAGTGATGACAATCACCTGCCGTTGGTCTCGCTGGTCATCTCGCTGCATAATGAGGAAAAATTGATTGCCCAGCGCATTGATAATTTCGAGGCATTGGATTACCCATTCGACCGGTGCGAGTTGCTGCTGGGCGATGATTGTTCGACGGATCGCACGCGGGAAATTATCCGGCAACGCTGCGCCGGCAATCCACGTATCCGGTTCTTTCCATTTGACACCCATCAGGGCAAAACGGCGGTGATTAACACGCTCGTGCCACAGGCTACTGGTTCAATCATCGCGTTCACCGATGCCAATACATTTTATGCGCCGGATTCGTTGCGCAAGATGGCACGGCATTTCGCCGATCCCCGGATTGGCTCGGTGAGCGGCCGGCTCATTCTCACGAGTGCGACCGGCGTGAACACCGATGACGGTTATTGGAAATACGAGACGTTGCTCAAACGCTTGGAGGGTCGGCTCGGCGTCATGCTGGGTGCCAACGGCGGCATCTACACATTGCGCAAGGAGTTGTTCCGGCCGCTCAAATCCGATGTGATTCAGATTGATGATTTCATTTGGCCAGTCAGCGTTTATGCACAGGGCTGTCGGGGCGTGTACGAACCTGCCGCCATCGCCAATGAAGAAGCGTCACCCTACGTCGAAGCTGAATTTCGTCGCAAAGTTAGGATTGGCACCGGCGATTACCGGGCGCTGATCGAGTGCCGGCAACTCTTGTTGCCATGGAAAGGGTGGATCGCATTTGCGTTCTGGTCGCATAAGGTTTTTCGCTGGTTTGCGCCGTTCCTGCTAATTGCGCTTTTCGTCACGAATGCCTTGTTACCACAATACCGGTGGCTGTTTGTTGCGCAGTGCGCCTGTTACCTCGCGGCTGGTCTCGGTGTCTTCTTTTCAAAACAGAAGCATATCCTCGCCAAGCTGCTACGCGTGCCGTATTACTTCGCCGGCAGTAACATTGCGCTACTGATTGGTTTTTACAAGTGCGTGACTGGACGGCAAAAGGCAACTTGGACGCAAAAAGCGCACCGGACTACGTGATTTTTAAGAATGCCCAAATTTGGTTACCCGGCTACCTCGCCTCGCGTAAGCGGGGCGAATTTATTTCGCCGCCGCATGTGTTTTTTTGCTTTGTTGACCACTACGAACCACTTTGGGCGAAACCGTCGCTTGAAACAGCTAGGGCGCGCACCTGTCATTGGCTGGAAAATTACCCAAAATTTGCCGGCCAGTTCCGCGATGCCGATGGTAAACCGCCGCAGCACACATTTTTCTTTCCGGGTGAGGAATACAGACCGGAATTCCTTGATGATCTTGCCAGTCTCTGTCGGCAAGGCTATGGCGAGGTGGAAATTCATCTGCATCACCGGAACGACACCGCCGAGAATCTCAAATCGCAACTCCTAAATTTCAAATCGCAGCTTGCCGGTCACGGATTCCTTTCGCAAAACCGGTACGGTTTCATTCACGGCAACTGGTGCCTCGACAACTCCCGGCGCGACGGTGATTGGTGTGGTGTGAATAACGAATTGCAAATTTTGCGGGAGACCGGTTGCTATGCTGATTTCACGTTACCTAGCGCGCCGAGCGATACGCAAACCCGGAAGGTCAATGCCATCTACTATGCCACCGATGATCCGCTGCGACCAAAGTCGCATGATACCGGTGTGGACGTGCGCGTTGGCGGGCAGCCGACCGGCGATTTGATGATTGTACAGGGACCATTGGCGTTGAATTGGCATTGCCGGAAGTGGGGGGTGTTGCCGCGTCTTGAGCACGCCGATGTGGCAGGGCACACGCCGGTCACGCCGGCGCGGGTTGATTTGTGGGTGCGCCAGCGGATTGGTGTTGCCGGCAAGCCGGATTGGATTTTTGTGAAAGTTCACACGCACGGTTGTCAGGAAAATAATTTTGATGCGACGTTTGGTGCTGCCGCGACGCGGATGCATGAGTATTTAGCCCAGCAACCTTTCGTTCTCCACTACGTCACCGCCCGCGAAGTTTACAATCTCATCAAAGCCGCCGAAGCCGGTTTGACTGGCGACCCCAATCAATACCGGGACTTCATCCTGCCCCCGCCGCCCATCCGCGCCGTTTCGTGAGTTGAAACGGCGTTGAACTTGCGGTATTAATCCTTGTCTATGAGCATTCCCAACAGCGGCAGCCCTGCTCGGCCGGCGCGTCTCAACCTGCGCCGGCCCGACGTGATGGAAGCCGTGCGCGAACAGGTTGAGCAGCATTACCGGAGTCAGATTGTCGAAAAACTCCGGGGGCGTGGCGGTGTGCTTGAAGCCGCCGGTCTGAAGGTCCGGCTCGCGAAGGAATTCGGATTTTGCTACGGCGTCGAACGCGCGATCGATCTGGCCTACGCTGCGCGCAAGGTTTTCCCAAACCAGCCAATCTACATTTTGGGCGAAATCATCCACAACCCGGAAGTCAACGAACAGTTGCTCGCCATGGACATTAAGTTTTTGTCCGGGCCAAAGAAATGCGCCGGGATTGACGACTTGCGGGAGAACGATGTGGTCATCATCCCGGCGTTTGGCGCGGAAGTGGCGACGATGAATACGTTGCGTGCGAAAGGCTGCCAGCTTGTGGACACCACCTGCGGCGACGTGATGAGTGTCTGGAAACGCGTCACGCAGAACGCGAAGGAAGGTTTTACCTCGATCATTCACGGGAAGGCCCGGCACGAAGAGACGCAGGCGACAAGTTCGCGAGCGAGCCATTACCTTGTCGTGCTTAATTTGCCGGAAACTGACTACGTCTGCGATTACATCCGGCATGGCGGAGGCAAGACGGAGTTTCTCCAGAAATTTGTCGGCGCGTACTCGCCGGGGTTTGACCCGGACCGCGATTTGGTTTCTATCGGCGTTGCAAACCAGACGACAATGCTGCGAAGCGATACCGAGGAAATTCAACGACGGCTCCGACAGGCGATGGTTGACCGGCATGGCGTTGACAGCATTGACCAACATTACCGGATGTTTGACACGATTTGCGGTGCGACGCAGGAGCGGCAGGATGCGCTGATTAAATTGTTAGCAGAGCCGCTCAATATGATGATTGTCGTTGGTGGCTACAATTCCAGTAACACCACGCACCTTGCGGAAATGAGTGCTGAGAAAGTGCCGTGTTATTTCATTCGCAACCGGTCAAAAATTCTTTCGGACAAATCCATCCGGCATTTCGATTTGCACCAGCAGGAAGAAGTGTTAACGGAAAACTGGCTGCCGGCTGGCAATGTGTATATTGGCATCACGGCCGGTGCTTCCTGCCCAAATAATATCATTGACGACACCGTGCGGCGACTATTTGAATTGCGAGGTGTCAATGTCGACGAATTGATTGCCACAACGGCGACCTAAAATTTTATGGAAAAAGCCTTGCTGAAATTCCGATCCGCTGCACTGGCAGATATTGAACTTCCGGCCGAAGTTTCCCGGCTCCGCGATTTGGCATACAATCTTTGGTGGTCATGGAATCCGCACGCGCGGCGAATGTTTTCGCATATTCAACCGGCATTATGGGCGATGTACCGCAATCCGGTCGAGTTGCTTATCAACATTGAGCCGCACCATTGGGAGACGTTGCTCGAAGACGATGTATTTCTCACAATGTATAAATCTGTGCTCCGGGAATTCGACACATATATGAAATCCGCCGGCAGCGCCTGGTTTGGCAAGAATCATCCCAACTACAATGGCGGACCGTTTGCGTATTTTTCATGCGAATTCGGTTTTCACGAATCACTGCGTACCTATTCCGGTGGCCTCGGCATTTTGTCCGGCGACCACTGCAAATCGGCAAGTGATCTTGGCTTGCCATTTATTGGCATCGGCCCACTATACCGGTGTGGGTATTTTGAACAGGAAATCGAACCTGATGGCCGGCAGCAGCACTTCTATCCGGCCTATGATTTCTCACGTTTGCCAATTTTGCCATTACTCGGCGACGATGGTCGACAACTGACCGTCAGCGTCCCGTTCCCGGGGCGCAACGTCTACGTCCGCGTCTGGCTCGCGCAAATTGGCCGTGTGCCGGTCTTGCTGCTCGATACCGACACTACAAAAAACGAGCCGGCTGACCGGCCGATTACCGGTCAGCTTTACGTCAGCGGTCGTGAAATGCGTATTTGCCAAGAGATTGTTATCGGTATTGGTGGAGTTCGCGTTCTTCAAGCACTTGGCATCGAACCGTCGTGTTGGCACATGAACGAAGGCCACTGTGCATTCCTCACACTGGAACGCATTTGCGATTATGTCAAAGCCGGCCTGAGTTTTTCTGACGCTTGCCAAGAGGTGAAAAAGAATTCTGTTTTTACCACACACACACCAGTACCGGCCGGTAATGAAGCGTTTGACATTAACTTAATCCAAAAATACTTCGAAGGTTATTGCGCCCAAGCTGGAATCACTGCCGACCAACTTATTGACCTTGGTCTCGCCATGCCGGGCCGCCACGACCAGCAATTCAGCATGACCGTGCTCGCCATCAACCTGTCGAGCTATTGCAATGCCGTCAGTCAACTCCACGGTAATGTCAGCAACGATATGTGGCGGCATGTGTTCCAAAACATCAAGCCCAACGCCCAGCCGATTAAGGCCATCACCAACGGCGTCCATACTCAGACCTGGCTCGGTTACCAGATGAGTGATGTATTTGACAAATATCTCACGCCTGCTTGGCGCGACAATTTGATGGACGATATTTTTTGGAAGCGTGGCGTCGCCAACATTCCGGATCGGGAGCTTTGGGATGTGCACCAAATGCAAAAAGAAAATCTTGTGCGCTACACACGCGGCCGGGTTCGCAGCCAACTCGCCCGGCACGGCTGTTCACCGGATGAACTCAGAGAACTCGAAGAGCTTCTTAACCCCGATTGGCTCACCATTGGTTTCGCGCGCCGGTTTGCCACCTACAAGCGCGCCGACCTTTTATTTCGCGATTTTGACCGGCTCCGTAGTATCCTTAAAAACTCAGAGCGTCCTGTCCAAATGCTTTTTGCCGGTAAGGCCCATCCAGCTGACAAGCCCGGTCAAGAACTAATTCGCCGGATCTTTGAAGTTTCCCGACATAGTGACTTGCGTGGTCACATTGTTTTTCTTGAAAATTACAACATGCGCGTTGCCCGCATGCTCGTCCAAGGTGTGGATGTTTGGCTCAACAACCCGCGCCGACCTCACGAAGCCAGCGGTACTTCAGGTATGAAAGCGCCGGTCAACGGCGGCATCAACTTCTCTATTCCCGACGGCTGGTGGTGTGAAGTCCAAAACCCCGACGCTGGCTGGACCATCGGCAACGGTCAGAACTCCGACAACCATGACGCGCAAGATTACGAAGACAGTCAGTCATTGTATGCCATTCTTGAAGAGAAAATCGCACCGCTTTACTATCAGCGCGATGTCGACGGTTTGCCGCGGGAATGGATTCAACACATGAAAACCTCATTGGCGACTGTGCTCCCCCGTTTCTCAACTGCGCGGATGGTGCGCGACTACGCGACCGATGCATATTTACCGGCGGCCAAGCGTGGTGGTGTCATCACAAAACCGGCCGAACAAGCTTGGTAGTTACTGGTTACTGTCACAAATTATGGTTTATATTCGTAGTGTGATCGCCGTTGATGTAGCGTTCGAGTTCACGGATGGTGAATTCGTGGTCGGAGATGATTGCCTTGACGACGTCGCCGATGGAGACCAATCCCACCAGCGTGCCATTCTCCATGACCGGCAGATGCCGTAATCGCTTTTCGGTCATCAGCGCCATGCAGTTCTCGATGGTATCGGCCCGGCTGACGTAGAGTACGTCGCGGGTCATCAACTCGCTCACCGGCGTGGTTTTGGAGGAGCGACCCAAGAGGATTACTTTGCGGGCGTAATCGCGTTCGGAAAAAATGCCAACCACCCGGTCATTTTCCGTAACCATCACGGCGCCGATGTTAGCCTGCGCCATCAACTCCAGCGCCGCATAGGCACTTGCTTGTGGGGCAATCGTCCACACCCGACCACCCTTGTCGCGCAGCAAATCATTCACAGAATTCATTCGTCACCTCATTTCACTGATGACGCAATCTAATTGCGTTTTGGCGGCGGAGCAAGTCCGCCCGGCGATCAGTCGCTGACGACAGTGCCAATCGGCTCGCCGCAGATGACGCGCTTGATGTTACCGGTCTTGAAGAGATCGAACACGATGATTGAGATTTTGTTGTCCATGCACAAGCTGAACGCCGAAGCATCCATGACGTTGAGCCGGTTTTTCAACGCGTCCATATACGTCAACCGATCATAACGTTTCGCAGTCGGATCAAGCTTGGGATCGGCAGTGTAGACGCCATCCACTTTCGTCGCCTTCAACAACACGTCTGCGCCAATCTCGCTCGCGCGCAGTGCGGCAGCAGTATCAGTCGAGAAAAACGGATTGCCAGTGCCGGCTGCGAAAATGACCACCCGGCCTTTTTCAAGATGCCGGACCGCGCGGCGGCGAATAAACGGTTCGGCCACGGCACGCATCTCAATCGCGGATTGGACACGTGTCGGCACGCCGCTCTTTTCAAGCGCATCCTGCAAGCCAAGCGCGTTGATGGCGGTAGCGAGCATGCCCATGTAATCGCCAGTCGCGCGATCCAAGCCTGACTTGGAGCCGGCAAGGCCGCGAAAAATATTGCCGCCGCCAATGACGATGGCCAACTCAATGCCGAGAGCTTTGACTTCCTTAATTTCTCTGGCGATGGCGGCACAGGTCTCTGGCGAGATGCCGTGCTCGCGTTTGCCGAGCAGGGCTTCCCCGCTCAGCTTCAACATCACGCGCCGGTACTTCGGCTGCGACGTGGTGGCTTTGCGCATGGGAATCGGGCCTCAGGCAGCCGGGGTATCTTCGCCCAACTGCCACCGGACAAACCGGCGGATGACGATGTTTTCACCCAACTGCGCGATCTTCTGCGTCAGGTGATCCTTGACGATCAGCTCGGGATTCTTGATGAACGGCTGTTCGATCAAACAAACCGTCGAGTAGAATTTATCGAGCTTGCCGGCGACAATTTTTTCGACGGCTTGCGGCGGCTTGTCTTTAACCTGCGCCTTGTAGATTTCCTGCTCGGCAGCCACGATGCTCGCCGGCACGTCTTCGCGTTTGACGTAGGTCGGATTCGCCGCGGCGATTTGCTGGGCGATGTCCTTGACGAGATCACGGAAGGCTTCGTTGCGCGCAACGAAGTCGGTCTCGCTGTTGACTTCGACGAGCACGCCGAGTTTGCTGCCGTGGTGAATGTAGCTGGCGATGCAGCCTTCGTTGGCGGCGCGCCCGGCCTTCTTGCCGGCGACCGCGATGCCTTTTTTGCGGAGGATGACTTCAGCTTCGGCGGCGTTGCCGTTGGCTTCGACCAACGCTTTCTTGCACTCCATCATCCCGGCGCCGGTTTTATCGCGCAGGGTCTTGACGACTTGAGAATCAATTTCCATTTTCGTAGATCCGGTAAGTTAAGGTTGAGCGGCGGCCGATGCCGGGGCTGGTTCAATTACCGGCGCGGCAGCGAGCATTGCAGCTTCATCGGACTGGGCGGCCGGCATTTTTTTGCCAAGCTCAGACTGCGCTTCGGCGATAGCTTCAGCGATTACACTGGTAATGAGTTTTACGGCACGAATTGCGTCATCGTTGCCGGCAATCGGATGTGTCACTTCGTCAGGATCGCAATTGGTATCCACAATGGCGATGATCGGAATGCCGAGGCGCTGGGCTTCAGCAATGGCGATTTTCTCGCGATCAATATCAATGACGAAAAGTGCGGCCGGCGGGCGATCCATGTTAATGATGCCATCGAGATTGCGGTGCAACTTCGCGGCGTCGCGGCGGAGGCTGGCAGCTTCTTTTTTAGGAATCTGATTCGAATCCGGTCCTTCGAGAAGCCGGTCAATTTCCTTGAGGCGGTTGACGCTCTTGCGGATGGTGCGCAGGTTGGTCAACGTTCCACCGAGCCAACGGTCGGTAACATAGGGCATACCGGTCTTGGCGGCGGCGTCCTTGACTTCTTGTTGCGCCTGTTTTTTGGTGCCTACAAACAGCACGCTGCCGTTATTTAGCACGACTTCGTGAAGGAATCCGCAGGCGATTTGAATTTGGGTGAGAGTCTTGTTGAGGTCAATAATATGAATGCCATTGCGTGCGACGAAAATGAATTTCTTCATTTTTGGGTTCCAACGCATGGTCTGGTGGCCAAAATGTACCCCGGCTTCTAACAACTCGTTTACTGTAATGTTTGCCAACTTGTCCTCCACTGTTGCATCCCGCGACCAGCTAAATGCCGGTTCGACAGGACATCCCGTCGTAATGACTGGATTTGGTTTATTGTTCTTGTGCCCCGCGTGACCGGAGCGTTCGCCTGCTTTGCCGCAGGAAGAGTAATACTACCGACGCTTGGCAGCTTTGCAAGTGGAATAATTGACGGGAAAACCGTGCGTAAGCTTGCTTGCCGGCGTGCCGTCGGCTACATCTACCGGCATGAAAATTCTTGTTACCGGCGGCGCCGGTTACATTGGTAGCATTTGCGTTGAACATTTGCTTGGTTATGGACACAAAATCATCGTTCTCGACAATCTCAGTGAAGGCCATCGTGCCGCGGTGGATCCGCGCGCAGAATTTCATGAACTCGATCTAGCCAACCGCGTGGATCTGTTCCGGTTGCTGGAACAAGTTCGTCCTGATGCTGTGATGCACTTCGCCGCCAATGCGCTCGTGCCGGAAAGCATGACCAATCCCAGTAAGTATTTTCGCAACAACGTCGCCAATGGCATCAATCTCCTTGAAGGTTGTGTTCAGGCCGGTGTCGGCAAATTCATCTTCTCCTCCACCTGTGCCATCTTTGGTGTGCCGAAGCATGTGCCGATCACTGAGGATCAGCCGAAAGAGCCCATTAATCCGTACGGCGAATCCAAGCTGATGTTCGAGCGCATCCTTAATTGGTATCACCGGCAACACGGCCTGACCTACGTTTGCCTCCGGTATTTTAACGCCGCCGGATGCTCCCAAAAATTTGGCGAACATCACCGGCAAGAAACGCACATCATCCCCAATATCCTCAAAGTCCCGCTCGGTCAGAAACCACGTGTTGAGGTCTTTGGCACCGATTACCCGACGCCCGACGGCACGTGCGTCCGCGACTACATTCACATCGTGGACCTCGCCCAAGCCCACCGACTCGCGCTTGATGTGAAACAAAGCGATGTCTTCAACCTCGGCAGCGGCGACGGCTACTCCGTCCGGCAAGTTATCGAAAGTGCCCGCAAAGTCACCGGCCACCCGATTCCAGTCATCGAAAACCCGCGCCGTCCCGGTGACCCGCCGAAACTCGTTGGCGACTCGACAAAGATTCGCAAACAGCTCGGCTGGAAACCCCGGTACGACTCAATTGACGCCATCGTCGAAAGCGCCTGGCTCTGGCACAAAGCACATCCGAAAGGCTACACTTAGCGTTTTACAGCCGGTGTGTTGCTGGCCGGCGACTCAAACCGAAAAATAGTCTCGTTCGGACGCGCGAGGTTGAGTCCTTTGCGGGCAGTGCGTTCGACATAGCTCAAATCAGTCTTCAACGCCTCAATTTCTTGTCGCTGTTGCTTTTCAAAACTCTCAAGACGGATGATTTCAGAGTCAAGACGTTGCAACTCCGCTTCCATATTATGGCGCCGGTGCCACGCCGGCAAAAACAATACCAGCGCGATGGCTGCCGCCACAATGCCGATAAAAACCAGAAACCCCAACGATTGAACGCGCAACCAGACCGCGCGCCAATTCACCCGGTTAGAGCTTTCCGCCATAAATGGCGTGCTTGCCGAGCAGCTCCTCGATGCGGAGCAATTGGTTGTACTTGCAGACCCGGTCGGTCCGGCAGAGCGAGCCGGTCTTGATCTGGCCGGCATTGGTCGCCACCGCGATATCAGCAATCGTGTTGTCCTCGGTCTCGCCGCTGCGATGGCTGATCACCGCCGTGTAACCGGCTTCCTTAGCCATCTCAATCGCATCGAGCGTCTCGGTCAGCGAGCCGATCTGGTTCACTTTCACCAAAATCGAGTTTGCCGTGCCGGTATCAATGCCGCGCTTGAGGAACTTGGTGTTCGTGACGAAGAGATCATCGCCGACCAACTGCGTCTTGTCGCCGATGGCGTCAGTGAGTTTCTTCCAGCCGTCCCAATCGTTCTCGGACATGCCGTCCTCAATTGAGATGATCGGATATTTCTTCTGTAGGTCTGTATAGAACGCCACCATGTCGTCGGCGCTCCGCTTCGAACCATCGGATTTCTTGAACACGTACTTGCCGGTCGTCTTGTCGAAGAATTCGCTCGATGCCACATCGAGCGCGATGAACACATCTTTGCCGAGTTTGTAGCCGGCATCCTTCACCGCCGCCGCGATGACTTCGAGCGCATGCTCGTTGCTGTTCAACTTCGGCGCAAAACCACCTTCATCGCCGACCGCCGTGGAAAGTTTGTTCGCCTTGAGCACTGCCTTGAGTGCATGAAAAATCTCCGCGCCCATCCGCAACGCTTCCCGGAAGCTGTTTGCGCCCTTGGGCATGATCATGAATTCCTGACAATCAATCGGCGCATCGGAGTGCGCGCCGCCGTTCATGATGTTCATCATCGGCACCGGCAACACCTTCGCGTTCGGCCCACCGAGATATTTGAACAACGGTTGGCCCACGGCGTCCGCGGCCGCGTGCGCCGTCGCCAGCGACACGCCCAAAATTGCATTGGCGCCGAGCTTGGATTTCGTTGGCGTCCCGTCGAGCGCGATCATCGCCTCGTCCACCGCCACCTGATCCAGCGCATCAAATCCGAGCAACTCCTTCGCGATGGTCGTGTTGACATTTGCCACTGCCTTCAGCACGCCCTTGCCGAGATACCGGCCCTTGTCGCCGTCGCGCAGTTCCAACGCTTCATGCTCGCCGGTGCTGGCGCCGCTGGGCACCGCCGCACGGCCGAACGCACCGCACTCGAGTTGCACATCCACTTCAATCGTTGGATTCCCGCGGGAATCAAGAATTTCGCGGCCTTGAATTTGAATAATCTTAGTCATAGAAAAACACCGTATCCTTTTTCGGATTCTATAATCCTTGCCGACAGCGTCAAGGATTAAACACGCGCGGCAGCAATTATCGCATCCAAAGTGCGCGCGATGCCGAGTGACGCGCGTTCCGCGTCGTCACCGGGCGGGAAGACTGGCGCGCGGTCGTGCCGGATGCAGTCGGCGAAATGCGACAGTTGCAGCGCAAACGCCGTTAATACATGCGCCGGTGCGCCGGCCGGCTCCATGCGAATCGTCTCGCTTTTGCTGGCGCGCACGACGGAAAAATCGGTCGGCCAAGCCGGCGGCATCCATGGATTTGGAATCAGGATCCGCCCGGTCGTACCGACAATCTCCGCGCCGTAACTCGGTTCCGACTCGAAGCTGCAACAAAACTGCGCCGTCACATCGTCCGCGTACACCAATGTCCCGGTCAACGTGAGATCCACGCCGCTGGCCGGATCAAAATGTGCGCTGGCTTGCACCCGCACCGGCTCCGTGCCGGTCACCGCTTGCGCAAAACTCACGTTGTAACAGCCGATATCAAGCAACGCCCCACCGCCGGCCTCGCGCCGGTAACGCATGTTGCCGGGCTCGCGGCCTTGACTCATCCGGTGGGAATTGATGTGGAGGACGCGGCCGATTTCGCCGGCCCGCACGCGGCGGAACACTTCCGGCATCTGCGGGTGAAACCGGTACATGAACCCTTCCAGCAGGCAGCGCCGGTGGGTGTGCGCGACGGCGAACATTTTTGCGACTTCGCCGGCATTGCAACCGAGCGGTTTCTCGCACAGCACATGTTTGCCGGCGGCGAGCGCCCGGCAAGTCCATTCGCAATGCAAGCCGTTGTGCAGCGCGACGATCACAGCATCCACGCCGGGATCGGCGAGCAGGGTGTCGTAGCCGGCATGGGCGCGCTGGATGCCGAGTTCCGTGGCGGTGGCGCGGGCGCGGGCGCCGTCGCGGCTGGCAAGGGCGACGAGGTCGAGGCCGGGCAACAGGCGGCAGGCCTGCGCGTATTTGCGGACAATCGGTCCGGTGCCGAGGATGCCGAAGCGCGTGTTCATCGCCGGCAGCTTACCGAGCCAGCCCCGGCGATGCAAGCCGGGTGCCGCTGGTTCTTACGTGCATTGGCCACTGTGATCAGGAACGGGAACTTGCACTCTCACTAAAGAAAAGATAATATTTTTCTGATGAGCACAAATGGAAAAGGCGACACGCCTCGCCCAACAAATTTAAAGCGCTTTCGGGATAACTACGACGGTATTGATTGGAAGCAGAAATCGGTATCGCAGCGAGTGTATGTTGACCAGCGACGTTCGGAGCCGGTTTCCTCGGCCGGTAACGGCAGGGGAGCCATCACGCAGGCTCGTGATTGCTGCAAGTCTCTATAATAAAACCGTCTTACATTTTCTGGCAGTTTACCGGCTCGATTACCAAGTTAACCAAAACGCATAGATGAAATAGACCAGCCCGGCCACGCCCGGCGCAAAGCTGACGAACCAGAGGGGCTGCTTTTTGAGCAGGGCGGCCATGGCGGAGAGGATGATGGCGACTTGGAGGTAGAGCACCCCCCGGCCAAAGACGCCGGCGTACTTTGAGGAGACATCGCGGGTCTTCTCGTGGCCGACGGCAATGTCTTTGATCTCCTTTTTCTCGACGTCGTACCGGCTGATCTCCTTGGCGTAACGGTCGGCGGTGGCTTGGAATTTGGCCTGCGCCGCCTCGGGGGCGAGCGGGGTCTGGAGGGCGAGCAGGTCGTGGCCGACCTCGGCGTTGTGCTGCTTGATGCTCTTGGCTTGGTAGAACGCCCATTGGTCCGAGGCGAGGATCTGCTCGGTCGTGGCCTTGCCGGAATACCCGCCCGACTTGGACGAGCCGATCGTGGCGGCGGCGGAGAAGATCAACGTCGTCAATGCCAGCCAGTTCAACCATTTTTCTTTTTTGTCATCAGCCATAAAAATCTCCTGTTGGGTCGCGTAGGAAACCGCAGCGGGCCGGGAAAGGCAAGCGCGAAATAACCGGCTTGCAAAAACGGGCGCGCGCCCGGTATCCTCGCCGCGATGTTTAACCTCGACCAATACCTCGACCGCACCGGGAAGCGCATTAACACCGCGCTGGATAAACTTTTGCCCCCGGAGACCGTGCAGCCGCCGACGATTCACAAGGCGATGCGCTACTCCATCTTTGCCGGCGGCAAACGCATCCGCCCCGTGCTCACCCTCGCCGCGTGCGAAGCCGTCGGCGGGCAATCGGCCGCCGGCATGCCATTGGCCTGCGCCGTCGAGTGCATCCACACCTACTCGCTCATTCACGATGATCTGCCGTGCATGGACGATGACGATCTGCGCCGGGGCCGCCCTACCAATCACAAAGTTTTCGGTGAAGGCATCGCGGTACTGGCCGGTGACGCGCTATTGACGCAAGCGTTTCTGCTCGCGGCCAAGAAAGCCGAATACGTCAAGGAACTTGCCGCCGCTGCCGGCAGCCTCGGCCTGATTGCCGGCCAAGTCCAGGATTTGGAAAACGAAAGCCGGGCGGCGACACTCGCTGAAGTCAAAACCACGCACCGCAACAAAACCGGCGCTCTCATCAACGCCTCGATCCGCCTCGGCGCAATGGCCGGCCACGCCACGCCCGCGCAGCTCAAACGGCTCACCCGGTATGGCGACGACATCGGCCTCGCGTTTCAAGTGATTGACGACATCCTCGATGCGACCAGCACCAAGGAAATCATGGGCAAGAGCGTCCGGGCCGATGAGAAAGCCGAAAAGTCCACGTTTCCAAAGTTGCTCGGCATCGAGAAATCGCGCGCTTATGCGGCGGAGTTAATCGCGGACGCACATAAGCAACTGGCCGGATTTGGCAAGAAGGCCGAACCGCTCCGCGCCATCGCCGATTTCTTCCTGACGCGGAAACACTAAATCTCGGCAAGAATCAACTGCGCGGCGCGTTCGCTGCTGCCGGGGCTGCCAAGACTCGCGACGATCGTCGCCAGCTTGCGCTGCATGGCTTCGCGTTCACCGACATCCTGTAACAATGTCCGCGTAGCTGCCGCCACCCGGCTCGGACTCGCTTGGTGTTGGATAAATTCCGGGACGATGGGCTTGTCGGCGATCACATTTGGCATCGCTAGCCATTTCACCTTCACCAGCATGCGGCCGACGAGATAGGTCAGCCAGTTGACCTTGTAGACAACGATCATTGGGCAACCGGTAAACGCGCATTCCATCGTTGCCGTGCCGCTGGCCGTGATCGCCAGCGTCGCTTGCCGCATCAAGTCTCGCGCTTTGCCGATTTCCACCCGCACCCGCGGATGCCGGATCATCGCCGCCGTCCGCGTGTCCACCGCCGCCGCGATAAACTTCACATCGGGCAGTTTGTCCACCACGTGCGCCATGACCGGCCAGATCTTTGCCACTTCGCGTTCCCGACTGCCCGGCAACAGGACCACCAGCTTCTGACCCCGCATTCCCGGCCGTTGCCGCCGCTCCACAAACGGATGCCCGACAAACTCCACCCGCAGCTTGGGCACACGCGCCGCATACCATGCCTTCTCAAACGGGAAAATTGTCAGCAGTAAATCCACGTCGCGCTCGATCTGCTTGGCGCGGCTCGCATGCCACGCCCACAATTGCGGCGAGATGTAGTAAATGACTTTCGTCTGTGGATACCGGTGTTTCACCGCCTTGGCGAATCGGAGGTTAAACCCCGGGAAGTCCACCAGCACCACGGCGCGCGGCTGGCGTTTCCCGACTTCCGCGAGCAACTGGTCAAACAACCGCTTGAACTTCCCGTAATTCTTCAGCACCTCGACCAAGCCCACGACAGCGTGCTCAGTCAGATCGAACAACAACTCCATCCCGGCGGCTTTCATTTGTGGCCCACCCGCGCCGAACACATGCAACCTCTGCCCACGGGAGCAAAGGTGCTTGATGATCGCGGCTGCGTTGCTGTCGCCGGAAGCTTCACCGGCAATGAACATGATCGGCATCTTGGAATTTATTCGTTCATTAAACATGGATGTGGTTGACAGAGTAACGACATCAGTAGAATCAATCAAGCCCGACTGCTTGCGCGTGCCGTGACAAACCGGTAAGATATTCGCGTTCGATGGCTGGATAAATGAAAACCGGTAAAACAGCGAAACGTGGGGAGCCAACTATGGCCAATTTACGGCCGCAGCCGGGATGCGCCGGGCCCAATCAACAGAATCAACCGCCAAAACAGGTCAGCATGCGGAGCCGACCACCCCGGAGTCGTCTGGGGCGGACTGGTAAATAACGGCAGTTCCGATGGTGAGTTTGGGCAGGTGGGGTGAGTGTTTTCGCGGATGTTTTGGGGGCGTCTCCGTATGCAGGGAGAGCACAGGTAAGGTTTTGTCCGTCACGGATCAAGTTTCCCAGTTCTAAAGTGAGGAAGTTTAAAAATCGGCCCCACTCAGTAAAAGGCCAACCAGTTCAGTACGCGACCGGCGGCTGGTTAATGATCCTCGTGATTTCCATCGCCACTTCGAGCGCCTGCTTGCCGGCTTCACCGGTCACGAGCGGTGCGCGCCGGTGGCGGACGGACTCGACGAAGTTCTGTAACTCTAATTTCAACGGTTCGTCGCGCGCGATTGGGACCGGCTCGCGCAAAATTTTCTTCCCGCCGAACTCGCTGACGATGGTCGAGTCTTTACCGGCGAGCAATTTCTTGAGCAAACCGGATTCCGTAGCGTCGTCGGACGCCATCCGGTAAAGCTGGCCTTCCTGTTTCATGTAATCGAGCGAAATGTAGGCGGCGCCGTGCGTGGATTTGCCGAAGATGCGGATCTTGCGCATTTTCTCTGGTGAGACGCGGCTGGCGGTGATGTTGGCAACGCAGCCGTTGGCAAATTTTAACCGGGCGTTGGCGATGTCTTCGCTCACACTCAAGACATTGATGCCAACCGCATCCACGCTTGCCAGCGGCGCTTTGACGAGCGAGAGCACCACGTCGAGATCGTGAATCATCAGGTCGAGCACGACGCCGATGTCAGTCGAGCGGCCGGGGTATGGCGAGAGCCGGTGGACTTCGATGAACCGGGCTTCGGTCAGTACCTCGTTGAGGTAGCGCATGACCGGGTTGAACCGCTCGACGTGGCCGACTTGCAGGACACAATTATGTTGCCGGGCCAGCGCGACAAGCGTCTCGGCGTCGCGGACATTGTTGGTGATCGGTTTCTCGACGAGACAATGTTTGCCGCGTTCGAGAAAAAGTTTGGCAACGGCGAGGTGTGAATCCGTCGGCGTAGCGATGCTGACGGCATCGACCGCATCGGCAAGCGCCGGTAAGCTGGGGAAATTCGATTTCTTAGGGTCGCTGTCGTAAGCGCCAACAAATTCAATCTCGGCCAGTTCCCGGTAAATCCGCGCGTGATGCTGCCCTAAATGTCCAACGCCGACGACACCAAACTTCATTTGACCTCCACGCCAACAATGCGCAGATCTTGCCGGTCGGCGATCTTGAGAATTTCGTCGCGACCAAGCAATAGACTGCTGCCGGCCTCGATGGCGAGCACGGCAATCTTACCGGCTGCGCAGGATTCGATGGTCTTCAGGCCGACGCACGGAATGTCGAACCGAAAATCCTGATTCGGCTTGCTAACTTTGACAACGACCGCACCACCTTTGTCGCCAGCCAGTTCGCCGCCGCGACGGATACAGGCGTCGGTGCCTTCAAAACCTTCAACCGCCAAAACCGTGCCTTGTTTGACGACGACCGTTTGGCCGATATCGAGGCGACTGACTTCTTTCGCAATCTTCAGACCAAACGCGATATCGGCTTGCTGGTTTTTATCCGGCTTGCCGCGTGTAAGGTCACCGGGTTGCGGAATAGCGTCGCCAAGGAACGGCCGCGGGTCGAGCAACTCGACGCCGTCTTTGCCAAGCTCTTCAGCGATGGCGCCGAATATGGTTTCGGCATTACGAACCTTGAGCCGGGCGGCGACGGCAATCATGCGGAGATCAAGGCTGAGATTTTTGAACAGATTGGCCGGCGTGATGCCGCCGGCCATGACGGCGCGTTTGATGCCGCGCGTGGTAAACACTTCGCTGAGCTTGTTAAGTTGGCCGAGCCGGACCCATTCGACTTCGTTGGCAGCTTGGTCAATGGCCGGTTGGGTTTCGCCGGTAAAGGCGGCGGCGATGACCCGGCAACCTTGTTGTCGGGCCGCGCGTGCCAGGATCAACGGGAATTCACCGTTGCCGGCAATGATGCCAAGCGGTTCCATACTGACGGGGATTGTTGCCGGTCGCGCCGGCATTGGCAAGCAATTCCGATCAGATCTGGCGGTGCATTTCTTTAACGAACCGGGCCAAGTCATGTGCCTGATGCCGGCGGTGCGGGTCCGCGTCAAGCTCGGCAACGGTGGTGGACAGACGTTCCGTCCAGTTGCTTTCGGCAATTGGGCCGGGCACATTGAACCGCATTTCCTGCGCGAACACATCGGTAATCATGAAAATCGCCAACCACGCATTTGATGCCAGCACTTGCCGGCAAAATGCCTCGTGCAATGCCGGCGTGAACTCGCGCGGCACATTGTTCTCGTCGCCGCCGGCCCATTTGACGAAGCGTTGCAACTCCAGCCAAGTGATGTAGGCGTTATGATGATCTTGCTTGGCGCGCGCGGTCTCGTGTGCCTGCCAGAGTTTCCGCCAATACGCCGCCAATGGCTCGTGATCGTGTGTGGCCGGCGTGACGATACTCAAGCGCGGATATTCCGTACCGGCCACGAAGGTGTAATCCTGATTGCGCTCCCAGTACGGGATCTTAAAACCTGGAATACCCAGCTTTGCCAGATTTGGGCGCACGTATTCCGGCACGACACCCAAATCTTCCGCCACCACGACCGTCTCACCGGCGGCTTCCCGGATCATTGCCAATAACGCTTCGCCATGTTTGCAGTTTGCCTGCTGATGCGCCGGCGTGTCGTCGGCAAACGGGAAGAATCGCGGCAGGCGTCCTTGCGTCCGTTCTTTCGCTTGCATTTCGTACAACGCCACAAATTGCCGGTTCTCCTGCGGCCGCCATGGAAACGCAAACACACGGTAAAACCCGAGCACATGATCAATCCTAAACAAATGAAAAATCGTACTCGTCTGACGGACGCGCCGGTGCCACCACGCGAATTTATGTTTCTTGTGCGTGTCCCACCGGTAAAGCGGGATACCCCAGTTCTGCCCCCACTTCGCCGTGAACTCATCCGGCTTGAAGGCCTGCTCCGGCGGCGCGCCGCCGCTCCAAGTCAGGTCGAATAGCTCCCGGTTGCCCCACACGTCCGCGCTGTACCGGCTCACGCCAAACGGAATGTCGCCCATCAACGCTACGCCCTGCATCTCCGCAAACCGGCGCACGTCGCGCCATTGCTCGTGCGCAACCCATTGGACGTACGCATAAAATTGCCGGCGCTCCGCCAATTTTTCCAGCAACGCCTTCGGCACACTTGCCGGCGACTGATGCTCGGCTGGCCACGACTCCCAATTATCGTTGCCGTTATTTTCGTCGAGCAACGCCCGGTACAGCGTGTAATCCGACAACCACGGATTCACCTTCGCAAAATCGGCGACCGCCTTGCGCTGGCCAGCACGTTGGAATGCCGCCCACAATAACTCGCGCTTCAACGCCTTCACTTGCCGGTAACGCACCGGTCCTGTCCGCAACGTCGTGCGCACTTCGTCGGTCACTAGCCTGTCAAAATCCGCCGGCAATAAATCCGGCAACGTTGCCGGTGTCGTCGCAATCGTTGTTGGTTCCAATGCCATCGCACTGATGGCGTTATACGGGCTGTTGTCCGGCCCAGTTTCGTTGACCGGCAACAATTGCAAAATGCCCAGCCCGTGGTGGTGACACCAACCGATCATTTCCTTGACCGCCTCCGTGTCGCCGATGCCGAGGTCGTTTGCTGTGCGCATCGCAAACACCGGGCACAAGATGCCGGCTAGTTTTTTGTCGGGAACAAGTTTCAACGCGCCTCCAAAGCCAGTAACCGGCGTTTCAACGGCAAGCCCAAACTAAACCCACCGAGGCCGCCGCCGCTGGCCACGACCCGGTGACACGGTACAAGAATTGGCAGCGGGTTCGCGCCGCAAGCCCCGCCGACTGCACGTGCCGCTTTGGGTTTGCCAATTTGCCGGGCGACCCAGGTATATGTTCGCGTTTCGCCGCGCGGAATTTTCCGGAGCGTTTGCCAAACCGCTTGCTGAAATGTAGTTCCGGCGGAGAGGTCAAGCGGCACTGTAAACCGGACCAGCTTGCCGGCGGCGAATTGCTGGAGTTGTTGGGCGGCAGTACGGACAAATGCCGGTGTGTTTTTGGGAGTTGAAGCTTGCCGTCGAAAAGTCACGCCAGTCACGCCGCGTTCAGAAAACGTCAAGCCGACCGGGCCGAGCTTTGTGGAAATTGTTACCGCACCACTGCGTAAATCAGCCATACCGCTACGAAACTTAGGCCAAGCCATAGATAAAAGCGATGCCGATTTTCGCGTTGAACATGTTTGAGTATGGGTTTGGGCGGCGTAATGATAAATTGTGTGAGCCGGGTGCCGGCGTTGGTTGGCGTGAACAACTCCGTTTGCGCCGGCTGCACCGATGTGGTGACAGGCGTGGCGTTCAGTTCCTGCATTGGATTGACTGGCACATCGAACAAATCATGTCGTGGTCGCACTGCTTGGCGACGCGTCGGTGGCGTTAGAATTTCCCGCAAAAAATTACTGGCGGATTTGCGTGGTGCAACAGTTACCGGCGCACTCGTGGCATGGCCCATCGCACGGAGCTGGTGCTCGACAGTTTCAATCTGACGGCTTAAGTCCGCCAGCGCGCGATCCACGGGTTTGATCGGTTTCATCGCGTAAGCCGGTTAATGTTTGAACACAAGCAAAAGAATTAACCAAATCGTCCCGGCCAAAATCAATGGCGCGGATGCCGCGGCGCCGAGTCGACAGTACCGGCCAATTTCCTGCCAGTTGATTTCATTCTGCACCGGCACCGGTAAGGTTGACTGGCCGGCAACTGGATCAAGGCAATCGAGTTTGGTGCGCGCGCGGTTGAATTCCAAGCGCGAATCTTCGATCAAGCCGAGCGCGTGGCTAAGCTCGATTCGCACGTTGGCGCTGGACCATTCGGTATCGCGGATTGATTGGAGGCGTTCGAGGTAATCTTTGAAAGCGGTACTCGTGTTTTCGCACAGCTCGGCTCGGCGCTGAGCTTGCAACTCTTCGCGTTCGAGCATGATGAGGGCGCGGGTGAGATTGTCAATCATCTCCGTCTTGCCGTGCGTGTATTCGTCTTGCTTGCGGCGCAGGTCTTCGAGGTCGCCTTTCTGGCGTTCAAGTTCGTCCTGTTGCTGGCGCAATTTTTGCAACTGCTCGCGCATCGCGTCGAGCTTGGTGGTGACTTCCACTTCGTGCGCCGGTACATCTAACATGGACACACCACCGCTGTTGTTACCAGTGGGTTCGTCCAAAATTCCGGCACTACTCCCCCGTTCCTTCATGAAAAATCCTCCTTGTTCGGCAAACCAATAGCAAACGCGCCGGAAATGTAAAGCCCAGAATGAGCCGGCGTGGATTTTTTATCGAGATTGCCAGACAATTAGTGTGGCAGGCCAAACAGGTAGTACACCAAACACAATGAGCTCAACACCACCGTTCCCGCATTCAATTCCCGCCACCGGCCCGCCGCCAATTTAATGATGGGATACACCACCAAACCCGCTGTTAGGCCGTTGGCGATGTTGTAGGTGAACAACATCATCACAATCGTCACAAATGCCGGCACCAGTTCCGTCAAATCCTCGAAATCAATCTTGCGGATCGAACCAATCATCAACACACCAACCGCAATCAATGCCGGGCCGTAGGCGTAACGCAAGTGTTGCAGCGGCGTTACCAACGGAATAAAAAATAATGATATCGCAAACAATCCTGCCGTCACCACCGATGCCAGCCCAGTGCGTGCGCCTTCGCGGATGCCGGTAGCCGACTCGATGTACGCGCCGCTGGTCGAAGTGCCGACCAGCCCACTGAACATGCATGTCAGTGCGTCCACCAACATCGGTCGCTCAATGTCTGGGAAATTACCTTTCTCATCAAGCATGTTGCCCGCCGCACCGACTCCGACCAGCGTGCCAAGCGTGTCGAGGAAACTCATCAGGAACAATGTTAGCAATACCGGCAGAAAGCTCAACTGCAGTACACCCGAGATATCGAGCTGAAATGCGATTTGGCCGAGGTTGTTTTCTCCTCCAAACGGCCACGCCATCACGCCAGTCGGCGCTTTTCCGAATCCCAATATGCAGCCGACCGTCGCCGTCACTGCGATTCCGATTAACAGCGCTCCATGCACGCGACGGAACAGCAGTACCGTCATCAACAAAAAACCGGCAATGGCCAGCAATACCTGCGGATCGTGTAGATTGCCGATCTTTACCGGCACATCGGGCACCGGTAAGAACTTCGCGCCGTGCGCCACGACCTCCACCGGCATCCCCGCCACGAAGCTCGTCACGATACCGGTTTCGTACAAGCCGATAAACGCGAGGAATAAGCCAATTCCGACAGCGAAACTGTGTTTCATCGAAGTCGAGATTGAATTCGCTAGCCACGACCGGATACGAAAAATTGTGATGATTAGGAATATCACGCCGCTGACGAACACCGTGCCGAGCCGTTGCTGCCAACCAATGCCCATTGCTGCCAAGCCGAACGCGATAAATGCATTCTCGCCCATGTATGGCGCCACTGCGATCGGCCGGTTCGCGATAAAGGCCATCAATAAGCAGCCGACCACCGCCGTCAAAATTGTTGCCACCGTGCTTGGTCCGGCCGGTATTCCGGCAAACGATAGAATCGCCGGATTGACAACGATGATGTACGCCATCGTAATAAAAGTTGTCGCCCCACCGATAACCTCCGCGCGAACGGAGCTGCCACGTTCTTGCAGCTTGAACAGACGGTTGAGTGTCATTGGAATACCTCACGGATAAAAACATCTCCGTGAATTGTGCCAAAGCTGCCGGTGGCACAGCTGGTTTCGTCGTAACGCTGAACGGCATCGGATTGCCGGCGCGGGTCGCGGATGGCGAATGGTACAGCGTCGCGAACGTGGATGCGTTGCTCGACCGGCGTTGGATGATCCGGCAAGACTGCGACAACTGTTTCTTTAGGATCGATGCCGGCTAAAATCCGGCCAACTAAACGGGCATCAAGATCTTCGATAGTTTTAATTTTCAAATTGAGATTGCCCTCGTGACCGGCTTCGTCCGGCGCTTCGACATGGACGTACACAAAATCCACGTGCTTGAGCGCGGCCAGTGCCGCGTCAGCTTTGCCTTCGAAGTTCGTGTCGTGCAAGCCGGTCGCGCCGGGCACCTTGATGATTTCCAAGCCGGCATAGACTCCGATGCCACGGATTAAATCCACCGCTGAAATCACTGCGCCGGTGACATTGAAACGCTCCTTAAATGTCCACATCTTTGGACGCTTACCGGGTGACCAGAGCCAAATCGAATTACCAGGATCCTTGCCGGCAGCGCGCCGGCGTTGGTTGACCGGATGATCCTGCAAAATCGCCCACGACCGGCGGGTCAAATCATTGAGCAAGTCGGCGGTCGCCTGCGCGGCCGGCACTTGCGGACGAATCATCAGACCGGCGGCCGGTTCGTTTGGATGATCGTGCGGCGGCGCGCAATCGAGCCGCGGGTCGAGTCCTTGGCCGACAAACAAATGCCGGTAACTGACACCGGTATAAAAGTTCAGGCTAGGCCGGCCGATCTCCTGCTGGAGTGTTTTTAGAATCGCGTCCGATTCCGCCGAACTGATGTGACCAGCGGAATGGTTCTTGATGCGCCCATCAGCGAACAGGCAGATCAAATTGCACCGCATTGCCATGTCATCGTTGCCGATATTGACTCCCATGCTGGCGGCTTCCAGCACACCGCGGCCTTGCAATACCTCGCGCGGGTTGTAGCCCAGCACGGACAGATTCGCGGCTTCGCTACCGGTGGGCATGTCATCTTCAATGGTCTTGAACAGTCCGCACCGGCCCTCACGTGCGAGGCGATCCATGTGCGGATGCCGCGCGACTTGTAATGGCGTTTTACCGCCAAGCCGGACGACCGGAGAATCTGCCATGCCATCACCGAGAATGATCAGGTGTTTCATGTGTCGCGTTTGTTCGCCGAAATTAGAGGCTGGCCGAATGGAAGTCAAATGCGGACAGAGCCAAACTTACCATTATTTCATCGTCTACCTAATCTTGCTATAAACAGTTCTTTTGCGTACAAATTGAAGGAATAATTTAAGCCATTCTGCTCCCGTAGCTCAGATGGATAGAGCGTCGGTTTCCTAAGCCCCCAAGGCATTTTTGCTCGTTTTGTCTGATTTCCTCTACAATCATCTTGATCAATAAAATCAGGGGTTATCTGTGCCTTGCGCGTAATCTCGCGTAATCCTGAATTAGCTCAAATTTTGCAAAAAGGTTACAACTTTTTTTCGAAAGTTCCGGTGACTTGACTTTCATCTTGGTAAAACATAGTATTACAGCATGACAAAGACCATTACCAAAGTCGGTAACTCACAAGGCGTGATTTTCGACGCTGCGTTGATGGAACTGGCACACTTAAAGCCGGGCGACGATGTGAATGTCGAAGTCCACGAGGGCGGCACGATCACACTCACTCCGATCCGTCCGCGACCATCCAAGGTGGAAGTGTCACGGATCATCATGACAACGATGAAGGATTATGCGCGGACGATGAAAAAACTCGCATGAGTGTGAGACCAGAGAACTGTTTTCATCTGACACTAGCGATTGTACGCGAAATTCACGCGGAAGCCATTGCCAGGTTCGGCGGGTCCGATGGCGTGCGCGATCTGGCGTTGCTGGAATCGGCAATAGCGGCACCACAAGCCGGCTACGGCGGAAAATCTGTTTACGCTGACGTCGGCGAGATTGCCGCTGCGTATCTGTTCTATCTATGTCGGAACCACCCGTTCATCGACGGGAACAAGAGGACGGCGTTGGGTGCGTGTATCGTGTTTCTACGCCTGAATGGGATCGAACCTCAGTCAGATGCGCCGGAGTGGGAGGAACTGACACTGGCTGTTGCCGTAAGTGTCTTGGATCGAGACGAAACCACCGTCCGGTTGCGCAAGCTTCTGCCTAAAATCTCTTAAGTTGCGTTTCTCAAGCGCATCACGGTTTTCTCTTTCAATCGGTAAGGACACCGGAGCGGCTGCCGCTCCCGTTTCCTTGACTTTCCCACACCCGGCGCGCGCCTACGCAGATGGATCGGCCTCTCTAACCACTTCATCACATCTTTGATGATTTTAGAATTGGTAGGAATATCTTTTCGATACTTCAATGTTACAAAAAGTAACCATTGGTCATTGGGAATCAATTTTAGTGATTCATATTCTGGTAAGTAATTTAATTCATTCATAGTTATCATCCA
>Ga0316217_10001046_pt1 | contig 37407 bp, 32 predicted proteins | sample 1anoAmetaG_FD_203633 | JGI IMG/M metagenome (GOLD analysis project Ga0316217, IMG submission 203633) | Freshwater microbial communities from Trout Bog Lake, Wisconsin, USA - 1anoA | ecosystem: Environmental > Aquatic > Freshwater > Lake > Hypolimnion/Profundal zone | place: USA: Wisconsin...
GAATCGTGGACAAATTTGTTGAGCGTAAAACCACGCTCAAAACCGGGGCAGCGCCGGTCAGCTGCGCGACCGAGCATCACCTTAAACTCGATCCTTTATTGTCTTGACTATAGGGTCCACTTAACAGCGGTCCCTTAGTGACGGTCACCATTTTAACTCTGACTGCCGGATTGCAGAGCAATCCTTTTACCATGGCTGCTTTATACGAAAAGTCGGGTGAATACACCTCCAAAACCCGAACGTTATATGCCTACCAATATGCCCATTCTTTTCTTAACGGTCAGGGAAGTCCTTGTACCATGATAATCGCGAGTGCCAACCTGATTAAAGACGGAAAACCTGTCAAGGATGCACCGATTATCGGCAACAGTTGTGTGTCTTTCGGATTCGAAAATCCAGAAAATTACAGTAAATCGATGGCGGCAAGTATCAAGGAAGTCCAATTCGAAGTGGTGGACTTTTTAAATAAATCATTCAAGCCCAGTGGGTTTGAGGAGATGTAATGTGGCCCCCACAGCTGCGTGTTGACGTGCCAATCGCTTCGGGCCGATCCCTGCACTTAGAGTGGCCAGGTACATCAGAATTCACCCCAGGAATAGCCCTGTTTAAACGCGTGCGGTATTGCCAATCAAACCGATCCGTGCAGAAAGCTGGATGGACGGCATCTCAAAAAATGGAGGGAATTATGAAAATCTACCGGAAGCTTCTAACACTTGGGTGCCTCGGCGCCATGGCCCTCACCATGACCGGGTGCGCGGCCATCTCGCACCGTAACCTGGAAGTGTCCGCCAAAATGTCCGACACCGTATTCCTCGACCCGGAGGTTCTGGAGTCCGGGAAACCGATCTATGTGCGGGTCACCAATACCTCGGATTTCCAGGAGATCGATTTCGGCAACGCCATAAAGGAAAGAATCCGGGCGTCAGGTCGCACGGTGACCGTGAACCCGAAGGAAGCCAGCTATTTGCTCCAGGCCAACCTGCTGTATCTTGGCGAGCAGAAGAAGGACATGACTGCCGAAGGGGCCATTGCCGGCGGGGTCGGCGGACTCCTGGGTGGCGCCGCCGTTGCCAGAAACATGAATAGTTATGGCGGCGGCCTTACCGGCCTAGCCATCGGGGCCGCAGGGGCAGGGCTCGGGGCCCTTGCAGGTTCTATGGTCCACGTGGACTCTTATCTCGGTGTCGTCGACATCTCCATCAAGGAGGCGGTCGAGGGTGGCGTCAGAGGGAGAGAAAGCTCCGATACCCAAAACGGTTCTTCGGCCAGCAAACACACCGAGCGGGAGGTAAAGGATTCGAGACAGGAATTCCGCACCCGTGTCGTTGTCGCCGCGACTCAGACCAACATTGATCGCCCCGAAGCCACCAGGACCATTTCGGAACGGTTGGCAGGCCAGATAGCCGGGTACTTCAAGTAACCGAAACTGCAGGCGCCGCAACCAAACAAGCAAAAGGGATTAGCCGATGTCGGCTAGTCCCTTTTTGCGCTCTGCCCCGGACTCCGAGGTGACGGTGTACGGGTTTGGTTTCCTGTTCGAGCCCCAAAAAGACGGGCTGCACGAGACCCACATGAACCAGGGCAATCCCAAGCCCGGTCACAACTCGCACGTCAAGGACCATTCCAGTGAGAACGGCATCCACCAGGACGGAGCGTTCTTCGTGGAGGTGAACGGGAAATTTCAGGCGCTCTTCGTGGCATTCCAGACCCAGCTGATTCCGACGGACAATCGGGGCTTCCCGATCCGTAACGCAAAACCGATCCTGGGCTGATGAGGAACCGAGGGCTCAAAAGGGAGCCTGCTCGCTACGATTGGCAACCGAATGAGCGGGTGTCACCTCAGGCCCACGAAGTATTCCTGCTGCAGATGGTAGGGAAGGGATTAGCCGGTCGCGGTTAATCCCTTTTCGCGTCTGCGCGCCCTATGTGCACCCTCGCACCGGCTGCTTTTGGGCGGATCACCCGCACCTCTGATGACTATTTCCCGTGCAGTGCTTTAGCATCTGCACAAGTTACCGGCACTCTCCCCGCCCCCATGGACGAGCCTTGTTCTAAATGCCTGGAAATATGGTGGAATATTGAGGCGTCAAGGTTGGCATGCACCATGTAAAGGAAAAGCTCAAGAGCCTCCGCATAACCGTGGAGGGAAAGGTTGACCTACCTGAGGGAAGGGGTGACATCATGAAGCTGATCGAAGCCGTTATTAGCAAGCTCAAGCTGCAGGAGGTTCGCAACGCGCTCGACGACCTGGGCGTGGTGGATTTTATGGAAAGCTCCATCCATTGCCATGGGAAGGGGCAGGTGATGATCTTTCGCGGCGCAAAATTCGTAGCGCAGGTCGCCGAAAGGGTGAAGCTGGAGATAGTTTCGGCTGACGATGCGGCGGACAAAATCATCAAGGCCATCGGCTCCATTGTCAAAACCGGGCAACCTGAAGATTGCCGCATCGCCATACGCCCCTATCTGGAAGTGACCTGAGCCTCGGTCCGCCGCCGTGATGGGCTAAGCTTGGCAGCCGCTCCACCCTGCGCGGCGGACTCCCTCCCCCCAAAGGGGAGAGGAAGTTTAGGCACGGGATAATTACTGCGCCGGGGGCGCGGGAGCCGCGCCCGCCTCGGGGGCTGCCCCTTCGTTCAAAACCACCACTTCAACTCGCCGGTTCATCTGCCGTCCCTGTGCCGTGGCGTTGCTCGCTATGGGGAACCTTTTACCGAGCCCTTTGGTGACGATCCTCTCGGCGCCCACGCCCCTTTCCACCAGGGCGTTTTTCACGGACTCGGCGCGCCGCTGCGAGAGCGCATCGTTGTAGGAGTCGCTTCCGACGCTGTCGGTGTGCCCTTCAATGGACAGGTTACGCCCGGGATGGTTCAGCAGGAACTGGGCCAGCTTGGCTATGCTGGCATTGGCCTGGGTCGACAGGTCCGCCTTCGCCGTTTCAAAAAGCAGGTCGCCGATGGTAAGGACGATGCCGCGGTCCGTCTGTTTGCCTTTGAGCTCGGAGAGCTCCCGCATCAGCTGCTCGTTTTCCGCCTTGGTTTTTTCCGATTCGGTTCTGGCCTGCAGCGCTTCGGATTTCGCCCGCTCGGCTTCCGATTGAGCCATTTCCGCCCTGGTTCTTGCGACATCTGCGGCCGATTTGGCACTTTCCGCCTCGGATTTCGCTCTTTCCGCTTCGGACTGCGCCGACTTAAGTTCTCGCCCCTTGGCAACCATTTCCTGCTCTTTCACCTTCAAGACGGTGTCGTTACTCTCCTGTTTGAGATGTTCCAGCTCGTTTTCGGACGCCTTTCCTTCCCCAAGCGCCAGCGCGGTCTGCGCTTTTCTTTGCGCCAGGTAGGCCGAGTGCTCCATCTTGGTGTAGTCGGAGCTGTTCTGCGCGGCCTGCAGGTCTTTTGCCGCATCCATCAGCGGGAGCTGTGCGGTGCCGGTCACGTCCGGATTGCTGCTAGCCTGGTCGTATGCGGCGCGGGCCTGCTCCAGCCGGTCTTTCGCCGTCGTCTCATCCACCGACGAGCCGCACCCCGCCAGCACCAGCAGGAGCGGGATGCTGAGATACCTTGTGAACCTCATGTCGATATCCTCCTTGGGTTACCCCGAATTATCTGCTCTGCATCTGGTTTAGTTGTTGTTTTAGTGTGTTAACCGACTCGCGCATGTCGGAGGCCGCCTTTTTCGATTTGGCCGTCGAAGCCTTCGCCTGTGCCAGGTCGGCGTCTGCTGCAGCCGATTCGGCCAGGCGGCTCGCGTTGTCGTACTCCTTCTTGTCCATGGCAGCCTTGGCCTGGTCCAGATGGTCCTGTGCGCTCTTCAATTCAACGGGCGCGCTGGATGCGGCGTCGTTTTTGTTCGCCTGGTCGATGCTTTTTTCCGCCACCGCTATCTTCTCGGCGGGGATGGTGCTGTTTCCCGCACAGCCGGCTAGCAGCAGCGCTCCTAGCAGCGCTGAAACCATTGTTAAATCCTGATAGACCTTCCTTTCATTTTTCATTGAGTGGCTCCTTGTCCGTCCGGTTAGCTGGCGCCCGGGCCTAGGCAGCTGGGACCGCGCGCCGGGTCTTTGGCGCCAGCTGGCAGTGCGCCGGTATCTTAATAATTTCTAACAATAAGTATGGTAGCGTGAAATACAAAATTCAAGATTTTTCTGCCGGATTGACAGGGCCGCGCCGGGAAGGCCGCGCGTTTGAGTGAGCGTGACGCGCGCTGCGCGGTGTAAATGATTTTCCGGAAAAGGCGCGTTCCGCCCGGGGAAGGCCCTGGAGCGGCCTTGCTGCCATCTCCTTTGTCGGGAAAGTAGGCATATTGCACCGGACTTCAAAAGGCCGTCCTGCCCAGGAGGCATCCACAGGCCAGCCGGCCTTTTTACGCATGGCGTGAAAAATACTGACATAAGCTAAAAATAATGATAGCTTTTAAAGAGTGGAAATGAGAATTTGAAATAACACATACAGTGTAATGATGGTTCCCTGTCAGTGGTGATTCTGTTATCCCTCATTCAAAGAGTGTGAGGAAAAGGAGGCTAGCGTGAAGCTGTCCTGGTGCAAGGCGCTTTTGGGGTCCTACTGTCTGATAGCGATCGCTATGACTGCCGGCTGCGGCGGGGGTGCCGGGGACGCCGTACAGGGTCCGGCGCTCACGACCGTTGGCTCCAGCCAGAGCCGCAACCTGAGCCCCGCTGCGGCCCCGGCGACCGAGTCCGCGCTGGCCGCCGCCGTCAACGCGCTCGGCGTGGACCTGCTGCAGCGCACGGACGCCGGAGATAACGCGGTGGTGGCTCCCTTTCCCGCCTCGCTCCCGCTGGCGCTGCTGCGGGCCGGATCAGCGGGGGCGACGCGCAGTGCCCTGGAGGGGGTCCTGCACCTGTCCGGCGCGACGACCGATGTCGATACCGGCTTCAACGCGCTGGACCTGGCGCTCCAGGGACGCCTGAACCTGGCCGCTGCGGGGGGCGGCGGCTGGACCGAGTCCCTCTCGGGCTGGACCCAGGCGCGCTACGGCTACCGCCTGAGCTATCTCGATGCCCTGGCCCTGAACTACGGCTTCCGCAGCAGCCCGGCCGACTTCGCCTCCGCCACCCAGGCCGCTTCCGGCACGGTGACCCAGTGGCTCTTGCAAAACGGCGCCGTCGCGCAGTCCTACTATGCCACCCAGGACACGCGGCTCGTCCTCGGGGGCGCGGTCCAGCTCTCCGCCCCCTGGCCCGCCCCCTTCGACCCGGCCCTGACGCAGCCAGGCGGCTTCGAGCTATTGGACCAAAGCGTCAAGCAGGTGAGCTTTTTACATAAGAGCGCGCTGCTGGACCAGGCCTCGGGGGACGGTTACCGCGCCTTCGCCCTGCCGCTTGCCGGCGGGCAGCAGTTCCTGGTGGTGCTTCCCGACCAGGGGAGGTTCGCCGAGCTGCAAACGGCGCTCTCCGCCGGGCGCTGGCAGCAGATCGCCCTCTCCCTGGTCCCGGCGCAGGTGGCCTTGGCGCTTCCGAGCTTCTCCGTCGCCAGTTCGCTCAGCCTCGACCTGGGGGCGGCCGCCACCAGGGGAGTCGCCGACTTCTCCGCCATCGACGGTACCCATGACCTGTTCGTCTCAGCCTCGAGCCACTCCTCCCGGCTCTCACTGGACGCGACCGGGCTCAGGGCGCGCGCAGTCACCCTGCTAACCCTGGAGGACGCCCAGCCGCAGACCTGGGGAGATTCCGGGTTTTTCTCCAGCACCGACGGCAATGCCAACTACAACGCCCCCCCGCTGGAGCTCACGCTGGGGAGGCCTTTCCTCTTCGCGCTGCGCGACACCCTGAGCGGCACGCTGCTCTTCCTGGGGCGGGTGCTGGATCCCGGAGCGGCGGCCCCGTAGCGCGGGAGCGTCCCGCCGCGGAATTGCCGCGGGCCCCTTAAAAACCTTTGATTGCGTTAGAGAAAAATGGTATAGCTGTGCTCATGAAAAAGACGACCGTGCCAGCGAAACAGAGCAAAGAAACCGGAAAAAGCCAGGAGGCGAGCCAGCAGCCCGCGCACCAGGCCGAGCACGACTTTCCGATCGTCGGCATCGGCGCGTCCGCGGGGGGGCTGGAGGCTCTCGAGCTCTTCCTGAAAAACGTGCCGGTCAATAGCGGCGTCGCCTACGTCATCGTGCAGCACCTGGACCCCACCCACAAGGGGATCATGCCGGAATTGCTGCAGCGCGCCACCCCCATGACGGTCTCCCAGGTCTCCGACCGGATGCGGGTGAAGCCGGACTGCGTCTACGTGATCCCGCCCAACAAGGACATGTCCATCCTGCACGGGCTCTTGCACCTCTTCGAACCGGCGGCTCCCCGCGGGCTGCGGCTCCCCATCGATTTCTTCCTGCGCTCCCTGGCCGACGACTCGAAGGACCGCGCGATCGGCGTCATCCTCTCCGGGATGGGCTCCGACGGCACCTCGGGACTGAGGGCCATCAAGGAGAAGGCGGGGCTCGTGCTGGTCCAGGAGCCGGGGACGGCCAAGTTCGACTCCATGCCGAGGAGCGCCGTGGACGCGGGGCTCGCCGACATCGTGGCCCCGGTGGAGGAGCTCCCGGGCAAGATCTTCTCCTTCCTGGGCCACTCCCTGCACATCACCAGGACCGAGCCGGCCCTGGAGCTCAAGGACCAAAGCGCCCTGGAAAAGGTGCTGATCCTGCTGCGCTCCAAGACCGGGCACGACTTCTCCATGTACAAGAAAAGCACCGTGTACCGCCGGGTCGAGCGGCGCATGGGGATCCACCAGATCGACAAGATCGCCAACTACGCCCGCTACCTGCAGACCAACCCCCAGGAGGTCGAGCTGCTCTTCAACGAGCTGCTGATCGGCGTCACCAGCTTCTTCCGCGACCCCGCCTCCTGGATCCAGCTGCGCGACGAGGCCATTCCCGCGCTGCTGGCGAACTACCCGGAGGGGGGCACGCTGCGCGCCTGGTCGGTCGGCTGCTCCACCGGGGAGGAGGCCTATTCCCTGGCCATCTCTTTCAAGGAGGCGCTGGAGCAGCTGAAGCCCAAGCGGAGCTTCACGCTGCAGATCTTCGCCACCGACCTGGACGGGGCCTCCATCGGCCTGGCGCGCCAGGGGCGCTACCCGGCCAACATCGGCGCGGACCTCTCCCCGGAGCGCCTGCGCCGCTTCTTCGTGGAGACCGAGGACGGCTTCCGGGTCGGCAAGGAAATCCGGGAGATGGTGACCTTCGCCACCCAGAACGTCATCATGGACCCCCCCTTCACCAGGCTCGACCTGCTGATCTGCCGCAATCTGCTGATCTACCTGGTCCCGGAGCTGCAGAAAAAGCTGCTGCCGCTGTTCCACTACAGCCTGAACCCCGGCGGCGTCCTGTTCCTGGGGAGCGCCGAGACCGTCGGCAACTTCGGCGACCTCTTCGCGCCGCTGCACGCCAAGTCGCGCATCTACCGGCGGGGCGCCTCCCTCTTCGGGGGCGAGCCGGTGAACTTCCCGTCGTCGTTTCACTCCCCTCTGCCGCACGCCACAAAGGATTCCGCTATGAGTAAGCCGGCAGTGAACCTCCAAAGCCTCGCCGACCAGCTGCTGCTGCAAAACTACGCGCCCCCCGCGGTCCTTACCACCGACCAGGGGGACATCGTCTACATCAGCGGGCGGACCGGGAAATACCTGGAGCCCGCGGCCGGCAAGGCCAACTGGAACATCTTCGCCATGGCGCGCGAAGGGGTGCGCTACGAGCTCTCCAGCGCCTTTCAGAAGGCGACCCGGCAGTCGGGCCCGGTGACCGTCAGGGGGGCCAAGGTCGGCACCAACGGCGCAAGCCAGCTGGTGGACGTCACGGTGCAGCGGGTCGAGACGCCGGAGGCCCTGAAGGGGATGGTGATGGTCGTCTTCAAGGACGCCCCGCCGGTCGCCGACACCGCCTCGGGCGCCCGCGGCAAGTCCGCCTCGCTCAGCGGAGCCCGGATCAGCGAGCTGGAGCGGGAACTCGGGCAAAGCCGCGAGGAGATCCGCTCCACCCGCGAGGAGATGCAGACCTCCCAGGAGGAGCTCAAGTCCACCAACGAGGAGCTGCAGTCCACCAACGAGGAGCTGCAGTCCACCAACGAGGAGCTGACCACCTCCAAGGAGGAGATGCAGTCCATGAACGAGGAGCTGCAGGCGGTGAACGCCGAGCAGCAGGCCCGGGTGGACGAGCTCTCCCGGATGAGCTCCGACATGAAGAACCTCTTGAACTCGACGGAGATCGCCACCGTGTTCCTGGACGGCGATCTGAAGGTGCGGCGCTTCACCACCGGCGCCAACCAGCTCTTCAAGCTGATCTCCGGAGACGTCGGCCGGCCGCTCTCCGACATCGCCAGCGACCTCAGCTACCCCGAGCTTTTGGGCGACGCGCAGGAGGTGCTGCGCACCCTGGTCTACTCGGAGAAGCAGATCCCCGCCTCGGACGGGCGCTGGTTCAAGGTGCGCGTCATGCCCTACCGCACCCTGGAGAACGTGATCGACGGGGTGGTGATGACCTTCTCCGACATCACCCAGGCCAAGACGCTGGAGGTGCAGCTCAAGGAAGGGGAGGAGGAGGCCATCGCCCTGACCGGCAGCATGCCGCACGGCTTCGCAGTCCTCCGGATCGCGGACCCTCCGGCCGATGCCGGCGATTGCCGCTTCCTCTCGGCGAACCCCGCCTTCGAGCGGCTGACCGGCCTGAGCTTGGAGCAGTTGGCCGGGAAGCCGGTGCAAAGCGCGTTCCCCGGCTTGGAGGAGCTCCTGCTGGAGGCCTGCCGCGCCGTGGCGCTCAGCGGCGCCCCGGCCTTCTTCCAGGCCAAGGACCCCGGCAGCAAACGCGACTATGAAATCACCCTGTACCGTCCGGCGCCCGGGCGGCTCGCGCTCCAGGTCGCGGACCTCGCCGGGCGCCGGCCGTCGCCCTAGCCTCCGGGGCAGGCTCGCGGCCGCACTATAACGTTTCTCGCTGTCGTCGGGAGGGCCTCCGCATGCAAAAGACCAAGACCCCGTCGGATGACCCCGCCGCCCTGCGCGAGCGCGCCGAGGCGCGGGTGCACCAAACTGGGGCGGAGCGCCCGCCGCTGGCCGAGCCTGACGCAAAACGGCTGCTCCATGAGCTGGAGGTGCACCAGGTCGAGCTCGAGCTGCAAAACGCCGAGCTGCTGCAGGCCCGGGAGGAGCTGGAACGGACCCTGGAGCAGTACACCGAGCTCTACGATTTCGCCCCGGTCGGCTACTTCACCATCAACTCCGACGGCATCATCCGCGCCTCCAACCTGGCGGGCGCCACCCTGCTCGGTGTGGAGCGTTCCCGTCTCCTGGGCCGCAGTTTCCTCCCTTTCGTGGCCCCCCAGGACCGCCCCGCCTTCTCCTCCTTCCTGGGCAAGGTCATCGCCGGCATGGGGAAGGAGGAGCTCGAGGTGAGGCTCGCGCCGCCTCCCGGGGGGGACGGGTCGCTCTTCGTGAAGATCGAGGCCGTCACCGACCTGGCCGGCCGCAAGTGCCGGGTCGCGGTCATCGACATCACCAAGCGCAAGCAGGTCGAGGAGGAGCTCGAGAAGTACCGCGAGCACCTGGAGTGGCTGGTGGGCGAGCGGACCCGCTCCCTGCAGATCGAGATCGTGGAGCGCAGGCGCGCCGAGCTGGCGGTGAAGGAGCTCAACGCCAACCTCGAGCAGCGGGTCTCCGAGAGGACCGACGAGCTGCAGTCCACCATCAGGGACCTGCAGACCTTCTCCTACTCCATCTCCCACGACCTGCGCACGCCGCTGCGCTCCATCAACTCCTTCGCCTCCGTGCTGCTGGAGGACTTCAGCGAGGCGCTCAATGCGGAGGGGAGGCGGCTACTCAACTCCATCCTGCAGAGAACCGTCAACATGGGGACCCTGATCGACGATCTGCTGACCTTTTCCAAGGTCAGCATGCAGCAGCTGGCCATCAGGCCGATAGACATGACGGAGCTGGTGGGCGAGCTGGTGGAGAGGCTTTCGGGCGGGGAGTTCCCGACCACGGTCGAATTCCGGGTGGCTGAGCTGCCGCAGGCCCGGGGCGACCGGGCCATGATCTCCCAGGTGCTGGAAAACCTGCTCTCCAACGCCGTCAAGTTCTCCCGGAAGGCGGAGCATCCGACGGTGGAGGTGGGAGCGCTCGTGGAGGAAAGGGAAAACGTCTATTTTGTCAAGGATAACGGCGTCGGCTTCGACATGAAGTACGTCAACGCCATCTTCGGCGTCTTCCAGCGCCTGCACAACTCGGAGGAGTTCGAGGGGACCGGGGTGGGGCTCGCCATCGTCGAGCAGATCGTCACCAAGCACGGCGGCCGGGTCTGGGCGAAGAGCGAGCCGGGGCAGGGGGCGAGTTTTTACTTCTCACTGCCCAGAAGCCTGGAGCCGCATCGGCCGCAAATGATTTGACTTTGACCCGCGGTTTGCGGTAAAAGGTGAGTCAGCGGCGCGTGCCCCGGGCGCCGGGGCCGCTGCACGGAAGGTACGCCGGGCGGGCTTTGCGCCTTTTGATACACGACAATACTAAACCATCCGCGAGGGTGGGGCGGAAAGCCTACAGGGTCTCCAGAAGACAGCCGGGTTGCCGAAATATCTCCACGATATCGGCAGCCCGGTTTTTTTTCGACTCCCTTTCCAGGCCCGGGGCCAGGGTTTCGACCCGGCCCCGGCGCACCCCAGGATGAAAGATCAACCGCAAAAAGGAGTGACAAGCGTGAAAAATGGAAATGCCTTCAGGAAACTGGTCCTGCTGCCGAGTGCGGCAATCCTTTGCCTCGGCGTGCACGCCGCACACGCAGGGGTCAATGTGAACATAAACCTGGGCGAGCCGCCGCGGCAGGTGATCGTGGCAACTCCGCCGCCGGTCTACGTGGCGCCTCCCGCGCCGGTCTACGTGGCGCCGCCCGCCTACGCTCCGCCGGTGGAAACCATCCAGGTGGAGGACGACATCCAGTTCGTCTATCCGAACCAACTCGGCTTTTACGTCGCGGTGGGCGTCCCCTACGACCTCTTCTACCTGCAGGACAGCTATTTCCTGTTCCGCGACGGGCGCTGGCTCAGGGCACCCAGCAGCCGCGGCCCGTGGATCGTGCAACGCTACCGCGAGCTGCCGCCGGGACTGCGCCGCTACAGGCTGGAGCGGATACGCGAGTTCCGCGCCAGGGAGTACGCGGTCTACAACCGGGACCGGGACCATTATCGCGGCAGGTATTTCCGCTCCGGCAGGGAGCAGCACCGGGAAGTGAGGGAGCAGCGCAAGGAGGAGAGGCGCCAGGAGAAAGCGGTGCGCCAGGATGAGAAGCGCATCGAGAAGGAGCAGCGCAATGAGGACCGGCACCTCGAAAAGGAGGAGCGCCGCGAGCGGCGCAACGACTGACGTAAGCCAGGCAGGGGTTGTAGCTGTGTCCCCCCTGCGAAGTAGGGGGGAAGGCTCGCGGAAGCGAGACAGGTGGGTCTCCCTACGGGCGAAAACACCCGCCAGCTTCGTTACGTTCATGCGGACCTAGCTCACGGGCGAACACGAGGTTCGCCCCTACACCTCATCGCTCGGGTAGGGGCGAATCTTGTATTCGCCCGCCTTCCGTGCCCCGAGGAATCAACATCAGCCCCTGACAGAGCCATTTCATAGGGGGACAAGTTCACAGCCAGCACGAAAACCTGACGTGACGGGCTGTGGTCGAGGGGGGCTTTCGGCGGCTGCCCGCATCTGACAAGGAGTTCCTATGGAGAACGACAGCCCCGCGCGCTGCGCCTGGGCCGGCAGCGACCCCCTCTACCGCGGCTACCACGACACGGAATGGGGCGTGCCGGTGCACGACGACCGCCTGCTCTTCGAGTTCCTGGTGCTGGAAGGGGCGCAGGCCGGCCTTTCCTGGATCACCATCCTTAAGAAACGCGAGGCCTACCGGCGCGCCTTTCAGGGGTTCCACCCCGAGGTCGTGGCGGGTTTCGGCGAGGACCGGATGGCCTTGCTGCTGGCCGATCCCGGCATCGTGCGCAACCGCCTCAAGATTGCTTCGGCGCGTGCCAACGCGCGTGCCGTTCTGGCGCTCCAGGAAGAGTTCGGCTCCTTCGACGCCTACCTCTGGCGCTTCGTGGACGGGACGCCGCTGCAAAACGCCTGGCGCAGCCACTCCGAGCTGCCGGCAACCTCCGCCGTGTCCGACAGCCTTTCCCGCGACCTGAAGCGGCGCGGGTTCAACTTTGTCGGCAGCACCATCTGTTACGCCTTCATGCAGGCGGTCGGCATGGTCAACGACCACACCACCGGCTGCTTCCGCTGGGCGGAGCTCGGCGGGCGCTGAATGCCGGATCGGCCCCTGCCGGAAGCAACCGACCCTCCGCGCAGAGCCCGCAACCTTTACCGACAGTCCGCCCGGCCTGGCTGGCTGAACCGCTCTGTTGACGGAGCTGTCCGAATGCCAATCGTCTTGACTTTTGAACATATGGATGTATATACCAGACAGAATTTGACTATTGCCATGCAATGTTAATGCTGTTCGTATCGTATGACAGGAGATGCGCGATTATGAGAGTGTTCATGTCGGTGGTACTGCTTGCACTTATCCTCTGCGAGACACCGGTGCCGTCAGCCCTGGCCGCAACCCCCTCCGCAGCGAATACGGTTGCTTTTTCGCCTTCCCCCCGCTAACCTTACAGCCGCTGCTAAAGATTAAAGGTTCCGAAATCAGGGGCCGCACGGCAGACATCAGATCCGGGCCGGCGCTTGTGCGCTGCAATCCAGGTGAAAATAAGGAGAGTATATGCTGCGTCGCACCAAGATAGTCGCCACCGTGGGCCCCGCCTGCGACACCGAGGCAGGGCTCAACGCCCTCATGGAGGCCGGGGTCGACGTGTTCCGGCTCAACTTCTCCCACGGAGAGCAGGCCGCGAAATCGGTCGTGATCCGCACCATCAGGGAACTCTCGCAGCGCCGCGCACGTGCCGTCGCCATCCTGGGGGACCTGCAGGGGCCCAAGATCCGCACCGGCAAGATGCAGGGCGGTTCCATGGAACTGGTGGCAGGCCACGAGGTGACCATCACGACCCGCGAGCTTCTGGGGAGCGGGGACACCATCCCGACCATCTACCAGGGACTCCCTTACGACGTGATACCGGGGGATCGGATCCTGCTGGACGACGGCCTTATGGAACTGAAGGTGCTCGGCGTGACCGGGCAGGACGTGCGCTGCACCGTGGTGAGCGGGGGCCTTTTGAAGGACCGCAAGGGGATCAACCTCCCCGGCGCCAAGGTCTCGGCACCGGCCTTGACCGACAAGGACCGCGAGGACCTGCATTTCTGCATCCTCGAGGAACTCGATTACGTGGCGCTCTCCTTCGTCCGGCAGGCCTCGGATGTCATGGAACTGAAGGAAATCCTGAATCAGCATCAGTCGGATTTGCGCATCATCGCGAAGATAGAGAAGCCCGAGGCGGTGGATAATTTCGATTCGATCCTGGAGGTTTCCGACGGGATCATGGTCGCCCGCGGCGACCTCGGGGTGGAGATCAGCCCCGAGAAGGTGCCCCTGATCCAAAAGCGGATCATCCGCAGTTGTAACGAGGCGGGGAAGCCGGTCATCACCGCGACCCAGATGCTGGAGAGCATGATACTGAACCCTCGTCCCACCAGGGCGGAGGTCTCCGACGTGGCGAACGCCATCCTGGACGGCACCGACGCCATCATGCTTTCGGCCGAGACCGCTTCGGGGAAATATCCCATCGAGGCCGTCACCATGATGGTGCAGGTGGCACGCGACGTGGAAAGCGATCCGCATCTGAAGACCCAGGTCTTTCACGAGATCCACGATCTCGACGGCTTCCCCTGTCTGGCTGAAGTCATCGGCCAGGCTGCCTGCCGGGTCGCCGAAGGCGTGGGAGCCGCAGCCATTCTCGCCTTCACCCAGACCGGCAGCACCGCTGCCCTGGTCTCCAAATACCGGCCTGCGCTCCCGATCTACGCCGTCACCCCGTCGCGCAAGGTACGCCGCATGCTCACCCTCTACGCCGGGGTTCACTCCCTGCGGGTCGTCATCGAGGGAGACACCGAGACACAGATCCGGGCGGTGGAGCGCACCGTGCTTGCCAACGGTAGGCTCAACAAGGGGGATGTGGTGGTCATCACCATGGGAAGCCCGCTTTCCTCGCCCGGCACGACCAACCTGATGAAGGTGCACCGCCTGGAAACCGAGGACTTCTACACCCGCTGACCGGCATTTCATTCACACCTCGTTCCCTGCCCATCGTTCCCACGCTCCGGCGTGGGAACGGACTCCCCGGACGCTTCCAGCGTCCAGCGCCGCTGGCGCGCTGGAAGCGTTACCTTCCTTCTCACCGTCTGCAACCCCGCCCAGCCAGTTCACAGCACCGCTTCAACTGCGCACCTGGGCGCCTGCGACCCCAGCGACCCCAGCAGTTTCCTTAGGCGAAATCCGCAGCCAGGCATGCCGCCACGGGACGTTGCCGCTCCTTTCCTTCTTGACTATATCCAGTTTTGCGGATATAGTCCCCGCATGGAAAACATCGCACTCATGTTTCAGTCATTGGACGACGCCACGCGCCTGCGCATCGTGGCCCTGCTGCTGGAGGAGGACGAGCTCTGCGTCTGCGACCTGGTAGCGGTGCTGCAACTGCCGCAATCGACCGTGTCGAGGCAGCTCTCCCTGCTTAAAACTGCCGGCTGGCTCAAGGACCGCCGCGAGGGGGTCTGGATCTATTACTCGATCCAGCGCACCCTGGCGCCGATCCAGCAGTTCATCGTCCCGGTGCTGCGCAATTTCCTGCTCGCCACCGACGCCGCCCGGGACGACCTGGCGCGGCTCAGAAGCCTCGGCGAGGGGTGCAGCTGCGCCTGATTTTTTTTGCCGGGTATCCATCCGTATTTTCGGATGTGGGGAGCCGGCGGGCAGCAATAACGGTCCCTGCCGGACCAGGAACGGGAGAGTACCGATGCAGACCCGGCACTTCAAAAAAATCGAACTGGCCCAGCCGAAGCCGGCCCCGACCGGCTGCAGCCCCGGAGCAGGCGCCGATCCCGATGCGCCACCTTGTTGAGGGCCCCGCACCTCCGCCGGCGGCGGAGCGATAGATGAAAAGGTCCCCGGCTTCCGGCGCTGGCTGAAGACGGCTGCCGGCAGGGTGCCGCAGGTGAGCTCGACCCTGCGCGCCTCCGACCATCTGGGTACCTGGAAGGCCCGCTGGGGGATCAACCGGATGAACTACCTGGTCCCGGCCGGCCTCTATGCGGTCGGCGAGCCGACTGCGCAGGCGCCGGTCCTGGTGACCGCCAACTACAAGATGAGTTTCGACCTGGTGCGCCAGGCGCTTGCCGGCCGCGACGTCTGGCTCCTGGTGCTGGAGACCTTCGGTATCAACGTCTGGTGCGCGGCGGGGAAGGGGAGCTTCGGCACGGACGAGCTGGTCGCCAGGGTCAAGGGCAGCGGGCTTAACCGGGTCGTGTCGCACCGGCGCCTGATCCTGCCGATCCTCGGAGCGCCCGGCGTCGCAGCCCACGAGGTGCAGAGGCGCTCCGGTTTCTCCGTCGCCTACGGCACCGTCCGGGCGCAGGACATCCCCGCCTACCTGGACGGGGGAGAGCTGACGACGCCCGCCATGCGGCAGCTGAGCTTTGGCCTGTACCAGCGCCTGGTGCTGGTGCCGGTCGAGATCGTCCTGGTGCTCAAAACGGTCTCCCTGGCGGGGGCCGCGCTCTACCTGGCCGCGGCCCTGCTCTATGGCGAAGCCGCGGCGCTCGCCGCCCTGATCGGCTTCCTGGGCGCGGTCTTTACCGGCATCGCGCTGGCTCCCGTGCTGCTCCCCTACATCCCCGGACGCAGCTTCGCCGTCAAGGGGGCGCTGGCCGGGGTCGCCTTCAGCGCCGGCTTCTATGCCCTCGCGGGCGGCGCGCACTGGAGCCTGCCGGCGACGCTCGCCTGCTTCCTGACACTCCCGGCGCTGAGCTCCTTCTACACGCTCAACTTCACCGGCTGCACCACCTTCACCTCCCGCTCGGGGGTGCAAAAGGAGATGCGCCTGGGGCTTCCCGTCATGGGGAGCGCCCTGCTGGCCAGCCTGCTCCTGCTCCTCGCGGGGAGGCTACTTTAGTTGAGGGAGGCGCTGCCATGAAAGGCTTCAGATATCTGGCAGGGGTCGCGACCCTGGAACTGGATCAGTCCCGCTGCATCGGCTGCGGCAGGTGCCTGGAGGTTTGCCCGCACCAGGTTTTCAGCATGGCGGACCGGCTCGCCACCCTGGCGGACCGCGACGCCTGCATGGAATGCGGCGCCTGCGCCGGCAACTGTCCGGCAGGGGCGCTCCGGGTCGACTCGGGCGTGGGGTGTGCGACAGGGCTCATCAACGAGTGGTTCCGGGACAGGAAAATCCCCGGTTTCAGCGGTGGCGGTTGCGGCTAATGGGAACTTTGGGAGCCCGTTTTCCCGTTCATTAGATGAACAGGCCGCGTGCCCGCCGGGTTTGGCCGATTTGAACCGGCGCGAAAATCGGCCGACCAAGGCGTGTTCATTAAATGAACTGCGTGCTGTGCATCATCCCGATGCGCCGCGCTTTATGATGCCCGGCAAGCCGGTCAGCAGGTTCGCTCCGGGGTGGGCGGCCAGCGCGGCGCCGAGCGAACCCGCTGCCTCGATCCGCAAAAATAGCCCCACCGTCCGCTCCACCGCCTGGCGCGCCAGCTCGTCCGGCGCGGCGCTTTCCAGCTCCCCCGTCTCCGGGTGGCGCCACCCCCTTTCCGGACCCGCCTCCGGCTTTCCAATCTTCGCTTTACCCAGCGGATAGAACAGGTGACGCTGCTCCCGAAAGGGAGAGCCGCACACCCTGCCCAGCAGTCGCACCGCCAGTTTCCAGAAGGTCCGGTCGTACATGGACTGGAACCGGCTGTGCAGCGCGAGCGAGCGCTCCAGAGCCTGGCGCGGCAATGCGCCGTCCGGGTCGAACAGCAGGCCCGCGGCGCTGACCAGCACCTCCCGGGTCGAGGCGCCCAGGAGCCGGTCCAGCCTGCGCTGCGCCGGCGCCTTCCCCCGCGCCAGAAAGCGGACGTCGAGGGCGGTCTCCAGCCGGTAGTGCTCCCCGATGCCGGCGCCGCCGGTTGCGGCGAAGACGTAGGGGTGCAGCGCGATGTCGGCTTCCATGTGGCTGATGACGCCGAGAAAACAGGAGAGCAGTGCTTCGGGAAGTCCGTCCGGGAAGCGCGCCTCGGCACTGATGAGTGGCTGGTAGCTGTTCCCCGGGGGGTTGTGGAAGCGCTTGCTCAAGAGCCGCGCCGCGGGATGGTGCGGGCCGCTGACGATATGGGCCAGGGTGTCCGGCAGTACCGCTCCGCCCAGGTAGGCCTCGCGGTGCCCGGCGATGATTCCGGCGATCCGGCTGCCGCTTGGCAGCGCCTCCAGGGCCCTTTCGGCCAGCATCCAGTGGGTGAGTTCCTTGGGCATCCTTCCTACTCCGGGTGATGATTCGAGCCACCTTGGTTTTGCGCCAGAGGTTGCTTGTCGGCCTTTTAACGTGGGGTGCCTCGTGGTTCTGCGCCAGTGTAAAGCAAAGGGCTCCCTGCTGCAACCCCTCTGGAGCCCGTCCCAGCTTCCTTATCCTGCGCAGGTCTCATCACCGTCTTGACTATTGGGCTAAGGGTGTTAAAAAGTTCTTATGCGTGAAGGGGGCGGCCCAAAGGAGACTGATAATGGAGAAGCAAATGGTGAAGATCACTTCGTGCAACGTAACCGACTGCTCGTACAACAAGAATAACGCCTGCCATACCCTGGCGATCACGGTGGGGGGACCCGGGGACCCTTGCCCCAGCTGCGACACCTACCTGCACAGCAGCCAGAAGGGCGGCATTCAGGACGTCACGGCAGGCGTCGGCGCCTGCAAGGTGCAAAACTGCGTATCGAACAAGGCCTTCGAATGCACCGCTCCGAGCATCACGATCGGCAAGCATCAAACACACCCCGACTGCATGAGTTTCAAGGCGAAATAATCCACCAGGTTGGTACGCCCGTTGACGCTACCTCTAATACGCCCCCTTCCCGCTCGCCCTGGCTCAAGGGCGGGCAACGCGCCCCGGCCGGCAGCTGGGGCGCACATTTTTCACCGGTCGACTTTTCCCGTTTGTCAGGTATGCTTTGACGGTTCCCGCGACGCTCTTCCGCCGCACCCGCTTCCCGGGGTGGCCCTGGAGGGAGTCCGGCTGCCGGGGCTAACGGACAGCTACAGGAGGAGGGAAATTATGGCACGTGAGGTGTATGTCGACCAGGATGCCTGCATAGGGTGCGGACTCTGCGCCAGCGTCGTCCCCGAGGTGTTCCGCTTGAACGACGATGGTGTCTCGGAGGTGTACGACCTGGACGGCGCGGCCGAGGAAAGGATCCAGGAGGCGGTCGACAGCTGTCCGGTAAACTGCATACACTGGCGCTAGCCCGGAAAAAGGCCGCGCAAAGGAGGGTGAGAATGACGTCTTCATTGCGGGAAGAGCGGGTGCAGGAGTTGGGCGCGAGTGCCTACCTCATGCTGAAGGGAACCTACGGCCTGGTGCGGGAGTTGAAGGGGATGGTGGACCGTTTGCACCAATCCGGCCTGCAGCAGGACAACAGGATGAATTTCGACCAGGTGGCGGCCATCAAGCTGACCACGGACCGGCTGTACGATGACCTCGAGCGCTACATGCGCCCGGAGTGCGACCCCGACAGCGCCTACGAGGCGGCCATGACCGAGAAGATCCCCAAGGAGTGAGCCGCGCCCGGGCTCCAGCCGGGGCACGCGCAGCCGTTCGGCAAGCTCACTCGCCGACAAAAAAAAGCCCGCAGGCACGCGGGCTTTTCCATTTTCTCAAAGGACGCAGCGTCCAGCGCTCCAGTCCCGCTAAAGCTCCCGAAGGTTGCTGAATTCGCCCCAGGCGAGGAAGGACTTGGGCGCCTCGACGAAGTCGTAGATGTGTTCCACCATGTTCAGGTGCCGGCGTTCCTCATCCGCCAGCAGGCGCAGGCTCTTGCGCGTCACCTCGTTGTTGGTCTTACGGGCCAGGTCCTCGAAAAACTTGATCTCCTGCTCCTCCTCCCTCATGGAAAACTTGTAAAGGTCGGGATCATCCTTCGCCTCTTCCAGCAACTCGCGCTCGGTCAATAGCGGTCTGAAAGGGCAGGCGGTTCCGTCCAGGGCGTCGAGTTGCGCCTTGTCCGTCGCGAGGCTCCCCTTCAGCCTGATCAGGGTCCGGCGGTGTTCTTCTTCCGAGGCTGCCAACAGGGAGAAGAGGTGTTTCATCTCCGGCTGGCTGCTCTCAGCGCCGAGTCTTTCATAGTACTGCTTCGCTTCCTCTTCTATCTTGATGGCACAGTCAAAGACGTTCATGGCGTATCTCCTTTCTGCCTTCTGTATCGAGAGCCTCTGAGAGAGACTCTTTTCAAGTTCATTATATCAGAAAAAACTATCTGATTCGCGGGCCTGGCGCTTCTTTGGCAGAGTCCGGATCCAGCTTCGCGGTCAGGACCGCCCTTCGGCTCCGCTCGGGGAGCGCCCATTCTCCGACGAGGAACCGCCCTTCGGCTCCGCTCGGGAGCGCCCTTTCTCCGACGAGGAACCGCCCTACGGCTCCGACGAGAGACCGGCCATTCGCTGAGCGGAGCCGGAGCGCCGCGACGCGGCCAGCTCTTCTGCAGCAGCGCCCTCCCGGCAGCTATCCAACGGCCAAAACTCAGCAATTGCGGCCCTGCAGCCGGCATGTATATTGCTCATTAATATGCTGGAAACAGCGTCAGGAAGTTTCCAATGCGTGTCGAAGTCAGGGTTTAGGACACTTTTGGTCTTATTACCCCCCTGCCAAAATATGTACAGCTGTCGCTTTTTAGTACAGGTTTGCAGCATGTTTAGTAAACGTGCCGGTTATTCGGTAGTAAACCAGCAGCGCAGATATGCTGCTGTACCTGGAAATACCACTCGCACCGGGCAGTAACAGGAGCCCGGGCTAATAACTGTGATTATATGTTTGTAATGAGGGGTGAGGGCTATGTATCTAGATACGAGCGAACTGCATGGCGAGGTGTACCGGCCCAAAATCGGGGAACTGCTCTGCGATGCGGGTTTCATCAATAGCGATCAGCTGGGCCAGGCTTTGAGCCTGCAGAAACAAAAGGGGGGGCGCCTCGGCGAGGTGCTGCTCTACCTGGGTTTTCTTACCGTGGCCTCACTGGTGGAGGTTCTGCAGAAGGCCCACCAGGTCCGCGCCCTGGATCTGGCCACCCATGAGATACCGCCCCAGGCACTCCAGCTGCTCTCCCTGGAAAAAATGAAGCAGTACAACGTGGTTCCCCTGCAGATCAAGGACAACTGCGTCTTACTCGCGATGACCGATCCAGGCGACCTGAACGCGCTCAAGGAACTGGGTTTCCTGCTGGGCCGCAACATCAGGCCCATCGTGGCGCCGAGCGCCCAGGTCAGGGCCGTGCACCGCGCCCTGAGACAAAACGCCGCCCTGACGGAGCGCCCCTTCAAGCTTCCCGCCTACGGCGCGCCCCCGCAGCCGGACGCTCCCGGGCAGGAATTCCCCACCCTCAGGGAGCTCTGCCGGCAACTGCTCACCGAGCACGGCTCCGATCTTCTCATGTCCGCGGGGGCTCCCCCGTCCCTGAAGAAGAACGGCGAGATTGTCCGGCTGGCCTACTCCGTCCTCAGCTCCCAGAAGATGGCCGAGTACGCCCGCGAGCTGATGACCGAGAGCCAGCGGCTGGAATTCGAGCGCACCAAGGAGCTGGACTTCTCCTGCCTTTTCCAGGACATCGGGCGCTTCCGCGCCAACCTGTACCTGCAGCGCGGTTCCATCGCCCTCTCCATGCGCAGCATCATAGAGAAAATCCCGAGTCTCGCCGACCTCGGGCTCCCGGTCTGGCTCGGGGAGTACGCACTGCGCCCCAACGGCCTCATCCTGATCGGCGCCCCCACCGGCCAGGGCAAGAGCATGACCGTGGCGGCCCTGGTCGACCTGATCAACTCGACCAAGAAGGCCAACATCGTCACCATAGAGGAGCCGATCGAGTACCACCACCGGCACAAGCTGAGCAACGTGAACCAGCGCGAGGTCGGGGTCGACACGGACTCCTTCCACGAAGGGCTGAAGCGCGTGTTCCGCCAGGCGCCCGATGTCATCGTGATCGGCGAGATCCGCGACCCCGAGAGCGCGGCCATCGCCATCCAGGCCGCCAGCACCGGCCACCTGGTGATCTCCACGGTCCACTCCAGTAACGCCACCATGGCGATCGAGCGCCTCATCGACATCTTCCCCCCGATCCAGCAGCACCAGATCAGGGTGCAGCTGGCCGAGAGCCTGCTCCTGGTGCTGGACCAGCGCCTGGTGCCGGCGCGCGACGGCAAGGGGCAGGTGCTGGCCTACGAGAAGCTCATCAACAGCCTGCGGGTGCGCTCCCTGATCCGGGAGGGGAAGACCCACCAGATCAGGAGCCTGCTGCAGCAGGGGAGCGAGGATTTCACCTGCCTCGATGCCATGCTGGCGCAGCTTTGCCGCGACAAGCGCATCGGCAAGGAGGAGGGGCTCAAGCATTGCGACAGCAGCGCCTTTTTCCTGGATGCCTTGGCGCGCGTCCCGGCGCGAGGCTGAGCGCCGCCGGCAGGGGACTGTGACAGGTGACACGTGAACCTGGCTAGCGGATCATCCGCTGACCCGGGCTCTCCCTCCCTTCAATGGGAGGGGGCACTGCCGTCCAGTCTCTGCTTCTGTCCCCCCTATGAAATAGGGGGGAAGCCTAATCAGACTCAGCGTGAGGATGAAGAAATGCCAGAAAGACTCGGAGAATTGCTGGTCCGCAACAAACTCATCACCGTGGACCAGTTCAGGCACGCCATGGAGCTGCAGCGGCTCACCCCCGGGCAGCCCATCGGCCAGGTGTTGTGCCAGATAGGCTACCTGAAGAGCAAGGACCTGGAATACGTGCTTGATCACAACGACAAACGCCGCAAGCTGGGCGAGATCCTGATCGCAATGAACCTGATCAACGAGGAGCGGCTGAATAACGCGCTCACTCTCAGCAAGACCGAGAAGATCCCGCTCGGCAGGGCGCTCGTCAGGCAGCACCTCCTGGAGGAAGAGCAGCTGGCCCGCGCCATCGCGCTGCAGCACGACATGACCTACGAAAGCCTTTCCGAGATGACCTTCGACCCGGAGCTGTCGAAGTTCGTCAACGCCACCTTTGCCCAGCGCCTGCGCATCGTGCCGGTCCGGTGCCGCAACAAGAAGCTCACCATAGCCATGGCCAACCCGATTCACCCCGACGAGCTGGCGCAGCTGGAGAACTGGTGCAGGATGCCCATCCTCCCGGTCATCGCCAAGGAGAGCGACATCCTGCTGGCCCAGCAGAAGATCTTCAAGATCGCCGGGGGCTCCGATACCGCCAAGCTGCATCTGGAGCTCACCGAAGAGCAGGAGCGCGACGCCGGTAAGTCCAAGTACGTCGGCAACATCATCAGCGCCGACGTCGACTCCCTCACCAAGCGGATCATCGCCGTCGGCATCAGGGACGGCTCCAGCGACATCCACCTGGAGTCCAAGGAAAACGGCATGACGGTGCGCTACCGCATGGACGGCATACTGCAGACCATCCCGCTGGGGGGCGACGAGCCGCTGATCAGCACCCACGGCCGGCAGATCGTCTCCAAGGTGAAGATCCTCTGCGACATGGACATCGCCGAGCGGCGCCGCCCGCAGGACAGCAGCTTCAAGATGAAGGTGACCCGGGAGGGGAAGGTCAGGAGCGTCGATTTCCGGGTGTCGACCGTCCCGACCCAATTCGGCGAGGACGTGGTAATCCGCATCCTCGACAAGCAAAGCGGCATCATCACCATGGAGGGACTGGGTTATCCCCCGGAGGTCGTCGCGGCCCTGCACAGGGCACTGGAGAAGCCGACCGGCATCTTCCTGGTCACCGGGCCGACCGGATCGGGGAAATCCTCGACCCTGTACGCCCTGCTCTCGCACCTCAACACCCCCGGCGCCAAGACCCTCACCATTGAGGACCCGATAGAATACAGCATCGACGGTATCACCCAGACCGAGGTGAACGAGGTGATCGGCAACAGCTTCGCCCGCATGCTGCGCTCCTTCCTGCGCCAGGACCCCGACAACATCATGGTGGGGGAGATCCGCGACCTGGAGACCGCGACCATTTCCCTGCGCGCGGCGCTCACCGGTCACACGGTGCTTTCCACCCTGCACACCAACGACGCCACCTCCGCGGTGACGCGCCTGATCGACATGGGCGTCGAGGCGGGCCTGGTCTCCGACACGCTGCGCTGCGTGCTGGCCCAGCGGCTGGTGCGGCGCGTCTGCGGCGAGTGCAAGGAAAGCTACGAGCCTGGTGAAAGTCTGCTGGAGGAGTTTGGCATTCCGGCGGGAAGCGGGATGGAATTTGTCCGGGGCAAGGGGTGCCCCTCGTGCAACTACACCGGCTTCAAGGGGCGCCTGCCGATCGTCGAGCTCTGGATACCCACCCGCGAGGAGTTGCTCCAGATCAACCGCCGCCTGGACAACATCACCCTGCACAACCTGGTCTTCTCCGGTTCCGACCGGCTGACCATGGTTGACGACGGTTTCCGGCGCGTTCAGGCCGGCGAGACGACCCTCGAGGAGCTGATACGGGCGGTCCCCCACGAGCAGATAGCCGACGGGCGCAAGGCCATTGCAGCGCTGATAAACCTGGCCGCCAATCCCCGCGTGGCGCTGCTGCGCAAGCAGGTGGCGTGAAGGGGCCCGATGGGAAGAATCTTGCCCGGGTTCCGTAGGAGCGAATCATCATGCGCCCGGGGTCCCCGGGCTGACTTCGCCCTCAACGCACGATGTAGTCCAGCACCGACTGCACCTCGGGAAGCCCTTCGTCGCCGACCACCTCCAGCATCCCTTCCACCATGGCGCGCAGCCGATCCTTTTGGAGCGCTTCGCTTAACTTGGCGAATTTGGCGAAGATCGTCCCGGCCTTCAGTTTGAAGAGGGCGCTCGAGGTGCCCTTGTCGGCAATCAATTTCTCGATGGTGCGGTACAGACATTCAAACGCTTCTGCTTTATCCGGCACCAATTCGTCGCTGTCAATAATCGCGACGGCTAATTCAACCTCCATGTCTTCTATGACACCGTCGGCGGATATGCAAAGAGCCAGCAACTCCGGCACCAGCGCGGCATAGGAGTCCGCGGTACCGCTGTCGCACATTTCGTCGGCTGCCGGGACGTTCCGGCAGGAAAAGGCATCCGCCAGTCCGAACCTTTCGGAGGCCTGCCCGGTATCGGACAACTCCCGGTATAAACTGATCAGCTGGGTGAGCAGGTTGATGAGCAGTTCCCTTTTCACGCTGGATTCCGACATGCCGAATTCGCATCCCGGCAACAGCTCAATCTCGGAAATGGACTTGGCGCAGACATGGTAACCGCTATTGGACAACTCTTCCCAGGATAGAAAGTGCTTTTCGGTAGTCACCTTCCAGTCATTCCTGAAGTAAACCCCCTTGAGTCCTATCACCATGCCCTTTTGGGCAGATCCCAAGGCCGTGGCGTCAATCAACGCGATCGGTGTGTCCTGCGGGTCGACAGGGTAGTGCTGCATGGCCGCCGCGAGCTTATGGTCGGGGATGGTGCCGTATTTGTAATAGCCTTCTGAATGGTAGCTGTTAATGATCGACAGCAATCGGCCCGTGCTCATATCCGCTCTCCTTGCCCCAACTGCCCCTGGTGGTTTCTGTCAAAACCCGAGGCAAAGGCTGATGCGTGCCGGGCTTTTACTGGTCTGCCGAAGATCCTCATGACACAACCCAATATGACTGCCATACATCAGAAGTAATCGGTTTCTAGGAGAAAATTCTTTAGACGTTTGTTGTTAGAACAGGTCAATTTTCCTGCCACGCTATGAGTAGCGCCTTCGTTAAGTTAAGGCTCCCCCTCCCTTGACGGGAGGGGGCTGGGGGGAGGGTGAAGTTGCCACCTCTGGTAAACGTGGCACTTTCCCTCGCCCCCCGACCCCCTCCCGCCAGGGGAGGGGGAGAGCTTAAGCGAGTGGGAATGGTTAACTTAATGGCAGTGGGGACAGGGGAACAGCTAGGGGACTTTAGCTGTGTCCCCCCTGCGAAGTAGGGGGGAAGGCTCGCGCAGCGAGACAGGGGGGTCTTTCTGCCGGCGAAAACACCCCCCTGCTTCACTACGTTCAGCTTCCCCCCTATGAAATAGGGGGGACAGAACCTGAGACTGCCAGCGGAAAAACCTTAACTTAACGGCAGTGGGACAGGGGAACTGCTAGGGGACTTTGGCTGTGTCCCCCCTGCGAAGTAGGGGGGAAGGCTCGCGCAGCGAGACAGGGGGGTCTTTCTGCCGGCGAAAACACCCCCCTGCTTCACTACGTTCAGCTTCCCCCCTATGAAATGGGGGGAACAGAACCTGAGACTGCCAGCGGAAAAACCTTAACTTAACGGCAGTGGGGACAGGGGGGATTTGCCTCCAGTTGCTACAAGGGCTTTGCGCCGATCGTCGGGCTGCCCCGCGCGTCGCCCACAAAAAAAGGCCCGCCAGATCTTCATCCGGTGGGCCTTTCTCCGTTACTGCAGTAGCTATCTCTATTGCCTTGTTACCAATTACGCATCATGCATCACACATCACACATCACACATCACGCTTCCTACGCGCATTCCGAGTAGCCGCAGACCCGGCAGACGGCGCAGCCGCCCTCGTGCTCCACGACGCCGCCGCACTCGGGGCAGGCGCCCTTGCCGAACTGGGGTGCCTCTATCAGGTCGGTGTGGCCGGTCAGGGTGAGGTGGGCCTGGATCGCCTTGCCGACGGCGTCCGAGCAGGAAAGCACCTTGTTGTCGCCAAAGCCGGTGGGCGAGTGGCAGGAGATGCCCAGAAGCTGCTTCACGACGCTTCTTCCCTGGATGCCGCTTCTCCAGGCGAGCGAGACCATGCGGCCGATCGCCTCGCACTGCGAAGCCGCGCAGCCGCCCGCCTTGCCCATGGTGGTGAACACCTCGAAGAGCCCCGTGTTGTCCTCGTTGATGGTGATGTAGAGCGGGCCGCAGCCGGTCTGCATCTGGTAGGTCCAACCCTTGAGCGCCTTGGGGCGCTCGCGCTTGCGCTTGTCCTCGACGTGGGCCGGCGGGGCCGCTACGACCGCGGCCGGCGCCTCCTCCTTCTTGCCGACCGACAGCACCTGCTCGTCGCGCGAGCCGTCGCGGTAGATGGTGACCCCTTTCAAGTTGCTCTCGTAGGCGAGCCGGTACACCTTCTCCACGTCCTCCATGGTGGCGTCGTTGGGGAAGTTGACCGTCTTGGAGACCGCGTTGTCCGTGTGCTTCTGGAAGGCGGCCTGCATGGAGATGTGCACCTCGGGGGTGATGTCGTGTGCCGTCACGAAGATCTCGCGGATCGCTTCCGGGATCTCGGTGATGTCGTGGATGGTGCCGTGCTCGGCGATCCGCTGCATGAGCGCCTCGGAGTAGAACCCTTCCGCCTTGGCGATTCTTTCGAAGAGCGGGTTCACTTCCACCAGGATGTTCTTGTCCATGACCTGGCGCACGTAGGAGACCGCGAAGAGCGGCTCCACCCCTGAGGAGGAGTTGGCGATGATGGAGATGGTCCCGGTCGGGGCGATGGTGGTGACCGTCGCGTTGCGGATCGGCGCCGCGCCCGGACGGTCGTAGGTGGAGCCCTTGTAGTTGGGGAACGCCCCGCGGGTGACCGCCAGCGCGCGGGAGGCGGCGTGCCCCTCGTCGTTGATGAACTTCATGGTCTGCTCGCCCAGCTTGATCGCCTCGGGGGAGTCATAGGCGATGCCGAGCATGATCAGCATGTCCGCCCAGCCCATGACGCCCAGGCCGATCTTGCGGTTGGAGCGGGTCATCTCGTCGATCTGGGGCAGCGGGTAGTTGTTCACCTCGATGACGTTGTCCAGGAAGTGGACCGCCAGGTGGATGACTTCCTTCAACCGGTCCCAGTTCACCCGGCCGTGGGTCACCATCTTGCCCAAGTTGATGGAGCCCAGGTTGCAGGACTCGTAGGGGAGCAGCGGCTGCTCGCCGCAGGGGTTGGTCGACTCGATCTCGCCTATGTGCGGGGTCGGGTTGTCCTTGTTGAGGCGGTCCAGGAAGATGATCCCCGGCTCGCCGTTCTCCCAGGCCTGCTTCACGATGCGGTTGAACACCTTGCGGGCGTTCTGGGTACCCATCTGCTTCTTGTCGCGCGGGTTGAAGAGGGCGTAGTCCTGGTCCGCGTCCACCGCCTTCATGAACGCCTCGGTGATGCCGACCGAGATGTTGAAGTTGTTCAGCTGGCGCTGGTCCGCCTTGCACATGATGAAGTTCATGATGTCCGGGTGGTCCACGCGCAGGATCGCCATGTTGGCGCCGCGGCGGGTGCCGCCCTGCTTGATGGTCTCGGTAGCGATGTCGAAGACCCTCATGAAGGAGAGCGGGCCGGAAGAGATGCCGGTCGTCGACATGACCACGTCGTTGGCGGGACGCAGGCGCGAGAAGGAGAAGCCGGTGCCGCCGCCGGACTTGTGGATCAGCGCGGTGTACTTCACCGCCTCGAAGATCTCCTCCATGGAGTCGCCCACCGGCAGCACGAAGCAGGCGGAGAGCTGCCCCAGCTCGCGGCCGGCGTTCATCAGGGTCGGGGAGTTGGGCAGGAACTCGAAATTCGTCATGACATGGTAGAACTGGTCGGAGAGCGCGCCCAGGTCAGCCTTGGCGTCGAAAGTGGCGTCCGCCGCGGCGATGGAGACCGCCACGCGCCGGAACATGTCGGCCGGGGTTTCCAGAGCCTTGCCGCTGGTGTCCCTCTTCAGGTAGCGCTTCTCGAGCACCGTCAATGCGTTTTTGGAGAGTCCCGGGATCGCGCCTTTTTCGACTGGTTTCTTCATAACGTTTCGTTCTCCTTAGATAAAATAACATGGCAACATGTTGTCGGTGTGGATACCACATTTAGTGGACGCGGTGGATAAAACCACAACATCTATGGCAAGTCAAGAAATTATAGATTAAAATTTCGGGGCCGGCGAAAAAGGCGGGGTCGCCGGGGGACGCGCGCCTTCGCGATAGACAACCGCGTGCCCCCTGTGGTATTGATAATAGGTTATTTTCCCGGCGTCAGGAGAGCCATGACCGAGCGTGATGACAGCAAAATGGAAGCGCTTGAGTCCCAGGTAAGGGGGCTCAAGGACCTGATCGAGGTCGCCAAGGCGGTCGTCTCCACCCTCGACCTCGACACGGTGCTGCAGGCGATCCTGACCTCAGCCATGGGCTTTGCCGAGACCCCGGCCGGCTCCGTCGCCCTTTACTACGACTCCAAGCGCGAGCTGAGCCTGCACGCCCACGCGGGGCTCACTTCGGCCTTCGTCAAGACCGAGCGCTGGACCGTAACTCCGGGCGGCCTCACCGAGCAGGTGCTGAAGGCCGGCGAGATCTTCTTCATAGAGGACACCGAGACCACCAGCTTCTTCAACAACCCGATCGCCCTCAACGAGGGGATCCGCTCCCTGGTCTGCGTGCCGCTGGTGTTCCAGAGCCGGATCATGGGGATCCTTTACCTGGACGACTTCGTCCCGCGGCAGTTCGACCGGGAGAAGCTGAACCTATTGGCCATACTCGCCTCCTTTGCCGCCATGGCGATCCACAACGCGACCCTGCACAAGCGGACCAAGCTGATGGCGATCACCGACTCGCTGACCGGCCTGCACAACCACCGCTACTTCAAGCAGTACTTCAGGCAGGAGATGGCTCGCGCCAAGCGCTATCACAAGCCGTTCTCCATCATCATGATGGACGTGGACGACTTCAAGTCATTCAACGACAGCTTCGGGCACGCCAACGGGGACAACATGCTGCGGGTCCTCGGGGGGGTCCTCATGGACACGGTACGCGGCGTGGACGTCGCCTTTCGCTACGGCGGCGAGGAGTTCATTGTGCTCCTGCCCGAGACCCGGCTGGAGAAGGCGATCCTGGCGGCCGAGCGGCTGCGCGCGGCGATCCAGACCGGCACGGCGGGCAAGATGTCCGGTCCGGCCGGGGCCGGCGTCACCGTCAGCATCGGCGTGGCGAGCTACCCGGAGAACGCCGACAAGACGGACGAGCTTTTCAACATCGTCGACTCCCTGCTCTACCGCGCCAAGCGCTGCGGCAAGAACAAGGTCTATCACCAGGAAAGCCTGCTGATTCCCACGCCATGATTTCATATCCCTATCGCGCCATACCCGGGCTCCTGCTGGCAGCCCTTCTCCTGAGCGTGCCCGCGCCGGCCGAAACCGCAGGCGCCGCGCTCCCGGTGGCCCCCGCGCCCGCGCCCGCAGCGAGCCCCGCCCCCGCGCCCTTCCGGGCCGAGGCGGCCGGCGGTCCCGCGCTCGTTTACGGCGACCAGGTGCTGAGCGAGGACACCGTCTGGCGCGGCGAAGTGCTGGTGGAGGGAGTACTTGCCGTCGCCCCGCAGGCGACCCTGAGCGTCGAGCCGGGGACCGTGGTGCGCTTTCGGCGCAAGGGGAGCCAGGCGCCGCTCCTGATGGTGCAGGGGCGCCTGGTCGCCGCCGGCACCAAGGAAACGCCGGTCCTCTTCACCTCCAATTACGCGGCACCCGCGCCGGGCGACTGGCAGGGAATCCTGCTCCTGGGGAGCGAAAAGAAGAACCAGCTGGAGAACTGTCGCATCGAGGGAGCCGAGACCGGGATCGACGCGATCTTTTCCGGCGTCGTCCTCAAGGGCGTCTGGGTGCAGCTCTCGGCGACCGGGATGCGGTTCCAGGACACCGTCGTGACCAGCGACGGAGGAGGGGCCTCCGATTGCGACACCGCCCTGCGCCTGTACGAGAGCGAGGCGACCCTGCGCAACCTGAGCCTGACCGGAAACCGCCAGGGGGTGGTCGCCCAGGGGAGTTCCCTGTACCTTTTGGAGGGGAACCTGAGCGGCAACAAGGCCGGCGCCTTCCTGGGCGAGAACTGCCGGGTGAAGATCCAGGGCGGCTCCCAAGTTGCAAACGGCAGCGGGCTCACCCTCATGGGGAGCGAAGGGAGCGTCACCGGAGTGAAACTTTCCAAGAACCGGGAGTTCGGCATATCCCTGGCGGCCTCCCGGGTGAGGGTGAGCGGCAACGTGATTTCAGGAAACGGCAACAACGGGATGGTCGTGTCCGATGGAGCCGCCGTGGCCTGGGACAACGCCATCTACGAAAATGCCGGCTACGATCTCTATCAGGCCGGCGTGGAGGAATTCCGGGCGCCGTCCAACTGGTGGGGAGGCGGTCAGCCCAAGATCTTCGACGAAGGGCGAGGTCGCGTCCTCTACGCCCCGGTCCTCTCCGCCCGACCGCAGGCAAGGTGATGCGGGGAAGCGGGGAAGCGGGAAATAACGTTAAGTCGTCGAGTAGTTAAGTCGTGGAGCCAAGTCCCCTCTCCCGGAGGGTGAGGGCTAGGGAGGGGGTCAAGTCCTTTAAGTCCCTGAAGTCCCTGAAGTCCTTAAAGTCCTTTATGTCCCAAACCCGCAGCAACAGTTCAGCAAACCGCCGCAAACCAAAAAGCGATGGCCCCAACCGGGGCACGCCGGTTTAAAACAAAAAAGGATGGGGAAGTTATGATACGCAGAGACGGCCGCGCGGCCGACGCCTTACGGGAAGTAAAAATCACCAGGAATTACCTGAAACATGCCGAAGGGTCGGTGCTGGTTGAGTTCGGGGACACCAAAGTAATCTGCAATGCCACCGTGGAGGGGCGCGTCCCCTCCTTCCTGAAAGGGAAGGGGACCGGCTGGGTAACCGCCGAGTACTGCATGCTGCCGCGCGCCACCCACACCAGGAACCAGCGCGAGTCTTCCAAGGGGAAACTCACCGGGCGCACCCACGAGATCCAGCGTCTGATCGGCCGCTCGCTGCGCGCCGTCGTTGACATGCAGCTGTTGGGCGAGCGCTCCATCCTGATCGACTGCGACGTGATCCAGGCCGATGGCGGCACCAGGACCGCCTCCATCACCGGGGCCTACGTGGCACTGGCCGACGCCTTCCAGACCCTGATAGACAGCGGTGAACTCGCCCAGAGCCCCATGCGCGAGGCGGTCGCCGCGATCAGCGTCGGGATCGTGGACGGCGTTCCCTTTCTCGACCTCGACTACCCGGAGGATTCCGGCGCCGAAGTCGACATGAACTTCGTCATGACCTCCTCCATGCGCTTCGTCGAAGTGCAGGGGACCGCCGAGGCCGAGCCCTTCACCTTGGAGCAGATGGACGCCATGCGCGGCCACGCCATGCTGGGCCTCAGCCGGCTCTTCGAAATCCAGAGGGAGGCGCTGCAGGGATGATGAAGGAGTTGCTGGTAGCCTCAGGAAACAAGGGGAAGCTGCGCGAGTTCGGCGAGCTTTTGCAAGGCGTCGTCGAGACCATCCTCTCGCCCGCCGATTTCCCCGGCTTGCCCGAAGTAGAAGAAGACGGCGCCACCTTCGAGGAAAACGCCATCAAGAAGGCCCTCAGCGCGGCCCGCTTCACCGGCCGGCCGGTATTGGCCGACGACTCCGGCCTCTCCGTGGATTATCTGGACGGCCGGCCGGGCGTCTATTCCGCGCGCTTTGCCGGCGAGGGAGCGAGCGATGCCGACAACAACGCGCTGCTCTTGAAGGAGCTAACCGGAGTCCCCACCGGGCAGCGCGGCGGGGCCTTTCACTGCGTCATAGCGCTCTGCCAGCCCGACGGCAGCTGCCAGACCTTCGACGGATCCCTTCCCGGGGTCATCCTGGAAGCGCCGCGCGGGGAGGGCGGGTTCGGTTACGATCCGCTTTTCCTGGTCCCCGAGTACGGCCAGACCTTCTCCGAGCTGCCGCCGGAGATCAAGAACGCCATCAGCCACCGCGGTCGAGCCATGCAGCTCCTGAAAGCCGCTCTATCCGCATAACAGACTGCCAGAAGAGAAGTCTACCCGGGTTTGACTGCCAGAAAATGAGGTTGCTCAGGTTTCGTAGGGGCGAATCATCATTCGCCCAGGCTCCCTGAGCTAAACCCCGCTAAGTTCCCTGCCCTGTAGGGGCGAATCATCATTCGCCCATCCCTCGCCCTCGGGGAGAGGGTGGCCGAAGGCCGGGTGAGGGAAGCCTTTGACTCTCGGCCGTTGAAGTTTCGGCACCTTTGCCGTAGCCAAAGCAGGGCAGGGCTCTCCAATATTAAAACAATCAAAAGTCGTGTAAAAAGCTTGCACGGGGTAGGTAGCTATGATATAAAGTTGATTCTTGAATCGGGGTGTAGCGCAGCCTGGCTAGCGCACCTGCCTTGGGAGCAGGGGGCCGGAGGTTCGAATCCTCTCACCCCGACCACTCAAGTGTCTTGACTCTGCGCCTGTAGCTCAGCTGGATAGAGCAACGGCCTTCTAAGCCGTAGGTCAGAGGTTCGAACCCTCTCAGGCGTACCAATTAAAATCAAATATGGTGGATATGGTGAAGTGGTAAACACAAACGACTGTGACTCGTTCATACGTGGGTTCGACCCCCACTATCCACCCCAATTTTGAAAGGAACCCCGTGAAAGCGGGGTTTCCTGTTTGCACAGCATGCGAGAGTGGCGGAATTGGCAGACGCACCAGACTTAGGATCTGGCACCTTCGGGTATGGGAGTTCAAGTCTCCTCTCTCGCACCACAATTTGTAAAAAGAGGCTGTATCCGTTGAGGATGGCAGCCTCTTTTTTTACCTAACCTAAGCCCGCAAGCCACACCCTCCAATCCTTGCGGTTACTACAACCCTGGCCAAAAGAAGTTGGGGAGTGGCAACCACGCAGGTTAACGGCGTCATGAATTCTATTTGCCGAAACATGAATTTTGCGGTAGAGATATAAGGTGTACATGCATAGCAAAGGAGAAAAACCCCTATGTTAGCAATCAGATTACCAGCCGATATTGAGGGACGACTGGATGCACTGGCCAAAAAAACCGGTCGAACCAAGTCCTTCTACGCTCGTGAAGCCATTATCGAGTACCTGGAAGAGTTGGAGGATGTCTATCTGGCGGAGCAGCGACTGGAAGACATCAGGGCCGGCCGCACCAAAACCGTACCTATCGATGAAATAATGGAACGCTATGAAGTTTAAGATCGAGTTTGATCCCGGAGCTGAACGGGAGTTGGCAAAACTTGATCCGCAGATTGCCCGACGTATTCTGAGTTAACCATCGGTCACCGCCGGCAGGTATATCGACGCTAGCAGTTTTTAGAATCAAATTTCCACTTCTCCTCGTACTCTCCAATTCGAATCTTCAGACAGGCCTCTCCCCTCAGGCGCACTCGGATTATAGGCTCAATTCTGCAATAGCCTTTATTCGTCCTACAGTGGTAATCCGCCGCTGGTTAGCAGAATTCGGCATTAGATGACAAGGAATTCTCTGCTCAGTACGAAATAGCTGAAGTTTCGGGAGAGAAATTCCCCAACTCTTCTGGACCGGTTCTCGCTCGACGACCAGTTGAACTTTTCCCCCGAGCAAGTTGCAACTCCTAGCGACCAGATGAACTTTTCCTCCGAGCAAGTTGCAACTCCTAGCGATCAGTTGAACTTTTCCTCCGGGGAAGTTGCAACTCCTCCCGACCAGTTGAACTTTTCCTTCGGGGGAGTTGCAACTCCTCCCGACCAGTTGCACTTTTCCTCCGGGAAAGTTGCAACTCCTCCCGACCAGTTGAACTTTTCTCCCGGGGAAGTTGCAACTCCTCCCGACCAGATGAACTTTTCCTCCGGGGAAGTTGCATCTCCTCGCGACCAGTTGAACTTTTCCTCCGGGGAAGTTGCAACACCTCCCGACCAGATGAACTTTTCCTCCGGGGAAGTTGCAACACCTCCCGACCAGTTGAACTTTTCCCCCGAGCAAGTTGCATCTCCTTGCGACCAGTTGAACTTTTCCCTTGGGCAAGTTGCATCTCCTGGCGACCAGATGATTTCCTGCCACCACCTTGGCATCCTTCATCATTTCAATTCGCAATAGCGCCTCCTGCATATATGGCAGTTATGTCAAACCTGACGGATTTCGCTGATGACGATTTCCTTTTCCGGGATGCTCCATTTCCTCTTAACCCACAACAATCAGGTAGGTGCACCCTTTGCCAGCGCAGGACTTCAGTGGCACATATATTGCGATTTGTGTTTTATTCAGATATTGGCCCCGGCGTGTATTTCACCGGAGCTGAGGTAGGCACTTAACCACACTCAAATCGCATGGAGAGACTAGATGCTAAGGAAGATGAGCAAGTCGTGTTTATTGGTTAATGGCGCCCTGCTTTTTGTTTTAACAGGGGCGGCAATCCAATGTGAGGCTGGGGTAGACGTAAATGTCGGGGATGATGGGGTAAATGTAATCATAGGGGGGGAGGGAGTAAATATAAACATTGGAACCAATCTACCCTCCGTCAGGTTTGCTGCTCCCCCAGACCTGGTTGTCATACCTGGAACCTATGTTTACCTGGTCCCTGACATTGATGCGGATGTTTTGTATTTCCAAGGATATTGGTGGCGTCCTTATGAAGGGCGCTGGTACAGATCCCAGGAATATAACGGACCGTGGAGTCGCCTTGAGGCCGAGAGAGTTCCCGGTGGATTGAGAGCTCTGCCACAGGATTATCGTCATCGTTTGACGCCGGGATACGAACGGATGCCACATGAAGACGTGAGAAGGAACTGGAAACAATGGGAAAAGGAAAAACATTGGGACGGGTCAACTGAGCCAGGCAGAGGTGAACAAAGCGGGCAAGGCCACGGCAGGCAAAACGAGCGTGAGCGTGATGATCGCTGATCATGGCCGATAAGCGGCGATTTTCATTCCGTGAAATGTTGCCTAACCCATGTGCGGCCGGATGAAAGGATGTCTCTTCGGGGTCGGACCAAGCTAACGGTCTGGTACTATTAGTTCGTTTGGCAAAAACTGCATCTTTTCCAGTCCTGAATGCGCGATTTTAGTGGCTGAATGAGGCCCTTAAGCGCGCCCAGTAAACCCAAGGAGAAAAGTCAACGAAAGAAAGAGGCTGGTGCCTGAAGTGCCAGACTAAGAATAATTTCAGGGGCGTTATGTTAGGCCCCTGTTCGCCGTGTTACGGGGCGTCCCCCTGTTACCCCATATTGACTCAAGCAACCTTGAACTGCCCGACCAAACTGCTCAGGCTGTCCGAGAGGGTTGCCAGCCGCGAGGCCGAATTGGCGGAATCCTGCGAACCGTGAGCGGTACGCTGCACGACGTCGGAGATCTGGTTGATGTTGCCGGCTATCTGCCCAATGGTGGCAGTCTGTTCCTCGGCGGCCGTGGCAATTTGGTTCACCTGCATGCTCACCGCGTTGATCTGATCGAGGATGTTTTCCAGGGCAACGCCCGACTTCCCCGCTTCTTCGGTCCCCAGATGTACCTCGCGCACTCCTTCTTCCATCGCTTGTACCGCCTTTTGCGTCTCGGCCTGGATCGCCTTGATCATGGCACCGATCTCCTTGGTCGCCTTGGTGGTGCGCTCGGCCAGGGCTCGTACCTCGTCGGCGACCACAGCGAAGCCGCGTCCCTGTTCGCCGGCTCGCGCCGCCTCGATGGCGGCATTCAAGGCCAGGAGGTTGGTCTGGTCGGCAATGTCCTCGATGGTGCCGACGATCTCGCCTATCTGGTCGGACCGGCTCCCCAGGCTCCCCACAGTGTGTGCCGTGGCGTTGACCTGGTCGGCGATCCGGTTCATTACCTCGACGGTGTGAGCTACCACCTTGGCGCCGGATTCGGCGGCAACCATGGCCTGTTGGGAACTGCGGGCGGCAGCATGGCAGTTCTGGGCGATGTCGTTGGAGGTGGCGGACATCTCTTCGCTGGCCGCGGCAATGGTATGTGTCTGGCCGGCGACCTCCTCGGCTCCGGTGGCCAGTCGTTCCGAGGTGGAGCGGAGATCGGCAGAAGTTGAGGCGATGCTGGTGGATATGCCGGAGGTTTTGGTGACGATATCCCGCAGGTTGTCGACCATCTCCCCTAGTGCGGCCATCAACTGCCCGGTTTCCGTGCTGCCGGCACCTTCCATCTGCACCGTCAGGTCCCGATCCGCGATGCGGTTGGCCGTCCGTATCGCCGTGTTGAGGGGCCTCGAGATGCTGCGTATGATCCAGAACGCCACCAGCACGGTTATGAACAGTGCCGAAACCACCAAGGCGATGATCGCCAAACGGGCGGTACTTGCGCTGTTGTCGGTACGATTGCCGTCGACCTTGGTCTGCTCCTGGATATAGCCGTCAAGATCCTTCAGCGCTGTGAGAAATGCCTGCCGCAGAGGTTTGATGGTCCTGAATCCCTCCAAGGCTGCGCCCTTGTTTCCTTCTTTGAGTTGGGTGATGATTTTGTCGCGCGCTACCATGTAAGGGGCTCTGTTATCGAGGATGCTCTGAAAGAGCTGCTTCTCCTTGTCGGTTACCAGGGATGCCTTGAGTTTCTCCATGGCTTCGTTGGTACTTTTGCGGTTGCTGGCTGTCGCCTCCAACTCGGCGCGCACGGCATCCGGACCTTCAGCGAAATAGGCATCGGTGATGGAGAGAGCACTGGAACGGATCGCTTCGTTAATTATGGAGGCTCGTTTTAATTGAGGAATCCGGGTACCAAGCATCTTGTCGACGTTTGAGGTCAGGGAGGAAATGTCATAGAGTGCAGTCAGCGCAACTACCATGGAAATAACTATCAGGATGCCGAAGCCGATTAACAATTTTGTCTTGATTTTCATTTCTGTAAGCATACCCTGTCTCCGTGTTGAAATGTTTGTACCCGCAACGTGCCCCATCCCTTGCCCGAGCTGGCCAGAGTCCTCCCAGGTCTAAAACGATATTTTATGATATCGGCAACCTACTCCACTTGTTTAATAATAACGGCAATAAAATGAAATTTATAATGTGGGGCGGGAGTCAAAGGGGTCAAACCAACACATAGACAAACATCTGAGTTTGCGCAGTAACCTATGTTTACCTGGTCCCTGGCATTGATTTGAGAGCTCTGCCATAGGATTATCGTCATCGTATTACGCCGGGATACGAACGGATGCCTCATGAAGACGTGAGAAGGAACTGGAAACAATGGGAGAAGGAAAAACATTGGGACAGGTCAACTGAGCCAGGCAGAGGTGAACAAGGTGGGCAAGGCCACGGCAGGCAAAACGAGCGTGAGCGTGATGATTGATGATCATGGCCGATAAGTGGAGATTTTCATACCGTTTCAAGGGGACGCCCTGAAATCCAGGAACGACGAGGGGACGTTCATACAATTAAGCGTTTTTTTGCGAAAGATAGTAGGAACGCATGAACGCATGGACGTCCCCTCTGGCCACGCTCCGGCGAATAAACTCGCTCCGGCGGAGCGACAGAACATCCTCGACATTGCAAATTCTCCCGAGTTCCGGGACCTTTCACCGAAACAGATCGTGCCGCAATTGGCTGATCAGGGGGTATATGT
>Ga0316217_10001047_pt1 | contig 37404 bp, 32 predicted proteins | sample 1anoAmetaG_FD_203633 | JGI IMG/M metagenome (GOLD analysis project Ga0316217, IMG submission 203633) | Freshwater microbial communities from Trout Bog Lake, Wisconsin, USA - 1anoA | ecosystem: Environmental > Aquatic > Freshwater > Lake > Hypolimnion/Profundal zone | place: USA: Wisconsin...
TCTTGTTGCCCTCTGACCGCTGCAGCGCCTGACGCATGAGGTGCCCCTTCAGTGCCACAAGATAGCCCTCCAGGTCGAACCCGCCCTGGGGAATCTCCAGGGCCCGGCCGGAATTTACCGGGGGCGGGGCCAGGACGTTGTCCGGGAACAGATCCCGGCCGACCGGTCCGCCGGCGTTCAGCGCCACACAGCGTTCCATGAGATTTTCAAGCTCGCGCACATTGCCCTGGAACCGGTAGTGCCGCAGCACCTCCAGGGCGTCCTCGGCCAGGGTCATGGGGGGCTTGTTGAGTTTCTGGCAGAACCGGGCCAGGAAGTGCGCGGCCAGCACCGGCAGGTCCTCCTGGCGCTCCCGCAGGGGCGGCAGTTCGATGTGCAGGATGTTCAGCCGGAAGTACAGGTCCTGGCGGAACTGGCCGCGCTCGGCCCGGGCCCGCAGATCGCGGTTGCTGGCGCCGATCACCCGGGCGTCCACCGCCCGCTCCTCGGAAGCCCCCAGGCGCCGGATCCGGCGCTCCTGGAGCACCCGCAGCAGCTTGACCTGGAGCGGCAGGGGGATCTCGCCGATCTCGTCCAGGAAGATCACCCCGCCCTCGGCCTCCTCGAACAGGCCCCGCTTGGTGCCCGACGCCCCGGTGAAGGCGCCCTTCTCGTAGCCGAACAGCTCCGACTCCAGCAGGTTCTCGGGCAGCGCCCCGCAGTTCACCGGCACGAAGGGGCCCTTGGCCCGGTCGGAATAGCGGTGGATCAGCCGGGCGACGATCTCCTTGCCGGTGCCGCTTTCGCCGGTGATCAGCACGGTGGTGTTGGCCCGGGCGACCTTGCCCACCAGGGCCTGGACCTTGCGGATGGTGCTGCCCACCCCCACCAGGTCGCCGATGTCCGCGACCCCGGGGGCGGCCGGGGCCGCCACGGTGAAGATGCCCTTGAGCACCTTGGTCAGTTCGTGCAGATCGTTCTTGGTCTTGGTGAGGAAGTCCACCGCCCCCAGGTTCAGGGCCTGGACCGTGGTCTCGGTGGTGGCGAACGCGGTCATGATCACCACCGGGGTGGGCAGTTCCTGCTGCTTCATCCAGGTCAGCAGGTCGATGCCGCTGCCGTCCTTGAGCCTCAGGTCGGAGACCACCGCGTCGAACGTTTCCGCCCGCAGCCACTGCTGGGCCTCAGCCACGGTGCCGACCGCCACCGAACCGAAGCCCTGGGGGGCCAGGCCGATCTGGAGGACGTCGCGGAAACTCGCTTCGTCCTCGACCAGGAGGATGCGCTTGGAGGACATGGACGGAACCCCGGGCATGGAAGGAACACTTGTCGGGTCAGTATGTACTCAATGGCCCGCCGCAGGGAAAGGGTTCCGTTGACGCTGCCCGCGGAATGCGGAACCATCCAGGATATGCGATTCCTCATCAGCCGGACCGATGCCCTGGGCGACCTCGTCGTCTCGCTGCCGCTCATGGAGCGGATCCTGTCCCGCCAGCCCGATGCCGAGGTCCACTGGCTGGTCCAGGCCTACACCGCCCCGCTGCTGGACGGGATGCCCGGCGTGGCCGGGGTCCACCGCCGCCCGGCGGACGCGCAGCTTCCGGCCCTCATCGCCGCCCTGGCCCCCGACGCCGTGCTCAACCCGGGCCACCGGGACAAGCAGGTGATCACCGCCGCCCGCCAGGCCGGCGTGCCCATCCGGGTGGCCCGCTCGCGGGGACGGCAGATCTGGCAGGCCACCCACGTGCTCTGGAAGGGCCGCTACCGCTCCGGCCGGCACGAGGCCCAGAACATCCTCGACTTCCTCTACCCCTGGGGTTGGGACGGCGGCTGGCCGGCACCGCCGCGGCTGGAGCCGGCCCCGGAGGAACTGGCCCGGGGCGAGGCCGACCTGGCCCATGTGCCCCGGCCGCGCCTGGGCATCGCCACCCGCAGTTCCGGCTCCTCCGCCTTCCCCTCCCCGGCCTGGTGGGACCGGGCCCTGGCCGTGCTGCGGGCCGGCGGCTGGAACCCGGTGGTGCTCTCGCCGCCCGAGGCCTCGGACCTGCCGGCCACCGACCTGCGCGGGCTGCTGGGCCGGATCCGGGCCTGCGACGCGTTCCTGGGCCCCTCCACCGGCCCCACCCAGCTGGCGGCCGCCCTGGGCGTGCCGCAACTGGCCCTGATGGGCAAGAGCCCCAACCGCGGCCCCAGCCGCTGGGCCCCCCTGGGCGCCCGGGTCCAGGTGCTCCAGTATCCTGGGCCCGAGGCGGACCTGGCCGGCGCCATGGACCGGCTGGACCCGGCCGAACTGCTGGCGCACCTGGCAAGGCTGCGATGATTCCCGAAGGCGCCACCTGGGTGCGCTTCCCCCGCTTCGTGGGCGACGCGGTCATGCACCTGCCGCTGCTGCGGCTGCTGCGTTCGGCCGGGATCGGCCCCCTGGTGGTGTGGGGCCCCCCGGCCACGGTGGCCCTGGTGGAGGGCACCCCGTTCGCCGATGCCACCCTGCCGGACCGGGGCAAGCCGGGCCCGCTGGAACTGGCCCGGATCCTCCGGGAGCACCGGGCCGCCCGCTCGATCCATTTCCCCAAGTCGCTGCGCCCGGCCCTGGCCGCCTTCCTGGCCCGGGTGCCCGAGCGGATCGGAGTCAGCGAAAGCCTGGCCGGGCCGCTCAACACCCACACCGGCCCGTTCTGGAAGGCCCCGGGGACCTTCCTGGAGCGCTACCTGGACATCCTGCGCCGGCGCTGGCCGGACCTGGGGCCGCTGCCCTACGCCGACTACGACCCGGGGATCCGGGTGGACGCCCCGGCGGGCCCGTACCTGTGCCTGATGCCGGGCACCCTGTGGGCCTCCAAGGCCTGGCCGCACTACCCGGACATCACCCGGATGGCCCGGGCCGAGGGCTTCCAGGTGGTGGTGCTGGGCGCGCCTGGAGAGGCCGCCCTGTGCGCCCGGGCGGCCGAACCCGGAGGCCTGGATCTCTGCGGCCGCACCTCCCTGAAAGAGGCCGCGGCCTGGCTCAAGGGGGCGTCCGCGGCCCTGGCCAACGATTCCGGCCTGGCCCACCTGGCCGCGGCCTGCGCCACGCCCCTGGTGGCGCTCTACGGCCCCACCGACCCCGCAGGACCGGTGATCTGGGGCCCCCGGGTGCGGGCGCTGCGCCGGCCCGGCGTCCCGTGCGCCCCCTGCTACCAGCGGAACTGCCCGGTGCCGGGCCACCCGTGCCTGGAGGGCCTGGACCCCGCCAGGGTCTGGCGATCCCTGCGGGACCTGCTTATGCTTCCGGAATAGAATCGATCTGTGAAAGAGGTTGCCATGCGCCGCTCCGCCCTGCTGCTCTTCGTTCCCGCCGTCTGCCTGGCCCAGGCCCAGGCTCCGGCTCCGGCCGCGCCGGCGCCGCACATCAGCTTCGACGCCATGAACTTCGATTTCGGCAAGATCGGCGGCGACGCCAAGGTCTCGCACCGGTTCAAGGTCAGCAACACCGGCCAGGCGCCGCTCAACATCACCCGGCTCAACCCGTCCTGCGGCTGCACCTCCACAGTCCTGGGCAAGTGGACCCTGGCGCCGGACGAGAGCTCCGAGGTGGAGGTGACCTTCAACCCCGCCGGGTTCCGCGGGGTGTCGCGCAAGTCCATCCAGGTGGTGTCCGACGATCCGGCCCAGCCCACCGTGACCCTGACCTTCGAGGCCGAAGTGGTGAGGGAGATCATGCCCTCCACCGATTCGGTGTTCTTCCAGGACCTGATCCGCACCGCCCCGCGCAAGGCCTCGGTCAAGCTCACCTCGGGCACCCCCAATCCGGTCAAGCTCATCGAGGTCAAGGCGCCAGGGGCGCCCTGGCTGGCCATGGCCACCCGCCAGGACGGCAACGACGCCTGGGTGGACATCACCCTGGACGGCGGCAAGGTGCCGCCGGGCCGGACGGTGGGCGCCGACAGCGTCTTCGTGCGCACCACCAATCCCAAGGTCCCCACCATCGCCATCACCGTGCAGTGGGAGATGCGCGCCTCGGTGGTCGCCGACCCGGTGCGGGTGGCCTGGGCCGGGGAGGCCGCCGGCCAGGAGCTGCGCAGCCCGGTCACCCTGCGCCAGGTGGACGGCAAGCCGTTCCGCATCCTGTCCACCAAGAGCAGCAACCCGCTGGTCCGGCTGGAGGGCGCCGGCAAGGCCGCCGCGGTGAAGCACGAACTCGAGGTGGTGCTGGGCGCCGACGCCCGGGCCGGCCTGTACAACGAGAAGCTCCTGCTGACCCTGGACGACCCGGACCAGCCGACCCTGGAACTGAGGGTCTCGGCTTCCCTTCGCTGAGGCATGGGCATCCTCCGGAACCGCCACGCCGCCGCCGTCCTGGGCACCATGCTGGCCGCCTCCATCTGGGGCGCCAGCTTCGCCGGCATGAAGTACGCGCTCCAGGCCCACCTGAGCGTCGGGCTCATGCTCACCCTGCGCTTCGCCATCGGCTCGGCGGCCCTGGGCCTGGCCCTGGCCTGGCAGCGCATCCCGCTGAACCGGCGCGCCCTGGTCGACGGCCTCTGCCTGGGCCTGGTGGTCACCGTCATCTTCTGGCTCCAGGCCGACGGCCTGCGCTTCACCACTACCGCCAAGAGCGGCTTCATCACAGGGCTCTACGTGGTGTTCACCCCGGTGATCAGCGTGCTGCTGGGCCACCGGCTCAAGCCGGCCCACGGCCTGGGCGCCCTGGTGGCCCTGGCCGGGCTGTTCCTGCTGGTGCGCAGCCCCCAGGCCGGCGGCGGCTGGAACCGCGGCGACACCGAGACCCTGGCCTGCTCCGTGCTCTGCGGCCTGCAGATCACCCTGTCCGCCGTCTTTTCGCGCCGCTCCAGCGGCTGGGCCCTGGCCTTCATGCAGGTGAGCGTCACCGCCCTGATCTCCCTGGCCATCACCGCCTTCCTGCCCGCCCCGTACGGGTTCCAGGGCGCCGCCCGGGTGCTGGCCCGCCCCGAGGTCTGGGTCAGCCTGCTCTACCTGGGCCTGCTGGCCACGGCCCTGGCCTTCGGCCTGATGATGACCTCCCAGGCCCACCTGGGGGCCACCGAGGCGGCGATCCTGTACACCCTGGAGCCGGTGTTCACCGCCCTGCTGGCCATGAGCGGCTGGGTCCCGGGCATCCGCGAGCACCTGAGTGCCGTGCAGCTGGCCGGCGGGGCGGTGATCGTCTCGGCCATGCTGCTGGCGGAACTGGGGCCGCGGCTGTGGCGTAGCGAGCCGGCCGCGGTGCCGGCGCCTCTACCGGGGTAGCCCCGGAGAGGCTACCCTGAAACTTGCCAGGAGGATGCCGTGTTCATTGTCACCGGAGGCGCCGGGTTCATCGGAAGCCATGTGGTCCAGCAGCTCAACCGCCGGGGCCACACCGATATCCTGGTGGTGGACAACCTGGAGCGTCCGGAGAAGTTCCTGAACCTGTCCGACCTGGTGATCCAGGACTACCTGGACAAGCGGGAGTTCCGGGCCCGGCTGGACGCGGGCAGCTTCGATCCCAAGGTCGAGGCCATCTTCCACAACGGCGCCTGTTCCGACACCATGGGCGGCGACGGCCGCTACATGCTGGCCAACAATTTCGGCGATTCCAAGGCCCTGCTGGGCTACGCCCTGTCCCGGGGCATCCCCATGGTCTACGCCTCCAGCGCCGCCACCTACGGGGCCAGCCCGGACTTCGCGCCGGTGCCGGCCAACGAGCGCCCGCTCAATGTCTACGGCTACTCCAAGCTGCTGTTCGACCAGCACGTGCGCCAGCTCGGCCGGGTCGCCAGCCCGCTGGTGGGCCTGCGCTATTTCAATGTCTACGGCCCCCGGGAAGGCCACAAGGGCCGGATGATGTCGGTGCTGCACCAGCTGCTGCGCCAGCTCAAGGACACCGGCGCCTGCAAGCTGTTCGGCGCCTGCGGCGGCTATGAAGCGGGCGAGCAGCTGCGCGACTTCGTCTACGTGGGCGACATCGTCGACCTGAACCTGCATTTCGCCCAGGGGCCGATGGTCCAGGGGATCTTCAACGCCGGCACCGGCCGGGCCCGGAGCTTCAACGCCATCGCCCAGACCCTCATCAGCTGCCTGGGCCGGGGCCGGATCGAGTACATCCCCTTCCCGGACGCCCTGCAGGGCAAGTACCAGAGCTTCACCCAGGCCGATCTCGGCACCCTGCGCGCCGCCGGCTACGCCCGGGAGTTCACCGCCCTGGAGGACGGCATCCGCCAGACCTTGGCCGAGCTGCCGGACTGACGCGCTATCGCCGGCTATTCCCATGAAACTGTCCCTTGCTCCCCTGCTGCTCGGCACCGGGTGATTGCGTTGGCGCGGCGGCGATCGAAGCGCCCGCCGCTCAATCCGCCGCGGGTTTCCTGAGCGCGGCCTCCACCCTGATTTCCAGTTCCGGATGGCCGGGGGTGTCCAGGGTCAGGAACGCGGCTTCGTGGTAGACCCCCGCCGGGGCCGAGGCCGACCACTGCAGCCGGACCTCCTGCCGGGCGGCCGCCCGGGGCGACACCTCCAGCACCTGCAGCAGCGGACTGGTCGTGCGGGTGCCCAGGATGCGGAAGGGCTTGCGGGTCCGGCCGCGGAGGGCCACGGAGGCGCTCAGTTCGCGCCCCGGCGGTTCGGCCCAGGCCACCCGCGCCGGCGCGGCGATGACCGGCGGCAGCTGGTCCCAGCTGACCTCCAGGCGGACCACCGACGGCCAGGGATTGAGCACGTGCAGGGTCACGGTGTCGGTGCCGGACAGCTTGCCCGGCGGGAGCAGGTGGGCCGCCAGGTCCAGGTCCACCCAGAGCAGGCTGCCCTCCTCCCGGGTGGCCACCCCGAGCCAGGCGGCCTCCGAAAGTTCCGCGTTCTGCACCTGGATCGGCCGGCCGGTCCGGGAGGTGAACTTCACCGAGCGCTTTCTCCGGTCGGTGGGGGCCAGGTCATGAAAACTGACCTTCTCGGCTTCGGGGTCGACGGCTCCGGCCGCCTCCGCCTCGAAGGTCAGGGTCCGGCGCGGGGCGTCGGGATCGTTGGTGACGATCTCCACGCTCTTCTGGGCGCGGCCCCGCAGGCCAGCGGTGTTGAAGGTCACCGCCAGCTCCGTGGTCTCGCCGGGATCCAGGGTCTGCTTGCCCACCAGGGTGGAGGTGCATCCGCAGCCCGAGGTCACCCGTTCGATCACCAGGGGGGCGGTGCCGGCGTTGCGGAGCTGGAACGGGTGTTCGAGCCGGGCGTCCGGCGCCACCCGGCCGAAATCGAAATGGTCCGCGTCCACCGCCAGCCTGGGCCGCGCCGGCCCCTGGGCCAGGCAGGCCAGCTGGAGGCAGCAGCCCAGGAGCGCCGCGCGCGCGGACCTGCCCGGCGGAAGAAGCATGCTCATCCTTTCAGGAACCCGATGACGATCAGCGCACGGTCCTCCAGGTGCGGACCTTCGGGTACAGCTCGTGCAGCTGGCCCTTGAGCACCTTGATGCCGATGCCCGGAGAGATGGTGGTGACTCCGTTGGTCGTGGTGGAAAAATTGGTGATGCCGGCCTGGATGGCGGCGGCGGTGCTCAGCACCCCCAGCGGGCTGGAGACGCCGGTCCAGGTGGCCACCATGCCGCTCTGGCAGCCGGCGGTGGTGGCAGCGGCCGTGCCGTTGCCCGGGAAGGCCGGGAACAGGACATCGCAGATCTCGTTGGTGTAGGTGTTGCCGCCACCCCCGGCACAGGTCCGGGCGTTGGGGGTGAAGTAGGAATAGAACAGCACCCGGTCCAGAATGATTGGCTCATAGATCCCCTTGGGGACATAGGTGTTGCCGTCGGTGGAGCTGACCGAGGAGGCGGGGAAGTTCAGGTAGTAGCCGAACTTCGTGCTGGTCCCGCTGTCGTTCCAGTAGGTGGAGGCCGGCGCGGAGGTCTGGGCGGTGAAGTTCGAAAGGTTGGTGTCGGTGATGAGGCCGCTGGTGAGGCCCAGGCCCGAGCGGGCGGAGTCCTGGCGGTCGAACACCACGGTCAGCTTGTGCTGGTTGGGGATGGTTGCCGGCGGCCCGGTGAGGTAGTTCTTGTCCAGGGGGTTGTCCCGGTCGCCGGTGACCAGGGCGATGCCCATGGCCGCGGGATAGGTCGTCACCGTGTTCCCGCTCACGGTCCAGCTGGCGAGTCCAGGATAGCTGCCGATCAGGAACGGCGCCGGGCGCATGCTGATGATGGCGTTGTCGGCGCCGGCCGTGGAGCGCCAGGAATTGCCGCTGTCCTGGTAGACATGGCGGACCGCCAGGGCGCTGCCGGCGTTGCCGTCCGTCGTCCAGTGGTCCAGCGCGTTGGAGTCGCGCCGGAACGACGCATAGGTTCCGGAGGCGTTGGTGGCGGCGCTGCCGAGCGCCCAGAGGCCGCCCTTGTAGTCGGTGAAGTAGGCCCTCTGGACGAACCCGGAATTGAGGAAGAACTCCACCGGCACCAGGCCTGCGGACACCGGGCCCATGTTCAGGCTCGAGGGGAAGCTCCAGGCGGCCAGGACCTTGCCGGTCTGGACATCCAGCGCCAGGGCCGAGCGGCCCAGGGAGGGGGGGGTGGTGCTGTTGAAGGCGCTCTCCACCTCCGGCGTGCTGTAGCCGCCGCCCAGGAACAGCGCGTCGCGCACCTGCACATTGGTGCTGGGGCCCAATTCGACCCGGCCGACGGCCGGCTGGCAGCTTGAGAAGCCCATGTTCTGGACGATCGGCCGCAGGGTCGAGCCGGTGACGGTGGACGCCACGGCGGAGTCCAGGAACGTGGCGGCGGTGGTGGAGGTGCCGGAAGCCCATTCGTCGGGCACCAGCGCCCAGCCCAGGGTCGGCGTGAAGGGGTTCTGGATGTTCAGGGCGTAGTAGCTGCGGCCGCCCTTGCGCAGGCCGAACACCAGCATGGCCTTCTCGCTGTCGGTGGAGCCGACGGTGGCGTCGTAGTCGATCTTGTCGTTGCCCACGCTGGCCCCGGAGGCCGGCAGGTCGAGGAACCAGACATAGGGGTCGCCGTCCACGGCGTAGCGGTGCACATGGGAGGCCGTGGGGCTGATCTGGTCCAGCTTGGCCAGGAAATCGGTGGGCACGAAGGACCACAGCTCATCCACGTCGCCCTTGACGATCTTGGTGGTCACCCCGGCGGTGGTGGTCACCTGGGTGTAGGAGACCTCGCCGAAGGCGTGCAGGAAGCCCCGGCCGGTGCCGACGAACAGCACCCGGAAATGCGGGGTGGCCGAGGCCCGGGCGGCGTTGCTGACCTGGGTGGACAGCTTGGTGGGAAGGGCGGCGGAGATGGTGCTGGTGAGGGTGTATTCCACCGCCGTCGGGGTGCTGTTGATGATGTCGCCGACCAGGTCCCCTTCGGTCGACGCCACCGAGCGGTTCGGTGTGGAAGTGCTCGGGGATGTGCCGGTCACCAGGGTGCTGGTGTCGGCGCCCATGAGCCAGGCGATGATCTTCTGCTTGGTGATATCGGCGCCGGTGCCGGTGACCCCGGTGGCGACCGCGGCCTTGATCGCGGAGTAGGCGCCGCTGGGGGCCCAGCCGGAGGCGTCGTCCAGCGGGCTGAAGGCGGTGAGGGCGCTGGTGCCGGCCAGCCGGGTGTAGATATGCCGGAGGCTCCAGTTGCGGTTGCTGTAGAGCGCGGTGTTGGCGGACCACGCCGGGGGATGGTTGGGATCGTCCAGGTTGGTGATGGCCACGCCGTTGACGTCGAGCACCTGCAGGGTGTCCCCGGACTGCTGGGTGGGGAACATGCGCAGGTCGCCGTTCCAGATGGGCTTGGTGGCGATCTGGGACGGGACGAACTTGGTGATGTAGATCTCCTGGCCCAGGCCCTGGCCCACGAACGGGATCACCGGCGTGGCCGTGGTGCTGACGTTCGAATTGTTCTTGATATCCTCGAAGGCATTGTCCAGGTTCTGCACCAGCGTGCTGGGGTCCCGGCCGTCGAAGAAGTAGGTGGCGCTGGGGGCCTTGTTGCCGGTGGTGGTATCCCGGTAGTAGGGCACGCTGTTGTTGGCGGTGGAGTTGCCCAGGTCGTAGGCGGTGGAGCCCGGGTCGCCGTAGCAGGCGGCCGCCAGCAGGCGGAACTTGGACCCGGTGGTGTCCACGGCGATGGGCATGGCGGGGGTGTTGAGGGTGGGCGCCGTCGAGCCGGAAATCAGGGTGGTGCCGCCGGCCGCGGTGACGAAATCCACCCCCAGGCTGACGCCCACGGTCATGGTCTGGATCGGCTGGGCCGGCGACAGGGTCACCAGCGAACTGCCGCCATTGTTGCGCTGCTTGACCCAGAACGGCATCCAGCCCGCAGTGGTGGTGAGGCTGGTCAGGCTGCCGGTCAGCGGGTTGGCGGAGGGATCGGCGATCCAGGTCTTGTTGGTCGAGGAGCCGTCGCCACCGTGGGCGGCGATCCCCGCCAGCGTCGGGCAGTTCCAGAACGTGCTGCTGGTGCTGGTGCCGGTCAGCCAGCCGGGATGGGCGAAGACGATGGCATTCCCGGTGGCGGACCCCGGGTCGTACGGGAAATTGATCAGCTGGCCGCCCACGTTGATGACCGCGCTGTTGGCGCCGGTGACCGTCGTGGTGGAGGTGTAGGTGTTCCTGGTCTCGTAGGTGGAGGGCGAATAGGTGCTGGGCGCGCCGTCCGTCAGCAGGATCACGTAGTGTTTCATGCACTGCAGCTGGGTCGAGGTGTAGGCGTTGGAGGTGATCAATCCGGAGAAGGCTTGAGGGTTGGTCATCTGGCAATAGCCGCTGAGCAGGGATTCGGACAACCAGGTGCCCGCGGCCCCGCCGGACCAGTCGGTGCCGGCCAGGGTGGCGACCAGGGTGGTCTTGTTGGCGGGATCCATGTAGGTCCAGTTGGTGCTGTCCACCGCCGCGGGATGGGAGGTGCTGTCGGTGTTGGCCTGGAGGGTCTGGCTGGGCGTCTGGCCAGTGTCGCTCAGGAACCGGTAGGCCAGGAGCACATTGTTCTGGTAGTTCAGCCAGGTCTTGATCACCCCTTCCTTGATGGACATGGCCCGGATCCGGTTGGAGATGCCGTTGGCGAAGGCGGGCTGCGGGGTCGTGATGTAGCTCTGGACCTGCCAGGAATAGCTGGGCCCGTTGTAGGCGATGCCGGCGGGGATCGCCGGGTTCACGGCGTTCAGATGGGCCGCGGTGCCGTCGTCGACGGCATTGGGGATGCAGTACGAGGCGCCTCCGGTCGAGTTGGGATCCTTGCCCACCCACAGCCATTCGATGTAGCGGGTGCGGACATCGCCGGAAGCGCCGCCGCCGCCGGTGATCCAGGCCCCGGTGCTGGTGGCGTAGGCGTAGCCGGTGGTGGAGTCGCTGGTGCCGATGGCGGTGGTGTCGAAATCCAGGTAGGCGCTGCCCACGGGGTCATAGGCCTTGGCGCGGGCCACCCCGCCCGTGGGCGTGGTGTAGGTGCCGCTGGCCGGCGCGTCCATGGGCTGCCAGCTCAAGGGAAAATCGACGATTCTGCCGATGTCGGTCCCGGTGGTCGAAGTGCCGACCTTGTTCAGGCGCATGCGCACATGGGAGGCGCACTTGAGCCAGGCGAGCAGGCTGCTGGTGCTGCCCCCGGAGGCGGTCACGTCCGCGACGGTGACTTCCGCCCCGTCGGGCCGGATGAGCGTATTGTAGTAATTGAGTGCCCCGGCCGTGCTCTGGGCGCGGGTCCCGCCAATGTAGTAGGTCGTCCCGGAAGCCGGCACCCCGCCGCCGGTGGTGCCCGAGGTCGGCGCCCCCGTCTCCGAGGCGGTGAAGCCCACGATCCAGGTCGGCACGGCAGTGCTGGGGGAGGACGGGAGCGATCCGCTGAAGGCGATGGCGCAGCTGTAGTCGGTGCTGTTGGCCGCGTCCGGGTTGTTGGGCGGCTGCTCGTCCTGCCAGTTGTTGGGGTACAGCGGGTGGAACATCATGCGGGCGGTGGACAGGGAGGCGTCCAGGATCATGAGGATCTCCGGCTTCACCCCGCCGACGTTGGTGCCGACCCCCTGCCAGAGATCCAGGAAATCCGACGGGGTGGTCTGGAGCCGGGTATCCAGCTGGGCCGCCAGCGGCGCGGCTGCCGCGACGACGAACAGGCCCACCAGGGCGGTGCGGATCAGGGATTTTGCTTGGATGGACATGGTTGCGCCTCGCCTTTTGTCACTCATTGACCGACCGGGCCTTGGTGGAGATCCAGGCTTCCTTGCTGTGCACGAAATTCACCGCCCCGTTCTGCCGGTAGTTGGCGTTGGCGCGGGCCGACCAGAGATCGGGGTACAGCGCGTCGGCCGGGCTGTTGGCGGGGACGGCGTTGAAGCTGGTCATGACCACCGGAAGCTTGCCCATGCTCATCAGCTGCATGTCGAAATGCTGGTTGTCGCCGGTGGCGGAGGCGAGGAACATGTCCGTGTTGGTGCCGGCCGGAATCGACTGGTAGGTCCCGGAGAGGTTGGGGTTGACCAGCAGGTTGTTGGCCGCGGCCTGGAAGGCGGTCGCCCCGCCCAGGGTGCTGGGGGCGACGTTGGCGTCGTCCAGCCAGAACACCGCCCACTCCAGGCCGGCGTCCGCCACGTCCCGCACCTCCATCCCCTGCCGGGCGGTGGCGGAGAGCACCTGGGCCCGGACGGCGTTGCGCGACAGCCCCAGGACGGAAATGGTCAGCAGCACCAGCATCAGCAGGACCACCACGATGGTGATGGCCCCTGCCTGGGGATCGGGCCTGGACAGAGCGTTGGTTCGGGTTCTCATGGCAGTTTCCCGGCGAAGTGAGGGTGGGGATGAGCGATCAGCCGAGCGGAAGCCCGGTGTGCCTGGGGACCAGGATCAGCGTCTGCAGCCGGGTTCCGTAGTCCGCGGTGGGCGTGGTGGCGCTGTGGTTGCCGTATTCGGTCCGCTGCACATTGGTCCGGCTCAGCAGGTCGATCCGGACGACCAGCGGGATCTCCCGGAACCAGCTGTTGCTGCTGGTGTCCTTGAATCCGGCGCGGCCCCAGGTTCCGCCGGTGGAGGTGGTGGCGGCCAGGGAGGTGTCCAGCACATGGCGGAACTTGCCGGTGGTGGTGGTATTGTTCCAGGCGGTGACATCGCCGTCGGTGCCGGCGGCGGTGTAGCCCATGCCGGCCCAGGTCGCGCCCAGGTCGGCGCTGACGAAGGCTTTGAAACCGATGATGTTCTCGGCGATGATCACCGTCTGGGTCTGGTCGAAGGCCGACCCGTAGGGGCCCTGCTCCCGGACCAGGCAGGGGATCTTGGCCGAGGCGTTGGAGGGGTCCAGCGCCCGGGCCTGGATGCTGTAGCGGACCTGCTGGGCCGGGTTGACCACCAGCACGGACTTGCCTGAGCTGTGGGCCACCTTGCTGAGCGGGGTGGATCCTGTGGGCGCCCCGGCGGCGGTGTCGTAGCCCCCCGCGTTGACCGCCCCGGTGGTGGTCACGGTGACCACCGAGGTGTTGCTGATGGTGGGCGCCGAGGTGATCTGCTTCACGTCCCAGGCATCCCGGAACACCACGTACATCCCCTGCTGCACCATCCCGGCGGAGGTCGCATCGGGAAAGGTGATGTTGTAGGTGTTCGAATCGCTGAGGGCGGTGCCGAGGCTCTCCATGGAGGAAAGGCCGGAAAGGCCGGTGGAAAGCTGCCCGTCGTAGGGCAGCGGCTGGTCCATGTAGAGGTAGAGCTCATCTCCGGTGGAGGCGGGATAGACCCAGTTGCCCGGGAGGGTCCCCTGGGCGACCAGGCCGGTTCCGGCGTAGCTGACATTGGGCGAGACGAAAAACCCGGGCGCGGTCGACGGCAGGGTCGGGTAGGTGGTCAGGTTCATCAGGTACAGGCCCATGTTGTTCAGGTCGTCGTAGACCATGTCCAGCGACATCCGGTTCCGCCGCACATTGGACATCTGCTCGTTGGCCTTGAGCGCCGTGGAGAGGCTGCCCCGGAACACCGTGGCCATCCCGGCCATGAGGATCAAGGTGAACGCGAGCGCGACCAGCATTTCCACGAGCGAGAAGCCCGCCTGGCGGGGTCCGGTCTGGCAGGTCCTGGTCATAAGGCCACCTTCCGCCGGAATGTCTGGCTGTGGGTCAGCAGCGTGCCGGAGGAGCCCTTGGCTTCTCTGTAGTTGACCACCACCTGGAAACTGTAGACGGTCCCCGAGGTGGCGGTGGTCCCGGTGGTGTCCTGGCTGCAGATGGAGGTGGTGGTGAAGACGGCGACCCGCTCGAGCGGATCGGCCGAACCGGTGTTCACCACGGTGCCGTAGATGTTGTAGCTCTTGGTCACCGGGGTGGTGGTGGAGAAGTAGCCCGACAGGGCCGGCGCCGGGTCGGCGGGGTCGAGGGTGCGGAACAGGCGCTGCTGCCGTGCCTCCGAATCCACCGACTCCAGGATGTTCTGGCCGACCCCGGTGCCCACGTTGCGCAGCCGGCCGCTGGTGCTGGAGCCGACCGACATCACCAGCAGCAGGGTCAGCCCCAGCAGGCCGATGGCCATGATGAACGCGGCCATCAGCAGTTCGATCATGCTGAAACCGCCTTCGCCCGCGCCGCGGCTCCCGCGCCGCACTGTGCCGTTCATTGCCGCCTCCAGGTCGTCGCGCCATCGGCGCGATAGAAACGATAGATGTTGGATGAGTTGGCCGGCACGACCAGGACCACCACCGGAGCGTTGGTGCTGACCAGGCCGTCGATGCTGGTGCCGATGACCACGATGGAGAAGCCGGAGGTGAAGCGCTTGGTGGTCGCGTTCACCATGACCGAGTTCAGGGTGCCCCCGCTGCACAGGCGGTTGCCGTAGGCGGCCAGGAAGGTGGCGTCGGTGTTGAAGGGGGTCAAACTCTTCAGGGCGTCGGCCACCGTGGAACCGCCGGTGTCGACCCAGGCGTTCATGTGGTCCCGCATGTGCTGGCAGAACAGGGAGCGGAACACCTCCGAACTGGTGGCCCGGGTGCCGCCGGCCCGGTTGTCCGCGGTCGGGTCATAGCCGGTGGACGGGGGTGCCACGCTGGTGTCGAACGGCCTGGGATCGAGGAAGAGCGGACTGGACGGACTGGTCCAGGTGCCGCCGGTGGCCACCGAGACATCCTTGCCGGTGGCCACCGCATACTGCTGGCCCAGCACCAGGGTGGCTTCCACCTGATCCGCCACGGTCTTGACCGCCGAGTTCTTCCGGCTGCCCAGGGTGGCCACCGCCACCAGGGCGCAGGCCCCGACGATCACCAGCACCAGCAGCAATTCGATCAGAGAGAAACCGGCTGCCGGCAAGTGCCGGTCGGTTCGGGTCACCATTGAAGCCTCCGTTGTAAGAAAGTTTCATCCGTCCCTTGTGAAACGCAATTGTATTTAACTGTTTTAAAATAAATACTTAGCTCATCACCTTGTTGAATGATAATAAATCCATTAATGGAATGTATATTTTTTATACACCGTTCGCCGTGATCTGAGACGAACCATCGAACGCTCAGCCCCTGCCCCCTGGATTGGGAGCCGCCAAGGAATCTTGTGCGCTGACCCGGCGGGCAGCGCCGCCTACTGCACCCGGTCCAGCACCACCAGCGTCACATCGTCCGTGAACGGCGCCGGGTGATTGAAGGCGGTCGCCCGTTCGATGATGTAGTCCGCCGCCTGCTCGCCGTCGGCCGGCAGGTCCATGCAGATCTCCTGGAGCCCTTCCTCCCCCAGGTAGAGCCTGTCCTCCCGCTCCACTTCCACCAGGCCGTCGGTGAAGTGGACCAGCCGGTCGCCCAGTTCGAACCGGCAGGCCTGCTCAGCGAACGGCAGCGCCTCGTCGATGCCCAGCATGTAGCCCTTGCCGCCCAGGCTCTCCATGGGGCAGCGGCCGCCGCCGGCGCCCTGGCGGATCAGCAGGGGGGCCGGGTGGCCGGCCGCCACGTAGCGCATGATGTCCCGGGCCGGATCCAGGCGGGCCAGGAAGGCGGTGGCGAACTGCTCGGGGAGGGTGCTGCGGGCCAGGTCCCGGTTCATGGCCTGGGCCCAGGCCAGGGGCCCCTTGCCGAAGCGCATCTGGCTTTCGAAGAAAGTCTTGACCATGGCCGAGATGAGCGCGGCGGTCACCCCGTGCCCGCTCACATCGGCGATCATGAAGGCCGAACTCTGGTCGGGCAGGGGCAGGATGGTGTAGATGTCCCCGCCGATGCCCTCGGCAGGCAGGTAGCGGTGGGTGTAGCGCAGGCCCGGGGCCTGCCCCGGCAGTCCGGGCAGCAGGCCCGCCTGCAGCCGCGCCGCCAGGGCCAGTTCGGCGGTCATGCGGTCCTGGAACCGGGTGAGCTCCAGGTTCTGCCGCTTGATCTCCTTCTGCATGGCGATGATCCGGAACGCCGATTCCACCTTGGCCATGACTTCCTGGGCGTGGAACGGCTTGGGGATCATGTCGTCGGCGCCCAGGTTCAGGCCGCCGATCTTGGAGGCCAGCCCGTCCATGGCCGAGACCAGCATGAAGTAGATGTCCCGGGTCCGGGGGTCGCCTTTCACCGCCTGGCAGAGATCGTCCCCGGCCATCTCCGGCATGCGCAGATCGGACAGGATGAGGTCGGGCTGGAGCTTGGCCATCTCCTCCAGGGCCACCCGGCCGTTCTCGGCCAGGAGCACCTGGAACCCGGCCCGCTTCAGGTAGAAACTGAGGATATCCCGGATGGGCGCCTCATCGTCGACTACCAGAACCACGCCTTTGTGCATACACCCCTTTCCGGGGACTCATGGGCCGCTAGGCTCCGCGCAGGGCATCCTGTTCGGTGGTGAAGATGGAGAAGTAGTTGGTGAGGTTGGTCTGGTCGAAAGTCTTCTTCACCTGGGCCGGGAGGCCGCAGAGATGCAGCTTGCCGCTGTTCTTGTCGACGCTGTTGCGGGCGGCGACCAGCAGGCCCAGTCCGGAGGAGTCGATGAAGGTCACGCTTTCGAGGTTGATCACCAGCAGCTTGGGCTGCAGCGTGGTCACCGTGTCCCGGATGACGTCCCGCAGCTGCGCGGTGACCTCGAAGTTCACCTTCCCCTGGATGGTGACCACCGAAGCGTTGCCTTCCTGGCGGGTCTGGATGTTCAACATGTCGTCTCCTGCGTCACGATTCCGGAAAGAGTGGCTTCTGACCCGGTTCTTTCCATGAAGTGAACCACGGGCGCATAGAAGAAAGTAGTCTTCTCCCGTCCCGGGTTCAACTCTGGAATAGGGGAATTTTCCACCATCGGTAGCGTCCCGGTGCGGGCGGGGCGCCCGGAGGCGCTCCGCCGCACCAGAAGCTGTTCCTAGTGGACCGCGAAGGCGGCGACCAGCACGTAGATGACCAGCGCTTCGATCAGGGCCAGGCCGATGATCATGGTGGTGCGGATGTTGCCGGCGGCCTGGGGATTGCGCGCGATGCCTTCGCAGGCGGCGGCCACGGCCTTGCCCTGGGCCATGCCGCAGCCGGCGGCCGCGATGGCGAGGGCGATGTGGGCCAGGAACTGGCCTTCGAACAGGCTCTTCTGGACCACGGGGGCGCCCTGGGCGAAGGCGGCCACGGCCAGGGTGAACAGGAACGCGGTGGTGAGGAACTTCTTCATGGGAACACCTCTTGGGTAGGGGGCGCGGGGTTCGGAATCCCGCGGCCGGTGGAATCGGATCGGAAGCCGGGTTCAGTGCTCGTGCGCCACCGCGCCGCTGACGTAGATGGTCGCCAGCATGATGAAGACGAAGGTCTGGATCAGGCCGAAGAACAGCCCCATGATCATCAGCGGCACCGGCACCACCAGGGGCACCAGGGTGAAGAAGATGCCCGAGACCACGTGCTCGCCGGCGATGTTGCCGAACAGACGCAGGCTGTGGCTGAGGATCCGGGAGAACAGCCCCAGCACCTCCAGCGGCCACATGAGGATCCACAGGAACCACACCGGCCCGGCGAAGTGGCCCAGGTACCGGCCGACGCCGTGCTCGCGCATGCCGTGGAAGTTGTAGTACAGGAACACCACCAGGGCGCAGCCCAGGGTGACGTTCCAGTTGGCGGTGCCCGAGCCCAGGCCCGGGACCAGGCCGAACAGGTTGTTCAGCAGGATGAAGAAGCCCAGGGTGCCGATGAGCGGCATGTAGCGGTCCGGTTCGTGGGCGACGTTGTCCGAGACCAGGGTCCGGACGAAGGTCACCAGGAACTCCATGGTCTGCTGGAACGGCCCGGGGATGAGGGCCAGGCGGAAGCGCACCGCCAGCGCCAGGGCCACCGTCACCAGCGCCGCCAGGGAGGCGATCACCAGGTGGTCGTAGCGTTCCAGGAACGAGAGCGGCATGCCGTGGGCGAAGGTCCCCCAGGGATGCCGGGCCAGCCCGAAGATCCAGGTGAGCAGGACCGAGAGACCCGAAGCATGATGTTCCATGGTTGAAACCCTTTACCGCATTGCATTGGACCAGATCAACGGGATTCCGGCCGGAAGACCAGCACCACCGCTTCGAGCAGGATGGCCGCGCTGAACAGCAGGATGCCCGTCACCGATGGAATGACTTCCAGTGGGAAGCATTCCATGATGCCACGCAGGAGAATAGCGAGCAACGCCAGTTTGACCACCACCAGGAAGCCGAAAGCCCAGCGCAGGCGCACCGAAGGCGTCAGCATCCGCGCCACGATCCAGCGGTGCAGGTGCCAGAAGCCCATGCTCGCGAGCCCGGCCAGGGCGAAGGCCAGCGAAGCGCGCGGCGAGCGCAGCAGCCAGGCCCCCGCGCCAGCCACCAGCAGCCCGGCCTGGAACCAGCCGATGCGGGTCAGGTGGACCGACCCGGGGTCCTTCTCCCGCTCAATGGCCGGGGTCATCGCCGTCCCCGCCCTTGCCGCCCTTGCCGCCGCCGTCGCCATTTCCGTCCATGCGGTTGAGCCGCACCGTGACCTTGTACAGCTCCCAGAACCCGGTGGCGATGCCCCACACCAGCCCCGCCAGCATGCCCGCCCTGGGGAAGCCTACCAGCCCGCCCAGCCAGCGCCCGGCGAAAAAGCCCAGCACGATGGCGATGGGGAACACCATGCCCAGGGCCATGAGATCGCCCCACAGGGCCCGTTCCCTGGGACTCGCGTCCTTCTTGCCGGTGCCGAACCTCATCAGCCGTGCCTTCCAGTGGGCCCTAGGCGGGCCGCAGAATGAGTAGATCCCAAGATGGGGGGCGTGGCAAGCCGTCCGACAGAATGATGAGAAGGTCAAGGCCGCCCGATTCTGGATCGAAGCTGACAAGGTCCACGTCGAAACCGAGGACGGGCGGGAGGCAGCTGTTCCGGTCGCCTGGTATCCACGCCTGGCCGGTGCCAACGAGCATGACCTCCACGTGTTCAAGGTCATGGGTGGCGGAAGGCTCATCCACTGGCCCCTGCTTGAGGAAGCACTGGGAATTCTGACGATCCTCCACGGCATTCCAGGGAACCAGCCTGCTGCCGAGGAACTGGCGCCCCTCGCCGCCCAGTTGAAAGCCATGCGGCTGAAAGCCCGGCTGACCCAGGTAGCGCTCGCCCAGCGGCTTGGCTGTTCCCAGGCTCTCGTCAGCATGGCGGAAAAGGGCAAGGCCTGGGTCGGTTCGGATTGGGTCGCACGCGTCAAGGAGGCTTGTCACCCCAAAAATTGACGGGCCCGGCTCCGATTGGCCCATGACGCCCCCCGGGATTCACCCTAGGCTAGAGCATGCGTGCCCACTGGCCCGGCCCGGGCCCCATATCCTCCCGCAAGGCCATCGAGATCGCCATCTTCGTGGTCACCTTCCTGGTGATCGTGTTTTTTTCCATCCTGATCCACCAGACCACCGAGCTGATCTGCGACAACGACGGCGCGCGCCTGTTCATCGAGCGGATCCGCACGGTGCCGCTGGAGGCCTGGAAGATCCCGGCCATCTCCCTGTCCCTGTTCTGCGCGCTGGTGCTCGCCACGGTCCTGCGGGCGCGGATCAAGGAGGCCGCGGCCCTCCAGCTGCTGTTCAGCCTGGCCGACCTGGCGCTCTGCGTGGGCATCATCGCGGTGCTGGACTTCAGCTACCGGGGCATCCTGTTCATCGGCATCCTCAACGCGGTGCGCTTCATCCCGCGGATCCGCCTGCGCTACGCGCTGGTGGCCCTGTTCGTTGCGACCTACATGCTGTCCGACTACAGCATCGTCTCCATGCGTTTCCCGGTGTTCTCCATCAATGCCTACATGGACTACTACCGGGATTCCCAGCGGTTCCTGTTCTACGGCATCCAGAACCTGCTCATCTCGCTCAATGAGATCCTGTTCATCCTGTTCATGGTGATGGAGATCCAGAGCTGGGTCGAGGAGAGCATCCGGACCCGGGACCTCAACCGCAGGCTGCTGAAGACCACCGAGGAGCTGCAGCTGTCCAACGTCCGGCTGGAGGAGTACGCCCGCCGGTCGGAGCAGACCGCCAAGATCAAGGAGCGGAACCGGCTGGCCCGGGAGATCCACGACATCGTCGGCCATTCGCTCATGGGCATCCACATCGGCCTGAAGGCGTGCCTGGAGATCTTCGCCCGGGACCCGGGACGGGTCCGCTCGCAGCTGGAGAAGATCACTGCCCTGGCCCATTCCGGGGTCGAGGACATCCGCCGCTCGGTGCATCAGCTCAAGCTGGACCAGGACGAGGGCGGAAGCTTCCTCGGCTCCCTGGACGCGCTGGTGCAGGGCATCCGGGAATGCACCGGGGCGGACGTCACCGTGGCCGTGCTGGGAACCCCCTATCCCCTGGCGCCGCTGGTGGAGGAGGCCCTGTACCGGGCTGCCCAGGAAGGCCTGACCAATGCCGTCCGACACGGAGAGGCCCTGCGGGTGGAACTGGAAATCCAGTTCCGGGAGCTTTCGGTGGAACTCGCGGTGCGCGATGATGGGAAGAGCTGTTCCTCGATAACCGAAGGTTTTGGCCTGCAACACATGCGCGAGAGGTGCGAAGCCCTGGGGGGCACCGTCCGGTTCAGCGGTCTGCCCGGAGGGTTCCTGGTCCTGCTGACCATCCCGGTACCATCCAGGGAGCCGCCGCCGCTGCGTTCCCCAGCCGTTCCTTTCCGAACCTGACCCGGAGACCCCATGGTGCGTGTACTGCTGGCCGACGACCAGTCCCTCATCCTCGAAAGCCTGGAGCTGATGCTCAACCTCAAGGAGGGCATCGAGGTGGTAGGGACGGCCCGCAACGGCCAGGAGGCGATCGAACTGGCTGACCGGCTTCTGCCCGACGTCATCCTGATGGATGTGCGGATGCCGGTGCTGGACGGGGTCGCCGCCACGGAAACCATCCGGGCCCGGCACCCGGGCATCAACATCATCGTGCTCTCCACCTTCGACGACGACGAATACGTGTTCAGGGCCCTGCGCCACGGGGCGCGCGGCTACCTGCTCAAGACCATCCCCATGGAGGAGCTGGTCCAGGCCATCCGCACGGTCCATTCCGGCGGCGCGCTGATGAATCCGGAGATCGCGGTCAAGGTCTTCGACCACTTCGCCCGCACCGGGGCCCCGCCGGCCACCGGGCCCCGGCCGCCGGAGAGCGTCCCCGGGCTGAACCGCAGCGACCTGAAGATCGTCAAGCTTATCGCCGCCGGCCTCAGCAACCGGGAGATCACTGCCCGGATGAACCTGAGCGAGGGCACGGTGCGCAACTACATCTCGAACATCCTGCTCAAGCTGCACCTGCGTGATCGCACCCAGATCGCCCTGTGGGCGGTCCAGCACGGTCTGGGCCCCGCAGCGACCCAAGACCCCGCATGAGCCGCTTTCCGGCTCCCCTGTGCCTGGGGCTGGGTTTGCTGGCCGCGGCCCTGGCGTCCGGCTGCCGGTCCCGGGAGACCGTGCTCGAGCTGGGACTGTTCGCCGGCAGCAACTGGGGCGTGCCCACCGGCGACAGCTACAAGCTCTACGACGAGGCCATCCTCCGGTTCGAACGGGAGAACCCGGGGATCAAGGTGCGCTACCGGCCCGGCACCCTGCGGGACGACTACTCCGAATGGCTGGCCCAGCGGATCGTGCGAGGCCACGAACCGGACGTGATGGTGGTGATGGCCGAGGACTTCAACAGCTATGCCGCCATCGGCGTCATGGCGCCGCTGGATGACCGGATCCGCAAGGATCCCGGCTTCCGGCGCGAGGATTTCTACCAGACCGCCCTGGAGTCCGGCCGGTACCAGTCCACCCAGTACGCGCTGCCCGTGGAGGTGGTGCCCAACCTCATGTTCGTCAACCGGAACGTCCTGGCGGAAGCCGGGGTGCCGGCGCCCGCCAAGGGCTGGACCTGGGATGACTTCTACCGCATCTGCCGCAAGGTCACCCGCTCCACCCGGGGCGACCACGTGCTGGACCGGTTCGGCGCCACCCGGTTCTCCTGGCGCTATTTCATGTACGCCGACGGCCAAGTGCCGTTCGACCCCACCGGCACCGAGGCCCACTTCAATACCCCGGATTTCCACCGGACCATCCATTTCGTCGCCCAGGTGCGCCAGCTGAGCCGGAACCAGCGGGAGCCGGAATTCGAGTCCGGCCGGGTGGCCTTCGCTCCCGAGCGGTTCTCCATGTACCGGGCCTACAAATACTACCCCTACCGGATCAAGAAGTTCGCCCAGTTCAGCTGGGAGGCCATCGAGATGCCCAAGGGCCCCGACGGCCGCAACGCGTCGGAGCTGTCCTCGCTGCTCCTGGCGATCAGCCGCCGCTCAGCCCATCCGGAGGCGGCCTGGAAATTCCTGCGCTTCCTCACTGCCGATCCCGCCACCCAGCTGGACGTGCTGCGCTATTCCCACGGCTGGCCGGCCCTGAAAAAGGTGGCCAGCACGCCCCAGGCCGCCGAAGAACTGCGCAGGAACCTGCCCGGCAGCGAGCCCACCATCGACGTCAAGGTGATCGACTCGATCATCGAGAACTCTGTCGTGGCGCCGCGCTTCAAGAAATACGACGAGGCCATGGATACAGCGGACAAGGAATTGTACCGCATCATCGAGGACCCGTACGACCTCGAGGACCGGTTGGACCGGCTCAACCGGGCGGTGGACCTCACCCTCCGCTGAAGCGCCGCATGTGACACATGTCATTAAAAGTCATGACATTGCTCCATCTTACGGGCTGCTGAAGGCGGGTCTACCATTCTCACATCCCGTAACAAGGTTGAAAAAGCGCGGCCGCGCGAAGGTGCAAGACAAGCAGGCAAGTTGACTCTCCCGAGCAACGAGGCTGGCATCCTGGGTGCGTACAGCCACCCCGGGGCAGGCCTCGTCCAAACCCATCCACGTACTGGAGCAAAAATCATGCGTACCCCGATGATGAAGGCAGTGACCTGCGTCGCCCTGGCCCTGGCCAGCGGCATGTGCTTCGGCGCCGGCAAGAAGTTCGGCGCCACCTACATGACCCTGAACAATCCGTTCTTCATCGCGCTCAACGACGGCATCAAGGCGGTGACCGACAAGAGCGGCGACAAGCTGATCACCCTGGATCCGGCCCTGGACCAGGCCAAACAGATCGCCGAGATCGAGGACCTGATCGCCCAGAAGGTGGACGCGATCTTCCTGAACCCGGTGGATTGGAAGGGCGTCCGCCCCGCGCTGGAAGCCGCCAAGGCCGCGGGCATCCCGGTCATCAACGTGGACGCCCCGGTGTTCGACACCGCCCTGGTGGCCACGGTGGTCGCCTCGGACAACTACAAGGCCGGCGTCCTGGTCGCCCAGGACGTGATGAAGCGGATGAAGTCGGCCAATGTCGTCCTGCTCGAGCACCCCACCGCCAAGTCGGCCATCGACCGCACCCAGTCCTTCGTGGACACCATCAAGGGTCATGACGGTTATAAGATCGTCGCCCGCCAGTCCTCCATGGGCCAGCTGGAGCAGGCCATGCCGGTGATGGAGAACATCATCCAGGCCCAGGCAAAGATCGATGTGGTCATGGGGCTGAACGATCCCACCGCCATGGGCGCCCTGGCCGCCCTGCGCTCCGCCAACCGAGAGAACGGCGTGCTGATCTACGGCGTGGACGGCGCCCCCGACGCCAAGAAGATGATCCAGGAAGGCAAAATGACTGCCACCGCCGCCCAGTCGCCCAAGGGCATCGGCAAGCTGGCCGCGGAAAGCGCCTACAAGATCCTCGCCCACCAGCAGGTGCCCGCGCTCCAGCTGGTGCCCGTGTTCCTTATCGACAAGACCAACGTCGCCAAGTTCGGCGTCGCCGGCTGGCAGTAGCGGCTTCCGCAGTCCGGAAGTCATTTGCCGAGCGCCTTGAAGCAAGGCTGGGCCAAGTGGAGTCATGGCCCAGCATCTTGAAGCCGCCGGGTTCTGCAGCAACGCCGGGGTGGATCCGCTCCGCCCCGGCGTCTTGACGAGGTTCATGCCATGACTGAAACAATCCTGCGGATGACCGGGATCTGCAAAGGCTTCCCAGGGGTGCAGGCCCTCAAGGACGTCGACTTCGATCTGGCCGCCGGGGAAGTGCATGCGCTGCTGGGCGAGAACGGCGCCGGCAAATCCACCCTGATCAAGGTCCTGGGCGGGATCCATCCGGCCGATAGCGGGGAGATCGTCATCAACGGCCAGCCTCTGCGGATCCGCTCCGTGCACGAGGCGCAGCAGGCCGGCATCAGCATCATCCATCAAGAGCTTTTCATGGTGCCCGAATTGACCGTGGCCCAGAACATGTTCCTGGGCCGGGAGCCCATGTCCAGCCGGCTGCCCATGGTCCTGGACGGCGCCGGGGCCCTGGCGGCGGCCCAGGCGCTGCTGGATTCCATCGGCCTGGAGATCACGGCCTCCGCCCGGGTGGGCGACCTGAGCCTGGCCCAGCAGCAGATGGTGGAGATCGCCAAGGCCATCTCCTTCGAGTCGAAGATCCTGGTGATGGACGAGCCGACCTCCTCCCTGACCAGCAAGGAGACCGACACGCTTTATGCCCTGATCGAGCGCCTGCGCCAGCGCATGGCGATCATCTACATCTCCCACCGCATGGAGGAGCTGTTCAGGATCTCCAGCCGGGTCACGGTGCTGCGCGACGGCCGCTACATCGGCACCCGGGAGACCGCGCACACCACCCCGGACCAGCTGATCGAGCTGATGGTGGGACGCAAGCTTCAGGAACTTTTCACCAAGACCCCCACCGAACCGGGCGAGGTGGTGCTGGAAGCCCGGAACCTGTGCCGGGGCGCGAAACTCCAGGATGTCTCCTTCTCCGTGCGCAAAGGCGAGATCCTCGGGGTGGCCGGCATCGTCGGCGCCGGCCGGACCGAGCTGATGCGCTGCCTGTGCGGCATCGACGGCGTCGATTCGGGCGAGATCCTGGTGCACGGCCAGCCGGCCGCGATCAAGAAACCCAAGGACGCCATCCAGCTCGGCATCGCCATGGTGCCGGAGAACCGCAAGGAGGAGGGCCTGGTCCTGTGCGGTTCGGTCGGCTTCAACCTCACCCTCGAAGCCCTGGCCGATTTCATCCACGGCTGCCGGTTCGACGCCAGGACCGAACGGCGGATCATCGCCGAATACACCCGGCGGCTGTCGATCCGGGCCGCGTCGCCGGACATCCTGATCGAGAAGCTCAGCGGCGGCAACCAGCAGAAGGTGGTCATCGCCAAGTGGCTGGCTTCCCGCCCGTCGGTGCTGATCCTGGATGAGCCGACCCGGGGGGTCGACGTGGGCGCCAAGGCCGAAATCTACGCCATCATCGACGCCCTCGCCAGGGAGGGGGTGGCCATCATCATGGTCTCCTCCGACCTGCCGGAAATCATCAACATGAGCGACCGGGTCATGGTCATGTTCCATGGCCGCAAGATGGCTGAGCTGCCCCGGACCGACCTGACCCAGAAAATGATCATGAAATACGCCACCGGAGACAGCCAATGAGCACGGCCCTGACCTCGACCGCCCCCCAGCCCAGCGCCTTCCAGCGCGCGCTCGCCACCCCCGCCCGCCTGATCAAGCCCAAGCTGGGCATCCTCATGGGCCTGTTCCTCATGTGCGCGGCGCTGAGCTACCTGTCGCCGGCGTTCCTGACCACGTCCAATTTCATCAACGTGCTGCGCCAGGTCTCCACCAACGCCAACCTGGCCTTCGGCATGACCCTGGCCATCCTCATCGGCGGGATCGACCTGTCGGTGGGCCCGGTGCTGGCGATCTCCGGCACCCTCGCCGCCGGGCTGATCGCCCTGAGCGGCCTGCCGGTCTGGCTCGCGGTGCTGCTCGGGCTCGGCTGCGGCACCTTCATCGGCTTCTGCAACGGCTTCATCATCTCCCGCACCGGCATCGCCCCGTTCATCGTCACCCTGGCCACCATGCAGATCGCCCGGGGCATGGCCTATGTCTACACCGGCGGCAACCCGGTCAGCTGCTACGTGGACCGCTTCAACGCCATCGGCGGCGGCCACATCGGCCTGCTGCCGCTGCCGGTGCTCTACACCGCCGGGGTGTTCCTGGTGATGTGCTTCCTGCTCTACCGGACCAAGTTCGGCCGCTACGTCTACGCCCTGGGCGGCAACCGCAACGCCGCGGTCTATTCCGGGATCAACATTGACCGGGTCCAGGTGCTGGTCTACTCCATCATCGGCTTCCTCTCCGCCGTGTCCGGGATCGTGCTCTGCTCGCGCATGTATTCCGGCCAGCCGACCATCGGCAACGGCTTCGAACTGGACGCCATCGCCGCGGTGGTGCTGGGCGGCACCAGCTTTTCCGGCGGCACCGGCACCCTGGGCGGGACCCTGCTCGGCGTGTTCGTGATCGGCATCCTCAACAACGGCCTGAACCTGCTGAACATCAACTCGTTCTGGCAGCTGGTGGTCAAGGGGGTGGTGATCCTGCTGGCGGTCTACGTGGACATCCTGAAAAAGCGCGGAAGGAGCGGCAAATGAATACCAGCCATCGCCCCCTCTCCCTGGAGGGGAAATAATGAGCACCATCGCTGCACGCCTGAAAACCCTGTCCTTCGTTTGCACAGGGGCCGTTGGGGTGCTTTCCCTGATGGCGGCAATTACCCTGATGGGGCAGCGGCACAGCGTGGACCGGTTGATCCGGGAACGGTTCCGCACCTACGCAATCCTGAACCAGATGGAGATCCTCGTGTTCTCCAATCACGCCGACACCCTGCGGCTGGTGAATTGGGCCAACGCGAACTACGATCATGGCAAGCTGGAGTCCCTTTCCAAGGTTATCGTCCAGCGTCAGAAGGAAGGCAACGCGCTGGTGCAGAAGCTGGCAGCCACCAACCTGGCCCCCGCAGAAATGAAGACCATCGAGGGGACCTACGGCAAGTACGGCAAACAACTGGTCAGCGTGGCCGAGGTCGTCCCCATCGGAGCCTCCTCCGCCACCCAGCTCCTGGGCGGCGCCGCTGCCTCATTCGAGGATTTGCGGTCCTCCCTTGAGCGCCTCAGCGCGGCCGAAACGTTCGCCATGCAAGAGGAATCCGACAGCGTCCGGGCAGCCGCGACCCGCGGTCTGCTGATCTTCCTGCTGCTGGCCGCAGGCACCGGAGGAGCCACATGGTTATTCTCCGCCCGCCTCGCCTCGACCATCGCCCCTCCTCTTGGCTTCCTGTCCGGACAGCTGGACTACAGCATCCGGGAGAAGGATCTCACTGTCCGGGTGCCTGAGCGCGGGTGTGACGAGATCGGCCAGATCTCCAGGACCTTCAATGCATTGAACGGGTCCCTCCACACCTTCTTCCGGGGCACCAGCGACCAGTCCATCCGCATAGCCAGCGGCGCTGAGCAACTGGCCTCCAGCTCCGAGGAGATGTCACGAACGTCCGTGCTCATGGGCCAGGGCTCCGAAGTGCTGCGGGAGACCACAGCCAGCATGGAACAGACGACCCGGTCCATGACCGAGGCCTTGCGCGAGCTGGCCGTTCTGGTTGCCTCCCTGGGGACGCAATCCGAACAAACGGTCCACACCGCCGAATCTGGCGCCCAGTCCGGGACGGCAACCCTGAAGGCCATGCATGCCATCCACCAGACCAGCGGTTCCATGCTTTCTGCCGTGGTTGTGATCGAGGAAATCGCCAACCAAACCAACCTGCTCTCCCTCAACGCCGCCATCGAAGCCGCCAAGGCCGGCGACTCGGGCAAGGGTTTCGCCGTGGTGGCAGAGGAGGTGCGCAAGCTGGCCGAGCGCAGCGCCCAGGCCACCAAACAGATCAACTTGCTCATCAAAGAGGTCGGAAGCGCAAACAACCAGGGCACCGAAACGGTGACCAGGACGGTCGAATCCCTGAAGGAGATTGAGAAACGGATGAAGGATATGGCGCTGGTCGTCTTACGGATCGCCACCGGCACCGAGGCCCAGTCCCTGGTCAGCGAACAGGCCTTGGACCAGGTGCGAAAGGTCTGGGATGGGGTCAGCCACAACAATCAGGCAGTCGCTGAACTGGCCATCGCCATCCAGGAAGTGGCCCGCACTGCCGCCGATCTTGCTGCCGTCTCCGACACCATGCGGGACACGGTGGGACGGTATCGGGTCTGACATTCCACTCAGCAAGGCATGCTGGTTCAATTGGATCATCCACCCTGGTGAACCGGAACCGCCCCGAACGAGCCGGGCCCCGCATACGCGGGGCCCGGTCCGTCACGCCACCTTGCCTCAGATGATGGTCGCCGCCCAATCCAGCAGCCGGGCGCCGAAGCAGGTGCCCAGCAGCACCAGGGCGCAGGACAGGCCCACCACCCAGGCGGTTACGACGCCCATGGGCCGGGGGGCCGGGGCTTCCGCCGCGGGCTCCTTGAAGTACATCAGCGCCACCACGGCCAAGTAGTAGTAGGCGGCCACGGCGCTGGTGAGCAGGGCGATGACGGTGAGGGTCACGTGGCCCTGCTCCACCGCCAGCTTGAACAGGTAGAACTTGCTGAAGAACCCCAGCAGCGGCGGAATGCCGGCCAGGCTCAGCAGGATCACCATCATGGCGAAGGCCAGCAGCGGCCGGGTGCGGCCCAGGCCGCGGAAATCGTCGATGCGCTCGCCGATGCCCTTGCCCTGGAGGAAGATCACGATGGCGAAGGCGCCGCTCTGCATGAACAGGTAGGTGAGCATGTAGAGCCAGACCGCCTGGGGCCCGCCGGGGGTGCCCGCGCTCATGACCCCCAGCAGCATGTAGCCGACGTGGGCGATGCTGGAGTAGGCCAGCAGCCGTTTCATGGTCTGCTGCCGCAGGGCGGCGATGTTGCCCAGGATCATGCTGGCGGCGGCGACGAAGCCCAGGGGCGCCATCCAGTCGGAGCTGACCCCGTTGAGCCCGGTGCCGAACACCCGCAGGAAGGCGGCCAGGGAGGCGGCCTTGGGGGCCATGGACATGAAGGCGGTGATGGGGGTGGGGGCGCCGTCGTAGGCGTCCGGCGACCACATGTGGAACGGCACCGCGGCGACCTTGAAGCAGAAGCCCACCAGCACCATGAGCACGCCCAGGAACACCAGCAGGCCGCTGGAGGGCGGGGCCAGGGCCAGCCGCTGGTTCAGTTCCGCCAGGTTGGTGGTGACCCCGCCGGCGGCGCCGAACAGCAGGCTGATGCCGAACAGCAGGATCCCGCTGGAGAAGGCGCCCAGCAGGAAGTACTTCACCCCGGCCTCGATGCTGCGCTCCTGGGTGCGGAAGTAGGCCACCAGGATGTAGATGCACAGGGCCATCAGCTCCAGCGAGAAGTAGATGGAGACCAGGTCGGAGGCGCCCACCAGGAACAGCATGCCCGAGACCGAGAACAGCAGCAGAGCATAGTACTCCACCGTCTGCTCGTTCATGGCGTTCAGCTGCAGCTGGCTCAGCAGGACCGTGATGGCCCCGGCCGCCAGCACCAGGTACTGGAAGCCCCGGGTGATGCCGTCCACCTGGAACATGCCGCTGAAGCCCTGGCCCTGGGGGGCGACGGTCACCGCGAAGGCGGCCACCGCCAGGGCGACGAAGGAGACGAAGGCCCAGCGGCGCTTTTCGCCCTTGGGCACGAACAGGTCGCCGGGCCAGAGCATCACCGTGGCCGTGACGATCAGGATGATCTGCGGGAACAGCAGGGGCAGGTCCCTTTGCAGGGTCGCCCAGAGGCCTGCGGCGAAGGGCATCAGTTACCTCCCTCGGCTTGTGCGGGCTGGCCGGGCAGGCTCATGGCCGCCATGCCCGCCTTGGCCGCGGCCCGCTGGCCTTCGGCCAGGGCCTCCTGCTTGTAGAACTCGGGATTGACCTGCTGCACCAGCTTCTTCACCGGTTCGCGCAGCACGTCCATGACCGGCTTGGGATACAGGCCGATCCAGAACGCCGCCGCCACCAGGGGCAGGAAATAGGCGATCTCGCGGGGGTTGAGATCCTTCATCTTGGTGTTCACTTCGCTGACGGGTCCGAACATGGCCCGCTGGAACAGCCAGAGCATGTAGGCGGCGCCCAGGATGATGCCGGTGGTGGCGGCGACCGCCAGCCAGGGGGCGGCCTGGAAGGCGCCCAGCAGGATGGTCAGTTCGCCGATGAACCCGTTCAGACCCGGCAGGCCGATGCTGCTCATGGTCATGATCATGAAGATGGTGGCGTAGACGGGCATGGTCTTGGACAGCCCGCCGTACTCGGAGATCAGCCGGGTGTGCCGCCGCTCGTAGACGATGCCCACCAGGAGGAACAGGGCCGAAGTTGAGATGCCGTGGTTGATCATCTGCAGGATGCCGCCGGTGATCCCGTTGGGATTCAGGGCGAACAGGCCGATCATGCACAGGCCCAGGTGGCTGACCGAGGAATAGGCCACCAGCTTCTTCATGTCCTTCTGGATCATGGCCACCAGCGCGCCATAGATCACCCCGACCAGGGCCAGGCCCATGAACCAGGGCATCAGCTCCATGGTCGCCTTGGGGGCGATGGGCAGCAGGAACCGGATGAAGCCGTAGGTGCCCATCTTCAGCAGCACGCCGGCCAGGATCACCGAGCCCGCGGTGGGCGCCTCCACGTGGGCGTCAGGCAGCCAGGTGTGGAACGGGAACATCGGCACCTTGATGGCGAAGCCGACGAAGAACGCCAGAGCCAGCAGGATCTGGAAGGTGTGGCTCTGGCTGGCCACCACCGCGGCCATGCCCTGGAACGAGGCGATCGACATGTCGTACTGGCCGGTGGTGCGGTACTGCAGGAAGTAGATGGCCAGGATCGCCACCAGCATCAGCACCGAGCCGGACAGGGTGTAGAGGAACAGCTTGATCGCCGCGTACAGCCGCTGGGGGCCGCCCCAGATGGCGATCAGGAAGTACATGGGCACCAGCATCAGTTCCCAGAACAGGTAGAACAGGAACATGTCCTGGGTGATGAACACGCCCATCATGCTGAACTGCATGACCAGGATCCAGATGTAGTACTCCTTGTGCCGCTCCAGGATGGCGGTGAACGAGCACCACACCGAGATGAAGCCCAGCAGGGTGGTGAGCAGCAGCATCACCAGGCTGATGCCGTCCATGCCGATGCTGAACTTCACGCCCAGGCTGGGGATCCAGTCGATGGAGGTGAGCCACTGCACCGCGCCCGAACTCCGGTCGTACTGCATCCAGCAGCGCAGGCTCAGCAGGAAGTCGAACACGGTGACGGCCAGCGCCCCCAGTTCGAACACCCGGCGTTTCTCCTTGGGCACCCAGAGCAGGCACAGGGCCCCGAGGAGAGGGATGGTCGTGACCCACAGCGGGAGGTTTTGGTACCAGGGAATCATTTGGAACTCCGGCAATCAACGAATGGGCGAAAGGATCTCAGGCGAGGAACTTCCAGAAGGCGAAGGCCAGGAAGCCGAGGAACATGACGAAGGCGTAGTTGTGCACCCGGCCGCTCTGGAACTTGCGGAAGCCCTGGGAGATCTGCTGCAGCACCCAGGCCACCAGGTTCACCAGGCCGTCCACCACCTTGGCGTCGAACCAGTGCATGGCGTGGCTCACCAGCAGGGTGAAACGGGCCGCGCCGTTGACCATGCCGTCCACCGCCAGCGAATCGAAGGCCCAGAGCTGGGCCCCCAGCTGCTTGCAGGGGCCGATGAAGGCGGCCTCGTAGAATTCGTCGATGTAGTACTTGGCGTTGACCCATTCGAACAGTTCGGGGAAGCGCTTGACGAAGGCCTTGGGCTTCGCCCAGGACGGATCCTGGCCGTAGAACCACCAGGCCAGGCCCATGGCGGCGGGGGCCCAGACCAGGGTGGCCACCGCCATGAGGATGTACTCCATGGCCGGAGCGGCCTCGGCGGCCTCCCGGGGCCCGGTCTGGTAGAGCAGCGGGGCGATCCAGGCGCTGAAGTGGCTGGAGCCGATCCAGTGCAGGCTGTGGGGGATGTTCAGGAAGCCTGCCACCAGGGCCAGGCCGGCCAGGATGGCCACCGGCAGCCACATGTTCCAGGGCACTTCCTTCGGACCGTGGGCCTCGTGGCCGCCGTGGCCATGGGCGTCGTGGGCGCCATGGGCATCATGGCCGTCGTGATCGTCATGGCCGCCGGCCGGGGCGTGGTGCACCACCTCCGACGGAACGGTCAGCCCGTACGGGTCGTGCCCGGCCCCGCGGTACTCGCCGAAGAAAGTCATGACCATCAGCCGGACCATGTAGAAGGCGGTCATGAACGCGGCCAGCATGCCCATGATCCAGGCCACCAGGTTCAGGGTGGAGCCGCCAGCGTACCAGCCCTCGAACACCTTCCAGAGGATCTCGTCCTTGGAGAAGAAGCCGGAGAAGGGGAAGATCCCGGCGATGGCCAGGGTGGCGATGCCCATGGAGGCGAAGGTCCAGGGCATGGCCTTGCGCAGGCCGCCCATGTTGCGCATGTCCTGCTCGTGGTGGCAGGCCATGATCACCGAGCCGGAACCGAGGAAGAGCGCGGCCTTGAAGAACGCATGGGTGAACACGTGGAACATGCCGGCCGAGAAGGCCCCGGCGCCCATGCCCATGAACATGAACCCCAGCTGGCTGACGGTGGAATAGGCCAGCACTTTCTTGATGTCGTACTGGGCCAGGCCCATGCTGGCCGCCACCAGGGCGGTGAGCGAGCCGATGCAGAGCACCAGGCCGAGCGCCACCGGAGCGTTGACGTAGATGAAGTTCATCCGGGTGATCATGTACAGGCCGGAGGTGACCATGGTGGCGGCGTGGATCAGCGCGCTCACCGGGGTCGGGCCGGCCATGGCGTCGGGCAGCCAGACATAGAGGGGGATCTGCGCGCTCTTGCCGCAGGCGCCCAGGAACAGGCAGCAGCCGATCAGGTTGAACCACCAGGTGGGGGCGTGGGAGAGGCCGAACAGGGTGATCTCGGGCCGGGCCAGCAGGCTCCGGGTCATGCCCATCAGGGTGTCGAAGTCGGTGGCGCCGTAGATCATGAAGATCAGGAAGAAGCCGATCAGGAAGCCGAAGTCGCCGATGCGGTTGGTGACGAACGCCTTCTTGCCGGCGATGGCCGCGTACTCCCGGTCGAAGTAGAAGCCGATCAGCAGGTAGCTGCAGAGACCGACGCCCTCCCAGCCCAGGAACATGACGATCATGTTGGCGCCCAGCACCAGGTTGAGCATGGAGAACACGAACAGGTTCAGGTAGGCCATGAAGCGGTAGTAGGTGCCGTCATTGCGTTCCTCGGCCATGTAGCCGGTGGAGAACAGGTGGATCAGGAAGCCCACCCCGGTCACCAGCAGGGCCATGGCTCCGGACAGCGGGTCGAACTTGTAGGCCCACTGCATGGTGGTCTGGGTGATCCCGCCCAGCACGTGGGCGCCGCCCAGGTCGAACCAGGTCCACAGGGTCTGGTTGACCGAGCGGTTGGCCGGGGCCTGGCCCAGCAGCTGGGCGAAGCAGCACAGCACCAGCAGGAACGACAGGGCCATGGAGCCCAGGGCGATGGCGTCCACCAGCCTGGGGTTCCTGGCCCGGCGCCCGGTGGCGCCGTTGAGGATGGCGCCGAACACCGGCAGGAAAGGGATGAGCCAGAGCACCGAACTCTGGATCGGCGTGCTCAGGGTACTGGTTGCTTCCATCATCATTCGTTCACCCTAAATCTGGTTCCAGCGGGGTTCGAGAGCCTTCAGCCCTTGAGCAGATTGATCTGGTCCACCTGGATGGTGTCCTTCTTGCGGTAGAGCGCCACCACCAGGGCCAGGCCGATGGACACCTCGGCCGCGGCCAGGCCCATCACCAGCAGGGCGAAGGCCTGCCCGGCGACGGTGCCGCTGTGCCGGGCGAAGGCCACCAGGTTGAGGTTGGCGGCGTTGAGCATCAGCTCCACGCACATGAGGATGATCAGGACGTTGCGCCGGATCAGCACCCCGGCGACGCCCACCGAGAACAGCAGGAAGGAGATGAACAGGACCGCGTTCATGGAAGGCATGATCAGACCCTTTCCGTCTTGGCCAGGACCACGGCGCCCACCAGGGCCACCAGCAGGATCACCGACAGGATCTCGAACGGCAGCAGGTAGCCGGCGAACACGCCGCGGCTCACCGCCTGGGCGTTCTGGGCGGCCACGTCCAGCCCCTCGCCCAGGCCGGCATCCAGGGTCAGGGCCTGGGCGGCGCCCGGGGCGAACCAGGTCCTCCAGAACACGCCGACGATGGCCAGCGCCCCGGCCGCGACCACGGCCACGGCGGCCTTGGTCTGGCCCTGGAACAGCCCCTTCTCCTTGAACTTGGTCATCTCCACCAGCATGACCACGAACAGGAACAGCACCACGATGCCGCCGGCGTAGACCAGCAGCTGGGCCACCGCCAGGAACTCGGCGGAGAGGGTGAGGTAGCAGCCGGCCACCGCCAGCATGGACAGCAGGAAGCCGACGATGCTGTGGATGGCGTTGCGGGAGAAGACCAGCCCCAGCGCCCCAGCCACGGCCATGAGACCGAAGATGTGGAACAGGTACTGGCCGGTGGCAGCGAGCAGTGGATCCATGGGTTCAGTCCTTGTCGGAGTCGGAATAGGAGTACCGGCCCACCGGGGTGAGTTCGAACATGTTCTGGGAACGGCCCAGCATCCCGATGGAGAAGTCCTCACGATTGTAGGCCGCCAGCTCGAACTGGTGGTTGAGGATGATGGAATCGAAGCCGCAGCTCTCCACGCAGAATTCGCAGAAGATGCAGCGCTCCATCTCGAAGTCGTAGCGCAGGGGGATCTTGGTCTTGCGCCCCTCCTTCTTGCCGGACTCGATGGTGATCACCTGGGTCGGGCAGATCTTCTCGCAGGCCAGGCAGCACACGCACTTGATCTCGCCCTGCTCGTCCTTGAGCATGGTCAGCCGGCCGCGGAACCGGGGCTGGACCTTGGCCTTGACCTCAGGGTATTCGGAGACCACGTGCAGCGGCACCCTGCGCCGGTTGGCGGTGGTGAACACCCGCATGAAGTGCTTGCCGGTGAGGTACAGGCCCTTGGCGATGTCTGTGGGAATGAGCGTCTTCAGGTACTTGTTCATGGTCTCTCCCTCAGGGCATGTTGAAGCGGATGGCGGCCGCCAGGGCGACATCCACGAGCGTGAAGGGGATCAGGTACTTCCACGCGATGGCCATGATCTGGTCGTAGCGGTAGCGGGGGATGGTGCCGCGCACCCAGATGAACGAGATGAGCAGGAAGAAGATCTTCAGCAGGAACCAGATCACGTTGGGGCCGCCGATGAACGGGGTCGAGGCCGGCACGAAGCTCTGCAGCCCGAACGGCAGCAGGAACGGGCCGCCCAGGAAGAAGGCGCTGGCCAGGGCCGAGGCGACGATCATGTTGATGTACTCGGCCAGGTAGAAGAAGCCGAACTTCATGCCCGAGTACTCGGTGTGGAACCCGGCCACCAGCTCGTTCTCCGCCTCGGGCATGTCGAACGGCATGCGGTTGGTCTCGGCGAAGCCGCAGGTGAAGTAGATGAAGAACCCGACGAACAGCAGCGGCACCGCCCAGATCGGCATCTTGGTGGCGACCATCCGGGTCATCTCGTTGAAGTTCAGGCTGCCGGCCAGGATCACCGGCACCAGCAGGCTGAGGGTGAGCGGCACTTCGTAGCTGACGATCTGGGCCGCGCTGCGCAGCCCGCCCAGCAGCGGGTACTTGGAATTGGAGGCCCAGGCGCCCAGGACGATGCCGTAGACCCCGACCGAGGCCACGCCCAGGATGAACAGCAGGCCGACGTTCATGTTGGTCAGGAAGCCGGTGAAGGGCAGGCCGCCGACGACCGGGAAGGCCTTGGGGAAGGTGAACAGGGCGCCGGGATAGAAGCTGATGGCTGCGAACACCACCACCGAGGCGATCATCGACAGGGCCGGGGCGATGATGAAAATGGCCCGGTCGGCCTTGTCCGGGATGATGTCCTCCTTCACCAGCAGCTTGATGATGTCGCCGATGAAGGTGGGCAGCCCGCGCAGGATCGAGAGCATGGGCACCTTGCCCATGCGCCACATGCCGCGGTTCAGGTAGCCGGTGAGGCCGTTGCGGCTGCCGGCGATGCGGGTGGAGCCCAGGCGGTCCTGGAGGTAGCCCAGCACCTTGCGCTCGGCGAAGGTGGTGAGCGGCACCACGATGAAGATGAAGATCACCACGGCGACGGCCTGGAGGATGGCCATCACGCAGAGCTGGGACAGGGTCATGGTCTGCATGTCATTCGCGCCCGGAACAGGGAAGGTTGGAAGGCATCGCGGAGGTCATCGGTCGATCTCCCCCAGCACCACGTCCAGGGTGCCGATGGTGGCGATCACGTCGGCCACCAGGCTGCCCTCGACCATCATGGGCAGGGCCTGGAGATTGATGAAGCCCGGGGCCCGCACGTGGAAGCGGTACGGGTTGGCGGAGCCCTTTTCGCCCACCAGGTAGTAGCCCAGCTCGCCCTTGGGGCACTCGGTGGGGTGGTAGACCTCGTTCACCTCGGCCTTGAGGATCTTGGGCAGCTTGGCCATCACCGGTCCCTCGGGCAGTCCGTCCAGGCACTGGGTGATGATCCGGTGGCTCTGGCGCATCTCGGCCAGGCGCACCTGGTACCGGGCGTAGGTGTCGGCCTCGGTCCGGGTCGGGATCTCGAAGTCCATTTCGCTGTACGCGGCGTAGGGGAAGGCCTTGCGGATATCGTAGGCGACGCCCGCGGCGCGCAGCACCGGGCCGGTCACGCCCATGGCGATGGCGTCGTCGGCGCTGAGCCTGCCCACGCCGATGGTGCGCCGCTTCCAGATCCGGTTCTCGGTGAGCAGGGTCTCGTACTCGTCGATGCAGTCCGGGAAGCGCGCCACGAAGGCCCGGGCCATCTTCTCGAAGCCCGGGGGCAGGTCCTCGCGCAGGCCGCCGATGCGGAACGCGGTGGTGGTCAGCCGGGCGCCGCAGAAGGCCTCGAACAGGTCCAGGACCGCCTCCCGCTCGCGGAAGGTGTAGAGGAACACGGTCATGGCGCCGATGTCCAGGGCGTGGGTGGCCAGCCAGATCAGGTGCGAGGCCAGCCGGTTGAACTCGGTGAGCATGGTGCGGATGTACTTGGCCCGCCGGGGCACCGTGACCCCGAACAGCTTCTCCACGGCCTCGGCCCAGCCCAGGTTGTTGGCCACGGCGGAGGTGTAGTCCATGCGGTCGGTCCACACCTGGCCCTGGAAGAAGGTCTTGTTCTCGCAGATCT
>Ga0316217_10001048_pt1 | contig 37394 bp, 37 predicted proteins | sample 1anoAmetaG_FD_203633 | JGI IMG/M metagenome (GOLD analysis project Ga0316217, IMG submission 203633) | Freshwater microbial communities from Trout Bog Lake, Wisconsin, USA - 1anoA | ecosystem: Environmental > Aquatic > Freshwater > Lake > Hypolimnion/Profundal zone | place: USA: Wisconsin...
GATGAACCTTCGGATCGTTGATCCGGCGCGATGATTGAGCGGTTTTTGCATGATCGGATGCTCGAAACCCGTGCTTCCCGGTTCTTTTTGATTGTTTAGCCGAGCGGCGCATCGGGTTATCCGCAAAGAGGATATCCGCATAGCCAATCGGCACCAGATTAGGTGAGGTGCGTGACGTGAGCCAGGCGTTTAACGGCTGCGAGAAGAGCATGACGGGAGTTGCCTTTAGGCAATCGCGTGCGTTTTTCGGGTCTTATCTGGCACGTTCCCCTCAATCAGCGTGTCAACCCTTCGCCCGTTTACGGCGTCAACTGGGCGCCGCTTCGCCATCTTTTGTTTCCCACCGTTCGATCTCTGAAAGGCCTGCGACAATGTTGCGGGCAACCTTAATGAGGCCTGCATGGGTTCAGATTGATTTAGCGCGGGCGCCATTGAGAGAGAATAATGGCCAACAAAATGCTTATCGATGCGTCGCATCCCGAAGAAACCCGGGTCGTCGTCGTCAGAGGTAACCGCGTCGAAGAATTCGATTTCGAGGCGGCGAATAGAAAACAACTGCGCGGTAATATTTATCTTGCCAAAGTCACGCGGGTAGAGCCTTCGCTTCAAGCCGCTTTCGTTGAATATGGTGGTAATCGCCACGGATTTTTGGCGTTTAGCGAAATTCACCCCGATTATTACCAAATTCCGGTGGCAGACCGTGAGGCCCTCTTGGCGGAGGATTTGCGCGCGGATCGCGATGCCGATTTTGGCGATGATGATAAGCCTGAAAAAGCCGCAAAGCCCGACCGGACGCGCGGCAGGGCGAAAGAGGCCAGCGATGCTGACGCGGTAAGCGCGGAGCCCGCTGAGGAGACAGAGGCTTTCGCTGACGATGCGAATAACAGCGATGGTCCGGTTGAAGTCGGTTCTGATGAAGACCAAACGATTGAACATGTCGGTGGTGGAGATGCTTTGGAGGATGTGCCAGAGCGTCCGCGCCAGTCGCGTCGCCAATATAAAATTCAAGAAGTCATCAAGCGGCGGCAGATTTTGCTGGTGCAAGTGGTTAAGGAAGAGCGCGGCAATAAAGGCGCGGCACTCACGACCTATCTTTCGCTTGCCGGACGCTATTCGGTGCTTATGCCGAATACCGGTCGGGGGGGCGGTATTTCGCGCAAAATTACCAATATTGCCGACCGTAAGCGTCTAAAAGCCATTGCGCAGGACCTTGAAGTGCCTGATGGCATGGGGGTTATTCTTCGTACCGCAGGTGCGGCACGGACCAAGCCTGAAATCAAGCGCGATTTTGAATATTTGATGCGCGCTTGGGAAACGGTGCGCGAAACGACTTTGCAATCGACCGCGCCGACGCTTGTGTATGAAGAAGGGTCACTTGTTAAGCGCGCTATTCGTGACCTTTACAACAAAGATATCGACGAAGTGATCGTCGCGGGTGAAGAGTCCTACAAGGACGCGAAAGACTTCATGCGGATGCTCATGCCGAGCCATGCCAAGAATGTGAAGCCTTACCGCGAAACGACGCCGATTTTCGCCAAATTTGGCGTAGAGGCGCAGCTTGACGCGATGTTCTCGTCGCAAGTGACGCTGAAATCAGGCGGTTACATCGTGATCAACCAGACCGAAGCTTTGGTGGCGATTGATGTAAACTCGGGCCGCTCGACGCGTGAGCATAATATTGAGGATACGGCGGTTCGGACCAATCTTGAAGCCGCCGATGAAGTCGCTCGCCAGTTGCGATTACGCGATCTGGCGGGTCTGATCGTGATCGACTTCATCGATATGGAGGAAAACCGCAATAATCGGGCGGTTGAACGGCGTTTGAAAGATGCGCTGAAGAATGATCGCGCGCGTATTCAGGTCGGGCGGATTTCGCCTTTCGGTTTGATGGAAATGTCGCGTCAGCGCATTCGCACAGGCGTTTTGGAAGGCTCGACCATTGTCTGTCCGCACTGCATTGGATCGGGCATGATTCGGGCGACGCCATCGGTGGCGTTGCATGTGTTGCGCTCTGTTGAGGAGCTTTTGCTGAAGAGTGCGACGCATCACGTAACCGTTAAGGCACGAGGCGATATTGCGCTTTATGTGCTTAATCAAAAGCGTATGCATTTGCGCAGTTTGGAGGAGACTTTCCTCGTTAATATCACCGTTTTGGCCGATGAGTCGTTGACGGGAACCCACCCTTTCAGCGTTGAGCGCGGTGAAATTGTCATGCCGGGCGATGTGCAGATGGCGCGTCCTGTTCATCCCGCTGGGTTTATTCCGGTTGAGGAACCGGAAATCGAAGAGGTTGAGGAAGAGATCGAAGAGGAAGAAGAAAGCCTTAATCAGGAAGCATCCGGTGAAGATGAGGTAGATAAGAGAGAAAACCGCTCCAACGGAACGGATAACGAGAATGAGGGCGGTGAAGCGGGTCGCCGCCGCCGTCGTCGCCGTCGTCGGCGCGGTGGTCAGGGGGGGGAGCGTCCAGCGGATGGTTTAGCCCCTATGCCGCTTAACGCGCCGCAGCCTGTTGTTTCTGGCGCGCCCTTTACCGGAACACACGTGATTGGTGAGGACGGCGAAATCGTAACCGAGCGTGAGGTAACCGATAAGCCCAATGGTGAAGGCGAGGCAGCACGTCGGCGGCGTGGTCGCCGGGGCGGGCGTCGCAATGGTCGTCGGGACCGTCCAGAAGGAGAGTTGGCTGTTATCGGCGGCGAGGCTTCGAGCGATGAGGCGGATGATACGCCGGAGCCAGAGATTTTGGAACCTGCATTGGTTGCCGATGGTGCAGCAGCCATACCGGAGGCCGTGAAAAAGCCCCGCGCGCCGCGTAAGCCTCGGACGCCAGCGCGAGAGGTTAAGGTGGAAGCGGTGGAACCGGTTATCGTCGCTGAACCTGTTATTGTTGCGGCTTCAGAGCCTGCACCTGTGCCGCTACCGGAGCCGATTACGACGGAGCCAGTCGTGATTGCTGACCCCAATAAACCCAAAAAGGGTGGTTGGTGGGCCAAAGCAAAGGCTACGCTCGGGGGCGTATAAGCCGTTATTTGAAAAAAAGAAAAAAGCTGCATGGAGCATTTCATGCAGCTTTTTTTAATCGATATGGTTAGTTCTGTTTGTAAGCCCAGCCTGTTTTAGGTGATCTCTACGCCTTTCCAAAAGGCAAGATAGCCGGTGATCTTTTTGGCGGCGTCTTTGGGGGCTGGATAGGTCCAAACCGCGTCTTTGTTCACTTCGCCATTGACGACGAGGTCGAAATAACTCGCCTCGCCCTTCCAAGGGCATGTGGTCTTTTTTTAGCTTGGTTGCAGATATTTCATATCAACCGAATCGGCCGGGAAATATTGATTTCCCTCAACCTCGACGGCCTGATGGGTTTCGGCAATTATTGTGCCGTTCCAGATTGCCTTGGTCATTGAAGCGCTCCTTTGCATTATGGAATGGGTTTAGCGGATTGTTTCTTTCGGCCCGAGACGTTTGTCGAGATAGGCGTCTACCACGGCCATCAACTCGTCGGTCTTGTTTTCAAAGAAATGGTTGGCGCCTTCGACCGTTTGGTGCTCAAGCTGTATTCCCTTTTGGGTTTTTACTTTCTCGATGATTGGAATCACTTCTTTTGAAGGGGCCACGCGATCTTGTGAGCCGTGGACGAAGAGGCCCGATGACGGACAAGGTGCGAGGAAAGAAAAGTCAAACCGATTGGCGGGCGCGGCAATTGAGATAAACCCTTCTATTTCCGGGCGCCGCATCAAGAGCTGCATCCCAATCCAAGCGCCGAAAGAGATGCCCGTTATCCAGCAAGCACGTGCGTCGGGGTTGATGGCTTGCGCCCAATCGAGCGCCGAGGCGGCATCGGATAATTCGCCCGAACCATGATCAAACGCCCCTTGGCTGCGTCCAACACCCCGGAAATTAAAGCGAAGCGTTGAGAAACCGCGTTCCAAAAACGAATAATAGAGCGCGTAAACCAGAGGGTTATTCATCGTTCCGCCGAATTGCGGATGGGGATGAAGGATGATCGCGATGGGTGCTCCCTTCGTTTTTGACTGATTATAGCGTCCTTCAATCCGACCTGCTGGACCCGTGAAAATGACCTCTGGCATTCCAATCCCCACCCTAAGCGCTGCTTTGCGCATCTCAATACGTTCGAAAACGGGTAAATTGCTTGACTTGAGAACCTCTCGGCTTCACAACGCTTAGAATAATTCTAAGGGTCGATTGCCGCCGTCAAACGGTATGCATCGGCTCTTAGCACGTTGCCCGGGGGCAATTGCAAGCTTTTCCCGCTTTGCTTGTGGCGTTTGGGTTAATTCTTCTTGAGGTCAGCATTATACGGCAAAAGGCACGCTTCACGATGGGTTCTGTTTCGCGCCATTATCTTGATCACAATGCGACATCGCCGCTGCGCCCCGAGGCGCGGGCCGCGATGTTGGCTGCGCTGGATGAGGGTGGAAATCCGTCTTCCATCCATCAAGAGGGACGAAAGGCGAGGGGGGCGATGGATGCAGCACGGGATGTGATTGCTGTGCTTTGTGGCGCATCCGCCCGCGATGTTATTTTTACGAGCGGTGGCACGGAAGCCAATGCCTTGGCTTTGACCCCCGGCTTGTCGGTTGAAGGTTCATCACAACCTTTCAGCCATTTGCTGGTTAGTGCGGTAGAGCATGTTTGTGTTCTCGAAGGGCATCGGTTTAAGCCCGATTGCGTTGCAAAAATTGGCGTCGATTCGTCTGGTCTTGTTTCAAAAGATCATCTCGCGATGCTTTTAGAGGATATTTCTCAAAAGGGCGGCAGGGCGCTCGTTGCTATTCAGGCGGCGAATAATGAGACGGGCGTTCTTCAGCCAATTGCCGAGTTAGCGCTGCTGGTACATCGATTTGGTGGGTTTTTGCATTGCGATGCCGTGCAGATTGCTGGGAAATTACCGCTCGATCAGGTGACAGCCGGTGCCGATATACTGGCCCTTTCCGCCCATAAGATTGGCGGACCACAAGGGGTAGGCGCGCTGGTCTTACGATCAGGCGGCATCGCGATTAGCGATAAAATGCTAAGAGGCGGCGGCCAGGAGCGGGGCGCGCGGGCTGGAACGGAAAATGTCGCGGGCATTGCAGGGTTTGGAGCGGCCGCAAAGGCTACTATGCCGTCGCTCGCAGAAAATTTTGCTATAATGCGGGACTTGCGTGATCAGGCTGAGGCCTATGTGTTGGAGATTGCACCGGACGCTTTAATTTATGGCTCCGGTTTGGCTCGGTTACCGAATACATTAGCGTTTTCTATTCCCGGATTAACGGCTGAAACTGCCGTGATGGGCTTTGACCTTGGGGGGGTGGCCTTATCATCGGGTTCGGCCTGCTCGTCGGGTAAGGTCAAGAAGTCACATGTGCTTGAAGCGATGGGGGTTGCAAACGATATGGCAATTTGCGCGCTTAGGATTAGTTTTGGCTGGACGAGCACAAAAGCCGATCTGGAAGCGTTTCGGACCGTATTAGAGAAGATGATAAGACAAAGGAAGACGAGCGCCCGCGCGGCATGATATGATTTTATATACTTTGGACGCCAGGCCCTTGAAGCCGGTATGTCAGGAGAGTTGAATGGTAGCCGTTAAAGAGACCGTCGAGCAGGTTAAAACGCTCGATGTTGACCAATACAAATACGGATTTTCGACCGATCTGGAGGTCGATAAGGCCCCAAAAGGTCTTTCCGAGGATATTGTCCGCTTCATCTCGACTAAGAAAGGCGAGCCCGAATGGATGCTCGAATGGCGGCTTGACGCCTATAAGCGTTGGCTGACCATGACGGAGCCTAACTGGGCGCGGGTGCATTATCCGCCAATCGATTTCAACGAATCCTATTATTACGCAGCGCCTAAAAAGAACGCCGCGCCCAAGACGCTGGATGAGGTCGATCCGGCTATTCTGGATGCCTATAAGAAGCTCGGCATTCCGCTGCGCGAGCAGGAAATTCTGGCTGGTGTGCAAACATCCAAGGTCGCGGTCGATGCGGTGTTTGACAGTGTTTCGGTGGTTACGACCTTTAAGGAAGAATTGAAAAAAGCGGGCGTGATCTTCTGTTCGATCTCGGAAGCGATCAAAGAGCATCCTGAATTGGTGCGGAAATATCTTGGCTCCGTTGTGCCTGTGACCGATAATTACTACGCGACGTTGAATTGCGCCGTTTTTACCGATGGTTCGTTCGTCTATATCCCCGAGGGCGTACGTTGCCCGATGGAATTGTCGACTTACTTTCGCATCAATGAGAAAAATACGGGCCAGTTTGAGCGTACGCTGATCATCGCCGAGAAGGGCTCTTATGTCAGCTATCTTGAGGGTTGCACCGCGCCGCAACGCGATGAGAATCAGCTTCATGCGGCTGTCGTCGAACTCGTCACCATGGATGATGCCGAGATCAAATATTCGACGGTGCAGAATTGGTATCCAGGCGACGCTGACGGCAAAGGCGGCATCTATAATTTCGTGACCAAGCGGGGCGATTGCCGCGGGGCCAATTCCAAGATCAGTTGGACGCAGGTGGAAACCGGCTCGGCGATCACGTGGAAATATCCAAGCTGCATTTTGCGCGGCGACAATTCACGCGGCGAGTTCTATTCGATCGCGGTATCGAACGGGATGCAGCAGGTTGATAGCGGCACCAAGATGATCCATCTCGGCAAGAACACGACGAGCCGGATTATCTCGAAGGGCATCTCGGCAGGACGCTCGCAAAACACCTATCGCGGGCAAGTGTCCGCCCATCGCAAGGCGACGAATGCGCGGAATTTTACCAATTGTGATAGCTTGTTGATCGGCGAGCAATGCGGCGCGCATACGGTGCCTTATTTGGAGAGCAAAAACGCCAGCGCGGTGTTTGAGCACGAGGCAACGACTTCGAAAATCTCGGAAGAGCAGATGTTTTATTGTCGCCAACGCGGGCTTTCGGCGGAAGAGGCAACGGCGCTGATCGTCAATGGCTTTGTGAAAGATGTGCTGCAACAACTGCCGATGGAATTTGCGGTTGAGGCGCAAAAGCTCATTTCGATCTCGCTTGAGGGAAGTGTGGGGTGAGTTTTCAGATCGCGGAAAAATTAAATGTTGATCTCAAGCCTTAAAATCCACAACTGGCGCAATTTTCAAGATGCGGAAGCTCGCCTGAATGGTGTGACCTATGTCCTAGGACCGAATGCTTCTGGCAAATCGAACTTGCTGGACGTCTTCCGGTTCTTAAGGGATGTCGCAAAGACGGATGGGGGCGGATTGCAGCGCGCAGTTTCCCAAAGGGGCGGGTTACCTAAAGTGCGGTGTCTTCACGCCCGCAAGAGGCCAGAAATTAGCATTGAGGTGGAGTTGAAAGAGTCTGTCTCTTCAAAAGAGGGGTGGTTATATGAACTTTCGTTCAGCGGTGAAACCGCAGGAAAGCATCGACCAATTATTAAATTTGAACGAGTAACCAAGTTTGATGAGGATGGAAACAAGGAGCTGCTGCTTAATCGTCCTGATGATAATGATCAAAGCGACCCGGAACGTTTAACATCGACTGCGATTGAGAATGTACAAGTGAATAAAGAATTTCGCCGATTGAGCGAAACGTTCGCAGAAGTCACATATCTTCATCTCGTCCCACAATTGTTGAAATTTTCAGACCAAATTGGGGGCAAACGGCTGGAAGATGATCCTTTTGGTCAAGGCTTTCTTGAGCATGTCTCTAAGTGCAGTGAGAAAACAAGAAATACACGACTAAAACGTATAGAGTCGGCGCTCCAAAGTGTCATTCCTAAGTTTAGAGACCTGAAATTTGTTAAAGACGATATTTCAGGACGCCCTCACTTGGAGATGACGTATCAACATCATCGCCCACACGGCGCTCGGCAAAGGGAGGATCAATTTTCGGATGGAACCCTTCGGCTTATCTCGTTGCTCTGGCTACTACAAGACGGAGATAAATTACTTCTTTTAGAAGAGCCTGAATTATCGCTTAATAACGAGGTTATAAAGCAAATTCCAAGAATTATTAATTTGATTCAAAGAAAAACTAAGAAAATGAGGCAGATTATAATAACAACGCATAGCGACGCATTACTAAGTGACCCTGCCATCGATCAAAATTCTATTCTCATACTAACGCCGAATGATGAAGGAACGACAATTCGGTCGGTAGATGAGGCGGAAACATTGGCGCTTGAGAGTGGATTTTCGGTTGCTGAGGCCGTGCTTCCCCATGCTCAGAAATTGCAAGCTCAAATGGATTTAGGCTTATGAGCTTTTTGTATTTAGCTGTTGAAGACGAACTTACCGAAGTTCTTGCGAGAAAGATTATTCGAGAATCTCAAACGAATGAAATTCAAATTAATGTGTTGGGCAAAAGAGGGAATGGTTATTTAAAATCAAAAATTTCGAATTTCATACAAATGGCAGCTCATGAGGTAGTGGTGTTGATTACGGATCTTGATCTCGTACCGTGTGCACCATCGTTGGTTCAACATTGGACGAATGGGAGAAAACTTCCTGATAAACTTGTTTTTCGAGTAGCTATTCGAGAGGCCGAATCATGGGTGCTTGCAGACCGCGAAGGCTTTTCAGATTTTTTAGGTGTTGGATTGTCTAAGCTACCGCTTGATCCAGATAGCCTTAAGGACCCAAAACGTGAGCTGATTAGTCTTGCTAGATCATCAAAAAAGGCGTTTCGCGATGATATCGTTCCTGTTAGGGGTTCATCATCCGTGCAAGGCTTCGGTTATAATCAAGCCTTGGGACAATTTGTCGAACAAATATGGTCTATCGACCGCGCGATCAGCTATTCGAATAGCCTTGATCGGGCAGTTAAACACATTCATCGGGTATTGGCCTGAAATTGAAGAGCAGGAAAGTTTCAATGTTAGAAATCCGCAACCTCCATGTCGCCATCGAAGATGGCTCCAAGAAGATCCTGAACGGCCTTGATCTTACCATTCACAATGGCGAAGTGGCGGCCATTATGGGGCCGAATGGTTCGGGTAAATCGACGCTTTCTTATGTGATCGCGGGTAAGCCGGATTATGAAATTCTCGATGGCGAAATTCTGCTGGATGGTGAAAACCTGCTCGATATGGAGCCGGATGCACGAGCGGCTGCGGGCGTGTTTTTGGCGTTTCAATATCCGCTCGAAATTCCGGGCGTCGCAACCATGACCTTTTTGAAAGCTGCGATGAACGCGCAATCGCGGGCGCGGGGCGAGGGCGAGTTGAAGACACCCGATTTCATGCGTCGCGTGAAGATGGGGGCGGACAAGCTTGGCATTCCACAGGAAATGCTCCGTCGAGGTCTCAATGTTGGCTTTTCGGGCGGCGAGAAGAAGCGCATGGAGATTTTGCAGATGGCGCTTTTGGAGCCGTCGATTGCCATTCTGGATGAAACCGATTCAGGGCTTGATATTGATGCCTTGAAAATCGTATCTGAGGGCGTCAACGCACTGCGCTCGGCGGATCGGTCCTTCCTCGTCATCACGCATTATCAGCGGTTGTTGAACTATATCGTTCCTGACACCGTTCATGTGATGTCGAAGGGCCGCATTGTGAAAACGGGCGGTAAGGCATTGGCGCTTGAATTGGAGGCCAATGGCTATGCCGATTACGTCTCGAACGTTGCGGCGTGAGGATCCTCTGATGGCCAGTGTTACGCCCTTAAAAACCGCTGCGGAATTGGCGCTGATCGCGCAAGGCGCTTCTGTGCCTGCTTTGCGCCAGCCTGCTTTCGAGCGCTTTGCTACAGCGGGTCTGCCGCATCGTCGGATCGAGGCCTATCATTACACCGATTTGCGCGCTTTGCTGAAGGACGCGCCACCTTTGGCTAAAGCAGGGGCTGTGGTGTCTGGTGCCTCGTTGTGGGACGGGCTTGATGCCTTTGTCGTGGCCATCATCGATGGTCATGCGACTTGGGCGCAAAGCGATGAACTCGTCGGTATCAGCATCAACCTGAAAAGCGATGCTCCTGATGACGGGCTTGCTGCCGATAGCGTATTCCCGACAGAGGGCGATCCCATCGTTGCGTTGAACGCGGCCTTTGTCGATCAAACGCTGCATCTGGCGGTTGCGGGTGGTGCGGTGATCGACAAGCCCATCCATCTTCGCTGTGTGACGACGGGTGCTGTGTCAGCCTATGGGCGGGTTGTGGTTGAAATTGCCGACGGTGCCAAGCTGACGCTGGTCGAGACCCATGAAGGCGCTAAAGGTGGGCTCGCCAATAGTGTGGTCGAGGTCGTTGTTGGTGACGATGTTCACTTCGATCATGTCCGTGTCAATCTGGCCGATCCTCAGGCGACGCTGTTGACAACACTCGGCGGTCGCATGGGTGCGCGTTCAACGGTGACGAGCGGGAATTTTGTCACCGGCTCGGCGCTGTCGCGGCATCAGGTATTTTTGCGGTTTGAGGGTGAGGGATCCAACGCCACGATCTCGGGTGCATCGCTGCTCAAAGACCGTCAGCATGTTGATACAACCTTGGTGGTCGATCATGCCGTGCCGGAATGTGTGAGCCGCGAGCATTTCGCGCATGTGCTGGATGGCGAGGCAACAGGCGTCTTCCAAGGCAAAATCATCGTTCGCCCCCATGCGCAGCAAACCGATGGCAAGATGATGAGCCGCGCGGTCTTGTTGGCCGACGGCGCAACGATGAACAACAAGCCAGAACTCGAAATCTTTGCCGATGATGTGCAATGCGGCCACGGGGCGACCGTTGGCGCGTTAGATGATGATCTGTTGTTTTATCTGCGCGCACGTGGCCTGCCAAAGCCTGAAGCCGAGGCTTTGATGTTACAGGCGTTTGTGGGTGAAGCGTTGGAGATGATCCCGCAGGAAGGCGTCCGCGAAACGCTTGAGGCCCTGACTGAAACCTGGCTGAAAGCACGCGGTTAAAGGATAGACGACCATGACAAGTGCCATACCCTTCAATGTCGAAAAGATCAGAGCGGATTTTCCGATTCTGTCGAAGACCGTCTATGGCAAACCGCTCGTTTATCTCGACAATGCGGCTTCGGCACAAAAGCCCAAAGTGGTGCTTGATCGCATGGTCTATGCGTATGAGAACGAGTATGCGAATGTGCATCGTGGACTGCATTATATGGCCAATGCCGCGACTGAAGCTTTTGAGCACGCGCGCGAAACGGTGCGGGCGTTTATCAACGCGAAATCGACCGATGAGATCATCTTCACGCGCAACGCCACCGAGGCAATGAATTTGGTGGCCGCAAGCCTCGGGCAGATGGTGATTAAGCCGGGCGACGAGATTATCCTGTCGATCATGGAGCACCATTCCAACATTGTGCCCTGGCATTTTTTGCGCGAGCGGCATGGGGCGGTGATCCAATGGATTCCGTGTGATGACGATGGCAATCTCGATATGGAAGCGTTCGAGAAGCTCCTCACGCCGCGCACCAAGATCGTGGCCATAACGCAAATGTCGAATGCACTGGGGACCATTAATCCCATCGCCGATATCATCCGCATCGCCCACGCCCATGGTGCTTTGGTGATGGTGGATGGTTGCCAAGGTGCTGTTCATCTTAAAACCGATGTGCGGGCTTTAGATGCTGATTTTTACTGTTTCACTGGCCATAAGCTTTATGGACCGACGGGCATTGGCGTGGCCTATGGCAAGCGTCATCTTCTGGCCAAAATGCCGCCATTTAATGGGGGTGGCGAGATGATCAATCTCGTGACCACCGAGACGGTGACCTATAACGAGCCGCCGCATCGTTTTGAGGCGGGGACGCCGCCGATTGTGCAGGCGATTGGTTTGGGAGCGGCGCTCGATTATATGAACAGTGTAGGGCGTGAGGCGATAGCAAAGCAAGAAGACCTGTTGCGTGATTATGCAATGCAGCGTCTGGGCGAGATGAACGCGCTCCGCATCTTCGGCAAAGCCCGCCATAAGGGCGCGATTGTATCGTTTGAAATGAAGGGTGCACACGCGCATGATGTGGCGACCGTGATTGATCGCTCGGGTGTGGCGGTTCGCGCAGGTACCCATTGCGCGCAGCCTTTGTTGCAGCGCTTTGGTGTGACCTCCACCTGCCGCGCGTCTTTTGCCTTTTACAATACGGTCGAGGAGGTTGACGCGCTTGTCGATGCTCTGCGCAAGGCCGAAGCGATGTTTTCTTAAAAAGGGTCCACCGATGAATAATGCCGACACCACGCTGGACGATACGCCCAACAAGCCCGAGATCGGTGTCGCCAGTGCGCTTCCGCCGGAAGAGATTGATCGTTTGACAGACGATATCATTGCCGCGCTGAAAACGGTTTATGATCCTGAAATTCCCTCGGATATTTACGAGCTGGGGTTAATCTACCGCATCGCGATTGATGACAGCCGCAAGGTCGATATCGACATGACGCTGACGGCGCCCGGGTGTCCGGTGGCAGGCGAAATGCCGGGCTGGGTGGAGACGGCGGTCAGCACGGTTGCGGGCGTGCAATCGGTTGAGGTGAAAATGGTGTTTGATCCGCCGTGGGATCAATCGCGCATGTCGGACGAGGCCAAAGTCGCCCTTGATATGTGGTGACCATGACCCATGACGATCTTTACGAGCTGTTTCGGCCTTTGGTCCCGGTTTCGCTCAAACGCATGTTTGGTGGAACGAGTGTTTATCTGGATGGCCGGATCATCGCGATTGAGATCGACGGTGTTGTGTATCTGAAAGCGGATCAAGCGACGCAAGCGCGTTTCGAGGAGGAGGGGCTCAGACCTTTCACCTATGAGGCCAAAGGCAAGACCATGACCATGCGCTATTATCCGATGCCGGATGAGGCCTATGAAGATCCGGATGCGTTCAGGCCTTGGTTTAAGCTCGCGTTGGAGGCCGCAGGGCGCGCGCCGCAACCGAAGAAGAAGAATAAACGAGTTCATCAGGGTTGATTAATTCGATAATGAGATATGAAATGGCCCCTCAAAAATTATTCCATTTTTATGGTCGCGGGGATGTTGGATGGGGGATGCGTTAGGAGATAACCAGTCGGGTTTGCATCTTAAAACCGGCAAATTAGAGGTCACGGCCTCTGATGGCTTGATCGGTTCATTTTTGGATTTTTTATCTTATATATGGTTTGGTACAATTGACAGGATGATTGGGCATCCGGTTTTTGGTGTTTCTGCATTGTGTCTACTTTTTTTGATTGTTGATCGCATCTATAGGGCAAGGCGGGAAAAATATGCGTTAGAGATTGAATATCGAAAATGGCGTGAAACGGCCATTATTCAGAAATCGCTCCCATTTAAGGAAATTGATGATAACATCAAAGAATAATGGTGTTTTTTTCGGAGACAAAAATGACCATGAATGAGTATCAGATATTGTTATTCCTCTTGGGGGTAGCTTCTGTCATCGAAATGGGTCGTCGGCTTTCAAAGGCAGCCCAACCCTATCGAAAGACCTTGGCCGAAAAAGGCGAGTTTTTGCTTTCGGACCCTACCGTGCCAGCAGATATCAAGCGCACAATTCGGGTTTTTCTCGGTGAAGCGTTTGGCGGGCGTCTGCTCTTGATTGCAACCTGTATCGCGATACCAATTTTTGCGTTTATTTTTGCGTTTTTTCCGAGATTTTGGAGTTCTATCGCAGATCGGCGTAAGAAGCTGTCTGGAGAAAATGCAAAAATCTATGATGAATTTATTCGTTTATCGAATATCGTTTCTTTTGCGAACCATCCAATTATATTGGCATGTGTTTTCATTGAGATTGCGCTTTTATTTACTCCAGCCTTGATTATTAGGACGTTAATTAAAGGGGCGATTCAAGTTCCCGATAATTTTTATGCGATTAATGTCAATCTCGAGTCTTATATCCATGATCTATTGCCGATGCGATTGCCCGTTCGAATATATCGTCATTGATTTCAGATAAGTTTATTGTCTTATTAAAAGAAATAATTTCTAATTCTATTGAATTTCATACTTGCTTTAATTTGAACTAGCAAATGAGGGCCTCTTACATTTGGCGTGAACAGTGTTACATTAGCCTTGAAATCAACTTCCGGGCCTTGAACCCGGTAGGGGAGTAAGACGATGGCCCTGCCTAAATTTAAAATGATGTCGCTCACAGATGCGGCCGCAAACCGTATCCGCGAAATTATGGCGAATGCCGAGAAGCCGATTGCGGCGATTAAAGTGGGCGTTAAAAACGGCGGTTGCGCCGGTATGGCCTACACCGTCGATTATGCCGAGAGCATCGCGCCCGGCGAGGATGTGGTCGAGGACAAGGGCGTCAAAGTCGTTATCGATCCGAAAGCGCTGATGTTTCTGATCGGCACCGAGATGGATTTCAAGACCGACCGTTTTGCCAGCCAGTTCGTGTTTAATAACCCGAATGAAACCTCGGCCTGCGGTTGCGGAGAGAGCGTTGCGATTACGCCCGTTGATTTGGAAGCGGCTCACGCTTCAGCGTAAAGCCGTATTTATCCTTTAAGCTTCGTTGAGCGCATTAAAAAGCCCGGCATATGGTCACCTAGTCCTTTTGGCGTTGGGCCGTCATCCTCCTGATAATGGCGGCGTGGCGAATACGCTGGGCGGTCTTGGCGGATGGGGCGTTCCTCTCGGACGGGGCGGGCTTCGCGCGGGGGACGCGTTTCTGGGATTGGTAGCACCGCCTTTTCTTCTACAGGGTTCGAACGTGTTTGGCGTTCAGGCTTGCTGTTACGGCGCGCTTGTCCGCCTGATGGCTTGTCGCGTCCGCTGTTGCGTCCACGCTCGGGACGAGGTGCTTCCTCAAATTTTGCCTCCGTCAAGTTCGGCCCGAGCCAAGGGATCGAACGCTTAATCATGGCCTCAATGGCCGCTAGGTTCTTGTCATCCGCCGAGGTGATGATCGTATAGGCGGTTCCAAGGCGGCCTGCGCGGCCTGTGCGGCCGATCCGATGCACATAGTCTTCGGCGTGATGGGGCGCGTCATAATTAAAAACATGGCTGACATCGGGGATATCAAGCCCACGGGCGGCGACATCGGAAGCGACGAGATATTGCGTTGTTCCCGCGCGGAAGCCATCAAGCGCGACGGTACGCGCGCGCTGGTCCATATCACCATGCAAAGCTGCGACGCTAAACCCATGCTTTTCGAGCGATTTCCAGACGATTTGAACGTCGGATTTCCGATTACAAAAGATAATGCCGTTTTTGACGTCTGTTGCATCGCGCATCAAACGACGAAGCGTTTCGCGCTTTTCGGCGGCTTGCTGGGGGGCAGCGACCAAAAGCTGAGTAATGGTCTCGGCTGTTGTGGCCTGACGCGCGATCTCAATACGCTCGGGATTATGCAGAAACGCTTCGGTGATGCGTTGAATTTCCGGCGGCATGGTTGCGGAGAAAAACAGTGTTTGCCGGGTAAACGGCACCATTTTGCAGATGCGCTCGATATCCGGGATAAACCCCATATCAAGCATCCGGTCGGCTTCGTCGATAACGAGAATTTCAATGCCCGTCAGCAGGAGCTTGCCGCGCTCGAAATGGTCGAGCAGGCGACCGGGTGTTGCAATCAAAACATCGACGCCACGGGCAATTTTGATGTCTTGGTCGCCAAAGGATACGCCACCGATCAGCAGCGCAACATTTAGCCTTTGGCCTGAGCCGTATTTGATGAAGCTTTCTTCGACCTGGGCCGCCAATTCACGGGTTGGTTCCAAAATCAGTGTGCGTGGCATACGCGCCCGGGCGCGGCCTTGCTCCAAAAGCGTCACCATTGGAAGCGTGAAGGCGGCTGTTTTGCCCGTACCCGTCTGGGCAATACCAAGCACATCCTTGCGCTCTAGCACACGCGGGATGGCCATTTCTTGAATGGGGGTAGGCTGGGTGTAGCCGGAGGCTGTTACGGCTTCGAGGACTTTCGGGCTAAGGCCCAGTTCGCTAAAATTCATGGTGTTATTGCCGCCTCTCAATCGCGGCGACCGGCCAGACGTGGCGGGTTTTCAGGGGCAGATCAATCCAATTTTCATGCTAGATCATAGGTTGATAAGCCTTAAAGTCAACTTATTCAGACCGTAATTAATTTTCATACTATCCTCTATCTCGCAAAACGCGGGCCTTCTCCCGGTCCCAATCGCGTTTTTTGGCGGTTTCGCGCTTATCGGCGGCGTTTTTGCCCTTTGCCAGCGCGATTTCGACTTTGGCGCGGCCTTGATCGTTGAAATAGATTTTAAGCGGAACGATGGTCATCCCCTCTCTTTGCACCGCACCAATCAGTTTATTGACCTGCCTTTTGTGTAAAAGGAGTTTCCGGGGGCGTTTTGTCTCGTGGTTAAATTGGTGGGCTTGTAGATATTCCGGGATATAGGCGTTTACGAGATAAAGCTCACCATTGCGTTCTGCGGCGTAGCTGTCCCCAATCGTCGCTTTGCCCGCCCGCAGCGATTTGATTTCTGTTCCGGCCAAGGCAATGCCTGCCTCGTAAACGTCTGACACGGCATATTCGAACCGCGCTTTGCGGTTTTCAGCCGCAATTTTCCGGTTTGGATTTATTTTTTCAACCATGGCCGGGATATGGTTCCTTTCAGCCGTTGATCAAGCCGGCATGTAGCAGGGCCGCTTTAATCGTGGCCTTAGTTGCTTCTGTTACCGGGACGAGCGGCAAGCGGACTTCCTCATTGCCGCGTCCCATAAGCGATAGAGCCGCTTTGGCGCCTGCAAGGCCGGGTTCGATAAAGATTGCTTGATCGAGGGGGACGAGTTTATCTTGTAAGGCCAATGCTTGTGCGCTGTTGCCTGCAAGTGCCGCTGCCATACGCTCAGCCGATAGGCGTGGTGCAACATTGGCGACAACCGAAATCGTGCCGTGTGCGCCACAGGCGACCGAGGGAAGCGCGATGATATCATCGCCTGAAAGCTGCACAAAATCTGGCCCCAGCGCTTGGCGTTGTTGCGAGATGCGCGCGACGCTGCCGGTTGCATCCTTGACGCCTGCGATGTTTTTGAGCGCATAAAGACGCTTCATCGTGTCGATGGACATGTCGACCACGGAGCGGGGCGGAATATTGTAGATATAGATCGGGATACCAATGGCGTCATTTATCGCCTTGTAATGCTGATACAGGCCTTCCTGGTTCGGCTTATTGTAATAGGGCGTGACGACGAGGACGGCTTCCGCACCCGCTTTTTCGGCATGGCGGGCGAGATCGATGGCCTCGGCGGTATTGTTGGAGCCTGCACCCGCCATAACGGGGACCCGACCAGCGGCCTCGGAAATACACACTTCTACCACGCGCCGATGTTCTTCATGGGACAGGGTGGGGCTTTCGCCCGTGGTGCCAACGGGGACGAGACCTGTCGAGCCTTGTTCGATCTGCCAATCCACATGGGCGCGAAAAGCGGCCTCATCAAACGCGCCATTCTTAAACGGCGTGATCAGGGCGGGCATTGAACCCCTGAAGACTGGACCCTTGGACATGCGAATGGCTCCCCAAACGATTGATTAGGTTTAAGACGATGACACATAACGGCTTCGGGGCGGTTGGGGAAGAGGCGTGGTCATGGCCTTGCCTTATTTATCGCTATTGTTTGCGATATGTCCAAATCACGAAGTGAACTTGGGTATTCGTCTTAAAAAATGCCATTTTCCGGGTAATCGGAAAATAAAATGATAATTTTTTGATTGTTTCAGACGATTTTCGGCGGAGCCGACTTAATTGTCTAAGTATAAAGCGAATCGGTTAAAGCCGAAGGTGAAGCGAGGTAGGCTTGTGGCGGGTCGATTAGTGAACGGTTTAAGAGGATTTTTCGCGCTGGCCTTGGTTAAGCTCGTGCTGATTGACCCGTGCTATGCTCAATTGGCGGGGATGGAAGGTTTAAAGCCGGATGTTTCGACGCTTTCTGTGATGAAAAGCGCTATTGTCGCTTATCGCGCGGGCGATGTGGCATCAGGTGATCAATTCGCTTCAAACCTCACCGATCCTTTGGCCAAGACCGGATTGGAGTGGGTCGCGCTGCGTACCGCGCAGGAAAAGGCCGGATTTAGCCGGATCAACGAGTTTTTGTCGAATAATCCAGATTGGCCGACGCTTCAACTCATTCGTAAAAAGGGGGAGGAGGCGCTTTATAATGAGCCACGCGATGATGCAGCGGTTTTGGCCTATTTTAAATCACGCGCCCCTTTAACGCCGACGGGGCGCTATGTGTTGGCTGCCAGTTTAAAAGCCGCCGGGCGGGTGAAGGAGGCTTCCGACACCATCCGCAAATCCTGGCGCGAAGATGCCTATCCCAACGATATCGAAGCCGAAATCGTGGCGCGCTTCAAGGAGGAGCTGACGGAGGCGGATCATCGGCAACGGATGGAAAATCTCCTGTTCGCCGAGAATTGGGGGGCAGCGCAGCGGGCTGCGGAACTGGCGGGCGGCGATGCGGTAAGCCTTGCTAAAATAAGGATTGCTGTTGGCAAACGCGCGCCAGAGGCGGAGAAGCTTTTACAAGTGGCATCGCCATCGATCAAAAAAGAACAAGGTTATATTTTATCGGAAGCGCAATTTTTGCGACGCAATGATCGTTTGCTGGAGGCGGTTGCGGCGTTGGCTAAATTTCCTGCGAATTTAACACCGTTTCGCCCCGATGATTGGTGGGTGGAGCGGCGGGTTTTGATCCGTCGGCTTGCGGATATTGGGCGGGCTGATTTGGCATTAGACGTAGCCAAACAACACCCGGGTCTCTCGTCGGCTAATCTTTACGACGCGGCGTTTACGCAAGGGTGGCTGGCCCTCGATTTTTTAAAAGAAGGTGCAAAGGCCGAAGCATTTTTTGCTGAGGCTGAGCAGAGAGCGACGAGTGATACGCTTAAATCGCGCGCCGCCTATTGGTTGGGTCTGGCACAGGAAGCGCAAGGCAAATCCGGCAAAGAAGCGTTTCAGCGCGCTGCCAAATCACCTTTGTTGTATTATGGACAATTGGCGCGCATGAAGGCGGGGGATGCGGAACTCGTTTTTCGTGCAACGCCGGAGCCTGATCTGGCGCGTGCCGCATCGGTACTTGGATTTAAGGCGATCGTTTATTTGATGGAGGCGGGAGGCAATGAATATGCCGCAACCCTTGCGTCCGATGTTGCGATGAAATTGCCGGATGCGCCTACGCTTTCCGCCCTTGCCGCTGTTGGGCGGGAATATGATGATATTCGGTTAGTAACGCTTGCGGGCAAGGCGGCGTTACAACGCGGATTTACTTTTGACCTTGAGGCTTGGCCGATTGATGGGTTTCCCTTGCCATCCGAGCCTGCGGTGGAAGCGCCGCTGGCCTATGCGATTGCGCGGCAGGAAAGTTCGTTTGATCCAATGGCGCTCTCGCCCGTGGGTGCGCGCGGATTGATGCAATTGATGCTACCGACCGCGCAAGAGACGGCGCGCAAAAATAAAATCGCTTTTGCGCCGGAGCGCTTAACGTCGGACGCGGCCTATAATGTCATGATTGGCACCGCGCATCTGGGGGAGTTGGTTGAGTATTGGAACGGTTCATATATCCTTGCCATTGCATCCTATAATGCCGGTGCGGGCAATGTGAAGAAGTGGATTGCGGCGAATGGCGACCCACGGGATGCAAGCATTGATCCAGTGCGGTGGATTGAACGGATCCCCGTGTCTGAAACGCGGTTTTATGTGCAGCGTGTGATGGAAAATTTGGAGATTTATCGCGCGCGGCTAAAGGGTGAATTGGTGAGCGCGTTGGACGATGATTTGAGGCGGGGTCGTGTCCAATAGCAGAGTAACATTTTCCCTCTTCTGTAAAGGAGAGGTGGCCCCCGAATGGGGGCCGGCTGAGCTTCTGGTGGGCGTTATTGACATGTGGTTGATGGATATGCACTCAATAATTAGGCTATTTCGGCAACCATCAGACCCTCATCCGTCATGCTTCGCATGACATCTTCTCCTGACATCTTCTCCTGCAAGGGGAGAAGGCAACATTAGGCTTTCATATACTTCATGATCTCCTTCATCGATTTCTTCATACCATCAAGCGACGGGCTTCGGTTACATGCCCGGATATATGGGGCCGAAAATCAAACGGGCATTCCGGTTGTGTGTTTGCCGGGGCTTACGCGGAATGCGCATGATTTTCATGAGCTTGCTATAAGACTTGCAAGTGATGATTTAAAGCGGCGTGTCATTGTGATCGAGTATCGTGGTCGGGGCAGGTCCGAGCGCGATCCGGATTGGCGACATTATACGGTTGGCGTGGAAGCAATTGATGTTCGGCAAATGCTCAAAGCGCTTCGTGTGAATGAAGCGATATTTGTGGGTACGTCGCGCGGCGGGCTGATTACGATGGCGCTTGCTGCCACCGTTCCATTGCTCATCAAAGCCAGCGTTTTGAATGATATTGGTCCGGTCATTGAGACAGAAGGATTGCGTCGCATCGCTTCTTATGTTGGCAAAGGTACCATGCCGAAAGATTGGGAGGCGGCGGTTAGGCGGCTAAAAGACAGTAATCGCGATTTTACCGATTTGACCGATGAGGAATGGGAAAACTTTGCGCGGGCGGTGTTTATTGAACGGGAGGATAAAAGCTTAGCGCTTTCTTATGATCCTGCGCTTGGAAATACGCTTATAGGGATCGATTTCTCAAAACCCTTTCCGAGCGCTTGGCCATTGTTTGAGCTGCTAAAGGCGTATCCCGTTTTGACGGTGCGGGGTGAAAATTCCGACCTGTTGTCAGAAGCGACTTTGGCCGAAATGGCTCGGCGACATCCGACAATGGAAACGCTCATAGTACCAAACGAGGCGCACGCGCCTTTTGTGGGACGCGAGCGGACGGCAAAAGCGATTGCGGATTTTGTGGGTAGGGTAGCCGAACTGTGAGCCTCCTGGACCGCGAGCCTCCCCGGCTCGCATTCTTTGCGGGCGAGGACGCCCGCGGTCCGGTTTTGGTTAGGTTATTTTATTCATACCTCTTATTAAGCCATGGCTTTTTTTAAATTCTCGTCGATTTTATCCAGAAAACCCGTTGTTGAGAGCCATTTTTGATCCGCACCTACAAGAAGGGCGAGATCCTTTGTCATGAAGCCGGTTTCAACGGTTTCAACGCAGACGCGCTCAAGCGTTGTGGCAAAGCGGGCGAGGTCCTGATTGTTATCGAGTTTGGCGCGATGGGCTAACCCTTGTGTCCAGGCAAAGATTGAGGCGATGGAGTTGGTTGAAGTTTCCTTGCCCTTTTGGTGCTCGCGATAATGGCGCGTAACGGTACCGTGGGCGGCTTCGGCCTCTACCGTCTGCCCATCTGGCGTCATCAGAACCGAGGTCATGAGGCCCAAAGAGCCAAAACCTTGGGCCACGATATCGGATTGCACGTCACCATCGTAATTTTTGCAGGCCCAGACATAGCCGCCTGACCATTTAATAGCAGAAGCCACCATATCGTCGATCAGGCGATGCTCATAGGTAATGCCGAGCGTTTGGAATTGGCTTTTGAACTCGGCGTCAAAGATTTCCTGAAAGATATCTTTAAAACGGCCATCATAGGCCTTCAAAATTGTATTTTTGGTCGACAGATAAACCGGATATTTGCGTTGAAGGCCATAATTGAGCGACGCGCGGGCGAAATCGCGGATGGAATCATCGAGATTATACATCGACATGGCGACACCCGCGCTCGGGAATTTGAAGACTTCTTTTTCGATGATGGTGCCGTCTTCGCCTTCAAACTTCATCGTCAAACGGCCTTTGCCGGGTACTTTAAAATCAGTGGCGCGGTATTGATCGCCGAAGGCGTGGCGGCCAACCACGATGGGTTGCGTCCAATGAGGGACCAGACGCGGCACGTTTTTGCAGATAATCGGTTCGCGGAAAATCACGCCGCCCAAAATATTGCGGATCGTGCCGTTCGGCGATTTCCACATTTCTTTCAAATTAAATTCCTTCACGCGCGCTTCATCGGGCGTAATGGTGGCGCATTTGACGCCGACGCCGTATTTTTTGATCGCGTTCGCCGAATCGATGGTGACTTGATCACCCGTCGCATCGCGGTTTTCCACCGAGAGATCATAGTAATCGAGGTTGATATCCAGATAAGGATGGATCAGCTTATCGCGGATATAATGCCATATGATGCGGGTCATCTCGTCGCCATCGAGCTCGACGACTGGATTTGCGACTTTTATCTTCGCCATTGTCCCATCCTTTGAACGCTACTGGGTCGCCCGATCAGGTTCGGGGCTAACCTCGATTTATTCCGATGGCGGTCTCTTACCATCGCTCGGGGCGGCGGCAAAGCTACTCCTTTGGGCAATAGAGCTGCCTTTTTAAAAGATGAAGACCTTCGTAGACTGGACAAATGCCGTCTCTATCGCCATAGTCTCGCCAAATTTAAGGGCATGTTTGGATATTTAACGGCCATGAAACAGATACTTTTGGCAATTTTTACCTGGTGGCATGGTGCGACGGTTGGGACCTTGTTCCATACCTGGCGTAAAGGTGATCTTGTTGGCCAGGACGAGGCCGGAAATCGGTATTATCAAACAAAAAATGGCGCTGTTGATCCAGCGCTGGGTCTTGTCCGCCGCTGGGTGATTTATAAGGGCGACGCGGAGCCATCGCGCATTCCGCCCGGCTGGTATGGTTGGATGCACCATAAATTGGATGTGCCGCCAATTAATGAGAACTATACTGCGTATGATTGGGAATTGCCGCATAAAGCCAATGCGACGGGGACGGTTGATGCATGGCGTCCGCAGGGTTCTATCTTGAAAGGCGGTCGCCGCCCGAAGGTTACTGGGGATTACACGCCTTGGACGCCAAAATAAGGCAATTATAGTAGTAAAACAGTGATGAAATTACTTCAATTTGATGGCATTGAGTTCAATATATTGAGAGAGTTCTTGCTTAAACATAATGGCCTTCTAGGGTTGGAGGTCAATAATACATGCGTTCCGTTGAAACATCCCATATTGGTACAAATATGATCCGCGCGCCAAACGCCACTGAAGTTTCCCATCTTTTTGCTTTGGCTGAACATGAGATTATCAAAGGGCGGTTTACGGAAGCTCTTATTTTGCTTCGTTTTATCCGTTCGGTTGATCCTGAGCATACGGATGCTGCGGCCCGTTTGGCGCTGACCTTGTTTCGCCGCGAGCAATGGAACGAGGCGTGGGACGCGTTTGATATTCGTTTTAAACTCATGTCGGCACAGCCCGCTGTAAAAATTCGAACCGCAGATGGCGGCAGTCGCGAATTGCCGCGCTGGCGTGGCGGCGAGCCGCCAAAACGCCTCTTGGTGATGGATGAGCAGGGTCTAGGCGATACAATTCAGTTTATGCGCTATTTGCGGCCCTTGGTAGAGCAAGGCGTTGAGATTAATTTCGTTACCCATGAAATATTGTTTGATCTGATCCGCTCCATGGGTCTGCCGATTAATCTCTTGCCAAGCAATAAGCCCGGAAGTGTCAATGGCGCGACCGGGTGGACCCCCTTACTGCATATCCCACGCGCGCTTGGCCTTGATCCGAAGACCTATGCCGATAACGTACCTTATATTTCGGCTGATCCCGCGCGGGTGAAGTCTTGGGCGCGTAAAATGGGATCGAAGGACTTTAAAATCGGGATTTGCTGGGGTGGAAATCGCGAATCACCTGCGGAAAAGGGACGCTCGGCACCGCTTGAGGCTTTTGCGCCCTTGGCTGCTATTCCCGGTGTGCGGCTTTTTAGCTTGCAAAAGGGGCAACCGACCGAGGAAATCAAAACGGCGTCCTTCCGCCGGGAACTGTATGATTTTGGTGATAATTTTGACGCCGACGGGCAGGCCTTTTTAGATACGGCGGCGATTATGATGTCGCTTGATCTGATCGTTACGGTGGATACGTCCATCGTGCATGTCGCGGGTGCGCTGGGGCGTCCTGTTCATATTCTTTTGCGGGTTGAGCCTGATTGGCGGTGGCTGGCGCGGGAATCTGACACGGTTTGGTACCCGACCGCACGTCTCTTCCGTCAGCGTGTTAACGACGATTGGTCTGAACCGATGGCCCTTATCGTGGCTGATATTATGGCGCGCACTTCGCAAAAAGAGCGGGTAATATCGGCTGACCATATGCCAAAGATTGCGCTTTCTTATGGCGCACTGGCTGAGCAGATTGCGGATTGGTCGGTTAAGGCGAAGTTTGGTAACGGCAGCGATTTTGATGCTGGATCGCGGGTGAATTATCTGAAAAGCGAATGGGATAATCTGATTGGAAACAATAAGATGCTATCATCGCTTCAAGTCGAGATTGAACAAACCGCGCATCAGATTGCAGAAGCCGAGCGCAAGCTTCGTGCGCAAGAAGAGGCCGGAAATGTGGACCGGACCATGCTTGGATTGGTGCGTGAAATACGCTCGTTAAAGCAAAAGCGGGAGGATCGGGCGCATCGTATTGATGCCCTTGCTGAGGCCGAGTTTCAGTCTTCCACTGAGCACACGGAAACGGTTAAATCGACCCGCAGCGGAAATAAAAAGAAGGCTTAAGCCTTTTATCTGCCATGATCGGCGTGATAAGACCTCTGTATCGATTGGCGACGTGATAAGATGATTGGCTGGGGCTCATTGTGTTTTGATGGAATCAAAACCGTGCTCTAATCTTTTTGCTTTAAAGGCGCGGTGGGAATGGCTCGTTGGATTTTAGGCTTGGTGGTAGCCGTCTTAATAGCAGCCGCGCCGAGCATAGCCTTTGCAGATAAGATAAAAAATCCAATCGCGATTTTTTCCGGCCTCGATAAGATCACGGGCCGCATTATTTCGTTCGAAGCGGCGATGGATGAAACGGTTGAATTTGGTGCGTTCTTGGTCACACCACGTGTCTGTTACACGAGGCCGATTACGGAGCCGCAAAATACGTCTGCTTTTGCTGAAGTGGATGAAATTACGGTAGCCGGCAGCACAAAAAGCCTTTTTCGGGGATGGATTTTTGCATCTAGTCCCGGATTAAACGGCGTTGAGCATCCGATTTACGATGTATGGCTCATTGGGTGCAAAGGGGGTACCGTTGTAATCCCTGAACTCAATGACGCCATATCTGCGCCGCAGGCTCCGGCGCTTCTGCAAAAGCCAGAGACACCTGTGACTCCAGCACCTACGAAGAAGAAGCCTTAGCGTATGGTTCGGTGAAGTGGACGCCGATTAGTCGCAAAATACCCTAACGCTCGGTTTTTTTCCGGCTCTTGATGATGTCGATGATCGTGCTGCCGTCCGCGTGGTTTTGCGGAGCGAGCGCGGCAAAATCGGCCTTTTCGACAATCGCCTTGGTGAGGCGGGTTTGATAGTCATCGCGTGGGATTTCGATCCCGCCGAGGGTAGCCAAATGGGGGGTCAGAAATTGCGTATCGAGCAATTCATATTGGCCGTGGATCAGACGGGCCACCAAATGCGCGAGCGCCACTTTTGAGGCGTCGGTGACACGATGAAACATGCTTTCACCAAAAAAGGCGGCACCGATGCTAACCCCGTAAATCCCGCCGACCAGCTTTCTATCCTGATAGACTTCAACGGTGTGAACAAGGCCGCGTTCGAAAAGCTGGCCATAGAGCAATTTAATGCGTTGATTGATCCACGTGCCGCCGGGGCGCATCGCACAGCCTGAAATCACCCCGTCAAAATCATAATCAACCCGTATTTCGAAACGGTTGGAGCGTAGGGTTTTGGTAAGGCTTTTTGAAAGATGGAGCGCCTCTAACGGGATAATCCCGCGAAAGCGCGGCTCAACCCAATGGATGGAGGGGTCATCCGCCCTTTCCGCCATCGGAAAGATGCCGATGGTATAGGCGCGCAAAATCACCTCTGGCGTGATCATATCCCGATGGGCGTCATGACGGGTCATGAGCTATTGTGTCAGGTGCTCGGCGTTCCGTCCATCCCGCCGTCGGCCAGGAAATGTTCGAGCCAATGGATATCATATTGGCCATTTTGCATATCGGCATTGCGCACAAGGGTACGGAACAAGGGAAGGGTGGTTTCAATCCCATCCACCACGAACTCGTCCAGCGCGCGGCGCAGACGCATCAGACATTCGTTGCGGGTACGGCCATGCACAATCAGCTTGCCGACAAGCGAGTCGTAATGCGGCGGGATCGTGTAGCCCTGATAAACCGCTGAATCGACGCGCACACCCAAGCCACCCGGCGGGTGATAATAGGCAATCTTGCCCGGTGAGGGCCGAAACGTAACCGGATTTTCGGCATTTACACGGCATTCAATCGCGTGGCCGGAGAATTTCACATCCTCCTGCGCAATGCCAAGCGTAGCGCCCGCTGCGATGCGGATTTGCTCATTGACCAGATCGATCCCGGTAATCATCTCCGTCACCGGATGCTCGACCTGAATACGCGTGTTCATTTCGATGAAATAAAACTCGCCGTCTTCATAAAGAAACTCGATGGTGCCGACGCCGAGATATCCGAGATCGCGCATGGCTTTGGCGCATGTTTCGCCGATTTTTGAGCGCATTTCCTGATTAAGCGCGGGGGAAGGGCCTTCCTCCCACACTTTCTGGTGGCGGCGCTGCAACGAGCAATCGCGCTCGCCCAGATGAATGGCGTTGCCTTTGCCATCGCCCAGAACCTGAATTTCGATATGGCGCGGCTTTTCAAGAAATTTCTCGATATAGACCGCATCATCGCCAAAAGCCGCTTTGGCCTCGGTGCGGGCGGTTTGCAGCGCATCGATCAAATCGTCCTCGGTGCGGGCGACTTTCATGCCGCGACCACCACCACCGGCGGCGGCTTTCACAATCACCGGATAGCCGATTTCCTTGGCGATGCGCAGCGCTTCGCCATCTTCCGTCACGCCGCCATCCGAGCCCGGAACGCACGGGATACCGAGTTTGCGCGCGGTGCGCTTGGCTTCAATCTTGTCGCCCATGATCCGGATATGCTCGGATTTAGGCCCGATAAAGGTAATGCCATGGCTCTCTAAAATCTCAGCAAAACGGGCATTTTCCGATAAAAACCCGTAGCCGGGATGAATGGCATCCGCACCCGTAATCTCGCACGCCGCCAGAAGCGCGGGGATATTGAGGTAACTGTCGCGCGAGGCGGGCGGGCCAATGCAAACGCTCTCATCCGCCAGGCGAACATGCATGGCGTTGGCGTCAGCCGTTGAATGCACCGCGACTGTCGCGATGCCGAGTTCTTTGCAGGCGCGCAGCACCCGCAATGCGATCTCGCCACGGTTGGCGATCAGGACCTTGTCGAACATGGTGCCGTTCCGCCTTTATTCGATAACGATCAGAGCTTCGCCAAATTCCACCGGCTGCCCGTCTTCAACAAGCACCGCCGTCACCGTTCCCGCACGAGGAGCCACGATTTCATTAAAGGTCTTCATCGCCTCGATCAGCAGAATTTTTTCGCCTGCCTTGACAACCGAACCGATTTCTACAAACGCCTTGGCATCCGGCGAAGGGCGGCGATAGGCGGTGCCGACCATAGGGGAAGCCACCGCGCCCGGATGGGACGCGTCGATCTTGCCTGTGCCGGGGCCGGGAAGAGCTGCTGCGGGTGCTACCGCTGCAACGGGTGCTGCTGAAGACGCGGCAACATGCATCGCATGGGAAACGGGAGCCATTGTCATGGTGCGGGCCAGCTTGATGCGAAGATCGCCCTTTTGCACCTCGATCTCGCTCAGATCCGATTTGTTCAGCAGCTTGGCGAGATCGGCGATCAGGCCCGTATCGATGGCGTCCGAGGAAGCGGTAGCCTTCGAGGCCGGTTTCCGGTCAGTGGCAGACATGCATATCTCCGTTTGGTCCGTCTGATTTCAAGGCAGATGCGGCAGAATGGCATCAAAGGCAAGCGTATAGCTCGCCGCACCAAAACCGCAAATGACCCCTTTGGCAACCGCCGAAAGGGTGGAATGGTGACGAAAGGGTTCGCGCGCAAATACATTCGAGAGATGAAGCTCTACCACAACCGCACCGGAACCGCGAATGGCATCATGCAACGCGATCGAGGTGTGGGTATAAGCGCCCGCATTCAACAAAATACCTGCGCCCGCTCGGCCAGCCTCTTGAATCCAATCCACAAGCTCGCCCTCATGGTTGGATTGGCGGAAAGTGAGCGCAACGCCCGCAGCTTTCGCTTTGGCCTTTAACGACGCCTCGATATCGGCAAGCGTCACCATACCATAGGTCGCAGGCTCCCGCGTACCGAGCAGGTTGAGGTTGGGACCGTTGAGGACGTAAACCGATTTCATGGCGCAGGCGTGAAGCTCCAAGGATGGGCCAGCAAAAATTGGCCCTTACAGTTCCACCCATAGCGGCTTAAGCGCCTCAATGAAAGGGTTGGTAATCAGCGGACGGCCCGCTTGTCACTAAAAAGTCGCAACTGAGCTGAGATTTTTAAGAATTATCCCTATAAATCAACAAGATCGTTCGCAAACGCCGCGCGTTCTTGAATAAAGGCGAAACGCGCCTCGGGCTTGTTGCCCATCAATTGCTCAACCGAATCGTCGGCGGCCACGCGGCCATCTTGCGGAATGCCGACTTTCAGCAACATGCGCTTTGTCGGGTCCATGGTGGTTTCTTTGAGCTGACCGGGCATCATCTCGCCAAGGCCTTTGAAACGACCGATCTCGACATTGCTCTTGCCTTTGAAGACGGTTTTCAACAGCTCGTCTTTATGCGCGTCATCGCGGCCATACACCGTTTTGCCGCCATAAGTGAGGCGATAAAGCGGCGGGACGGCCAAAAAAAGATGGCCATTATCAATCAGCTTCGGCATTTGCCGGTAAAAATAAGTGATCAACAGCGAGGCGATATGCGCGCCGTCGACATCGGCATCGGTCATGATGATGATCTTCTCATAGCGCAGATCATCATCGCGGTAATTGTTGCCGGTGCCGCAGCCCAAAGCCTGCAACAAATCCTGCAATTGCTGGTTGGCCGCTAGTTTGTCGCGCGTGGCATTGGCGACATTTAAGATTTTGCCGCGCAATGGCAAAATGGCCTGATTGGTCCGGTTACGCGCCTGCTTGGCCGAACCTCCTGCCGAATCGCCCTCGACGATGAAAAGCTCCGAACCCGCAGCACCCGCATTGGAGCAATCGGCCAATTTGCCAGGGAGACGCAGCTTGCGCACGGCGGTTTTACGCGCGATTTCCTTATCCGCCCGGCGGCGCAAGCGCTCATCGGCCCGGTCCACCACCCAATCAAGCAGTTTGAGGGCTTGGCTGGGGGAGGCTGCGAGCCAATGGTCGAACGCGTCGCGGATCGCGGTTTCAACGATGCGCGAGGCTTCCAACGTGGCGAGCTTGTCTTTGGTCTGGCCTTGAAATTCCGGCTCGCGGATAAACACCGACAACATGGCCGCGCAGGTTACCATCACGTCATCGGTGGTGATATTGGCCGCCCGCTTGGCTTGCCCGATGCGCTCGGCATGGTCTTTTAACCCGCGCAACAGCGCAATGCGCAGGCCTTGCTCGTGCGTGCCGCCTTCAGCGGTTGGAATCGTGTTGCAATAGGAATGCACGAAGCCGTCATCGACGCCGCCAAGCCAGGTGATCGCCCATTCGAGCGAGCCATGGCCACCTTGCTTTTCAATCTTGCCCGAGAAAATCTGATCGGTCACCAGCGGGCGGCCTTCAATATCGCTCGCAAGATAATCCTTCAGCCCCGAGGGAAAGCGGAAAACCGCTTCCGCCGGAATATCGGTTCCCTCAACACGCGAAGGCGCGCAGGTCCAGCGGATTTCAACGCCGCCGAACAGATAGGCCTTTGACCGCGCCATGCGGAACAGGCGGGCAGGGGAGAAGCGTAAAATGTCGCCAAAAATCTGCGGATCGGGATGGAAACGCACTTTGGTGCCGCGGCGGTTTTGTACTTTGCCAACCAAAGCCACAGGCGCCAGCGGAATACCGCGTGAAAACTCCTGCCGATAAAGCTGCTGGCCGCGCGCCACCTCAACCTCGATCTTGTCGGAAAGCGCATTGACGACGGAAACGCCCACGCCATGCAAGCCGCCCGAGGTCTCATACACTTTGGAATCAAATTTACCGCCTGCATGAAGCACAGTCATGATCACTTCGAGCGCCGATTTATCGGGAAATTTCGGATGCGGCTCCACCGGAATGCCCCGGCCATTATCGCTCACGCTAATGAAATCACCTTCATCAAGCTCGACAGTGATGACAGAGGCATGGCCCGCCACCGCCTCATCCATCGCATTGTCGATCACTTCGGCAAAAAGGTGATGCAGGGCTTTCTCGTCCGTGCCGCCAATATACATGCCCGGACGACGGCGAACAGGCTCAAGCCCTTCCAGAACCTCGATGGATTGCGCAGTGTAACCGCTCTCGCCCGGTGTGCCGAGCGAGCCTTGGTTCGCCGCTTGGGTCTTGGCTTGCGCTGCTTTGTTCGTGGTGACCGCGCGCGGCGTATCCCCCGGCTCGGGGAGTTTACGCGCCGTGTTGCCACCAAAAAGATCGTCGGACATCGCCATCGTGATTGCCTAAGCCTTGCTGATTCGGGTTGCGCCCTTATCGCATGGTTAGGCGGATAAAGGGATAAGGAAAGGAAACAGGTGAGGCGCGATGTCCACGGGGGATGTGGGGTTAGGGGCGTTTGGCTCGCTGCCATGCCGCCCAATCAACGGGGTCTGACTCGGTATGTTCAATGAGGATGGCTTTATCCGCTAGCCTCTCGGTAAAAAGCATGGCGTTGAGACAAGGCCACCGCGCGCTGGGGGCGATTATGCCGTCAAAATCGAGAAAATGAGCAGCATCGGCAATGGCTTGTATCTTGGTATAATCGCGGGTGCCATAATGCGCCGTGTCAACGCCAAGCCGTTCCAATGTCGGAAGATCGGCAAGACGAAGCGTGCGGGTAACGGAAATCGAGAAGCGGTGCACGCGGCTGATAACTTTGGACGGAAAGACGGGTTGAAGCGTCAAAAGAGCATGAATTTCCGCCAAAGCACCGTCCCGCTCGAAAGACGTGTAAAGCACATCAAAATTTCCGTTACACCAGCGGCTACGGGAAGCCGCCCCCTGTATTGGATCGCGCCCGTCGCGGCAGATGCGCCAGACTTCAGTGGTGAAGGCCTCGCGGCTGAAAGCGTCGATTAAATCTAGGAGTCCCAGATCGCGAGGCGTCGATTCCATCGGTGCTTAAACAAAAGCTGAAGAATCGATGGCGTCGATGGCCGCTAAAACGTCTTGGGTGCGCCCCAAGACGATCAAATCCACTGCGCGCTTGCCGCCCAATAAAGGGTGTGGCGCGTGGAGCCACAAACGGGCTTCATCGGGTGTATAAAAATCCGTGAGGCGATCCACTACGAAACGTAATTCTGCGAGCATCGTTTGTGTGCCCAGCGTGGGAGACGCCTTACCAGTCTGCCAGCGCGAGACGGTGGCGGGCGAAACGGACGCGATGTTGGCAATGTCTTTGCTTTGCAGATGCCCCGTCAGTTTGAGCTGATCGAGAACGCGGGTGAGGGCAGTGGTCATGAGGTTACTCGTGCGGTTGAGTGACGTATGAGAAGTTATTGCATATTTATTTCAGAATTTCAATTTATGAAATTTATTTGCGAATCGCTCTTAATACCAAATTTTGGTATACAGTGTTACCTTTCGCCGGAAACAAGGATCAGCACGCGATGTCCAAAAATACGTCCTTCAGCCTTAGTGGCCATTTTTCAGATTTTGTTGAAAAGCAAATTGTATCAGGTCGTTATGGCTCTGCGAGCGATGTCATCCGTGCGGGCTTGCGCCTCTTGGAAGACCATGAAGTCAAACTCGAAGCGTTGCGGGCGGCTTTGATTGAAGGTGAAGAAAGTGGCCAGCCGATGAGGATTGATGTTGAGGATTTTGTGTCGTCTCGTGTCGGAAAAAACGGAGCTAGTATGGTAATTGATTAATAGTAGTAAAATTCAATTTTAAATCTGTAGAAAAAATAAATTCACTTTATTTTAGAAATTTATTTTGCTATATTAAATATAAACTGAACAAACATCCTCATTTATTTAGACAATCATTATATTTTCTCGATGCCACCGTAAAGCATCTGGATGTACGCTTAGTGATGGTTCAATAGCTGGCCTTAAAGAACTGCCCTTTATAATTTTAAGCGAGATATTTAGTGGAATAGTTGAAACCACGTCGGAAATAATGACCTGCTTTTCGTCATTAATTCCGAATAGTCCCTTGTCGAATGCCCAATGGTGTCTTTTACACAAAGCAAGTCCATTTCTGGCATCATCGGCACCGAATTGGGATCTTGGTACAATGTGTGCGGCATCTGTCTCTGATAATCCCGAAGGAGTAATAAAGCCTTCCCCGCAAATAGCACATTTTTTCTCATAGAGATCAAGTATCTTTGACCTAAATACAATTGAACGAGCAACTCGGTTCACACGGGCAGTAATTCTCGTTGGAGATAGATCAATCATTTGAAATTCATTTGCTTCTGATAACCGTTCCTCTTCGAGCGCTAGCTCGACATCTGTTTCTGAAACTGGAGGTGTATCTATTTTTAATATGCCCCAAGATCGTCCGTTGGCCAATGAAGCGACAACAGCAAAGTGAACCGATGATTGAGGAACCAATGTCAGCCTGTAACTATCAAGCCGTGTCATATTTCGCTGAATAATCAGAATATCGCCACCAATCGCTAGGTTTCGAATTGGCCCTAGTTTGTCTGTTAGCCTTGATTCTGCACTTCGCGTACCGCCCCATGTCTGATATTGATAGCGTGTGCTCACCAGTCCTTTGTATTGATTTTCGATATATAATTCGGCCTCAACCCGCCGATCTTGGGTTGGATTGTTAGAGGAGGTTTTTTCAGATAATCCGGGGAAGAATGGTCGTATATCTTTCGGTATAACGATCCCGCCTTGGTGGCCTCTTGCCGCACCGGTATCATTATTTGCTAGGACTTTATAAATTGGAAAGTCCCAGTCAGGTGAAGCGTTTAAGCAATTGAGAGTCGAGGTCATCTAAGTTTCACCGCACTTATCTTTCATTTTAATCTAATGTATTTCCGAGTGAGATTTTAAGGCCGAAAAAATCGGTGTTTTCATATGTTGTGCTACTGCTTTTACAACGGGAACAACAACTGAATTGCCAAACTGCCTATAGGCTTGTGTATCCGAGACAGTGATCTTAAATTCGCTGCCTCTTGGCGTGTCAAATCCCATTAATCGCGCGCATTCGCGGGGCGTTAGGCGGCGAGGGGGTTTGTCTTCCTGTCGGATCAATATTTCCGAGCCATCTTTGAAATAGCGAGCAGAAAGCGTTCTAGTCACGTCGTCAGGACCTACAAGACCAAAGCCAAAGCCGTTGCCTTTTAAGCGATGTTTCTCCGCGTAATTTTGTAAATAGGCCCACAAATTATCGGTTAGGGTGTAGCGCGGTGAAACTTTTCCGCTATTGCCAACAGTAAACGGAAGCTCCGGACCTTCTGACCCATCTTCGGGATGTAAAATGGAGCCGAGTTTGGGGCCTTCTAAAGGCGGCAATATTTTCATGCTCGTAAACGAAAATTTTGTTTTTTCGCGAAACCCGACAATAAAAATGCGCTCCCGATGCTGCGGTACCCAGCCTTTGGCATCGATAACCTGCCAATCAATATGATAGCCAAGTTCCTCGGTGAGTACCTTTTTGATGATTTCAAAGGTGCGTCCCTTATCGTGGCTTACAAGGTTGCGGACGTTTTCCAACAAAAACGCTTTCGGTTGGTGGTGTGCTATTATCCGCGCAACATCAAAGAAAAGCGTGCCTTGTGTATCACAAGCAAAACCATGGGGACGGTTTAACGCGTTTTTCTTTGAAACACCCGCTATTGAAAATGGCTGACACGGAAAGCCTGCAAGGAGCACGTCGTGTTTTGGAATGTTAGACGGTTCAATTTTCGTAATATCACCAGCAATCTCGTGACGGTCTTCGGGAAAATTGGCTCGATAGGTGATCTGGCTATATCTGTCCCATTCGGATGTAAAAACGCAACGTCCGCCAATCGATTCAAATCCGCGTCTCAATCCGCCAATACCAGCAAACAAATCGATAAAATCGAATGATTTTGGAGACGATTTATTCGAAGGAGCTTTGATGTAATCATACACTCCCTTCCAAGGCTTTGAATGCCCCTCGATCCAGCCTCGCACCATATCCTCGGAAGCGCCAATGCGTTCGGCGGCTTCAGAAATTGAAAGTCCGGAACTTTCCAAATGTTCAGCGAAACTTTCCATGACACCTGCTTGTTGTCCCTACCAATAAGAACATTTATAGAACAAATTCCCAGATATGTTAAGTCGATTCTGTGAAACAGGGAAAACAAAAAACAGGGCCCCGTCACCGGAGCCCTGCTCAATCTTGCAAACCGATCAGCAAGGGCGGATCACTCCGCCCCACCTTACTCAATACGAATAATACATCGTAAATTCCACCGGATGCGGGGTCATTTCAAAGCGCATCACGTCCTGCATCTTCAATTCGATATAGCTATCGATGAAGTCGTCGTTGAACACGCCGCCGGCTTTTAAGAAGGCGCGGTCCTTGTCGAGGTTTTGGAGCGCTTCGCGTAAAGAGCCGCAGACGGTTGGGATTTTCTTCAGCTCGCGGGGGGGTAGATCGTAGAGGTCCTTGTCCATGGCGGGGCCGGGATCGATTTTGTTTTGGATACCGTCGAGGCCTGCCAGAAGCATCGCGGCGAAGGCGAGATAGGGGTTCGCCATCGGGTCGGGGAAGCGGACTTCAACGCGCTTGGCTTTTGGGTTGGTGGTGAACGGAATACGGCACGAGGCCGAGCGGTTACGCGCGGAATAGGCGAGTAGCACGGGGGCCTCATAGCCGGGAACCAGACGCTTATACGAGTTCGTCGATGGGTTCGTGAACGCGTTCAATGCCTTGGCGTGCTTAATGATGCCGCCGATATACCACAGGCATTCCTGGCTCAAATCAGCGTATTTGTTGCCAGCCATCACAGGCTTGCCCGCCTTCCAGATCGACTGATGGACGTGCATACCCGAGCCGTTATCACCGAAGATGGGCTTTGGCATGAAGGTCGCCGTCTTGCCATAGCTCTGCGCCACGTTGTGGATGGCGTATTTGTAGATCTGCATCTGGTCGGCCATGTGGACGAGCGTGTCGAATTTCATGCCGAGTTCGTGCTGGGCGGAGGCGACTTCATGGTGGTGCTTTTCAACCTTGACGCCCATGGACGCCATGGCGGCCAACATTTCGCCGCGCATGTCTTGCGCCGAATCCTGCGGCGGAACGGGGAAATAGCCGCCCTTGGTTTGGATACGGTGGCCCAAATTGCCGCCTTCATAATCGGTGTCGCCATTGATCGGCAATTCCGAATGGTCGAGCTTAAAGCCCGTATTATAGGGGTCCGACATGAATTTCACGTCGTCGAAGATGAAAAATTCAGCTTCCGGGCCAACATAAATGGTGTCGCCGATGCCGGTCGATTGCAGATAGGCTTCCGCCTTCTTGGCAATGCCGCGCGGGTCGCGGTTATAAGGCTGTCCGGTCGAAGGTTCGAGAACGTCGCAGACGATGGAGAGCGTGGAGGCCGCGAAAAACGGGTCGATCGTTGCTGTTGACGGGTCAGGCATCAGCGTCATGTCGGATTCGTTGATCGCCTTCCAGCCAGCAATCGAGGAGCCGTCAAACATCGTACCTTCGGCGAAAATATCCTCGTCGATCATCGTCTGGTCGAAGGTAACGTGCTGCCATTTGCCGCGCGGATCGGTAAAACGGAAGTCGACATATTTGATGTCATTGTCCTTAATCGCCTTCAGGACGTCCTTGGCGGTCTTCATGGGTCTCATCCTCTTTTAAAAAGTGAACTTTTAGGTTCGTGAAAAAATGGGGTCGCCTAGTGCTAAAGTTAGCGCGTTCAGGTTAAATCGCATCCAATCCGGTTTCACCGGTGCGGATACGAATAGCCTCTTCAACCGTTGATACAAAAATCTTGCCATCGCCGATGCGACCCGTTTGAGCCGCGTTGCGAATGGCGTTGACCGCCTGCTCGACAAGCTCGTCGGGCAATACGATCTCGATCTTCACTTTCGGCAAAAAATCGACCACATATTCGGCGCCGCGATACAGCTCCGTATGGCCCTTTTGCCGCCCGAAACCCTTGGCTTCGGTAACGGTTATGCCTTGTAAGCCAACATCCTGAAGGGCTTCCTTCACATCGTCGAGCTTGAAAGGCTTGATGATCGCCTCGATCTTTTTCATCCCGAGCTCCTAAGCTTCCGCCTGCCCGCCCGGAGGTGTAATCTCTTCCGGATACGATGCCGATTTAGCACTATGCTTAATTTTTCGCCACGGTGTTTTAGGCCTTATTGACGTCGACTTTAGCATTTATTGCTGAAAATTTAGGCAAACGCATAAAAATTATTCTCAATCCAGAAGGTAAGAAGTCTTTGGATTCGACATTCCATTCTAACCGATTCTAAACCGTTTAGCCTTCATAATAGGCAAGGTGACTTTGAAGATGAATGAACTTCTTACAACGAGCGAGATGGCAAAGGCGGATGGCCTCGCGGTGAAAGCGGGAACGCCTAGTCGCGTCTTGATGGAACGGGCAGGGCGGGCGGTGGCCGATGCCATGGCCGATCTCGTGCCGCCCGGTGGCAAAATCCTTGTCATTTGCGGGCCGGGTAATAATGGCGGGGACGGATTTGTCGCGGCCCGGATGCTTATGGGACGCGGTTATACAGTCTCAGTCATTCTGTTGGGACCATGCGAGCCTCTGCGCGGGGATGCCCGCTTGATGGCGGAGGGCTGGGAAGGCCCCATCGGGACTGTTGGCGATTTTGATGCGAGCGGCGTCGATGGGATCATCGATGCGCTTTTTGGAGCGGGTCTAACCCGTCCGCTGGAAGGCGATGCGGCGGAACTTGTTCGGCAGATGAATGCTTCGGGTAAGCCGATTTTGGCCGTTGATCTCCCGTCTGGCATTGATGGCGACACCGGGCAGATCGGCAGCGTGGCGGTTCAGGCGCATATAACGGTTACGTTTTTTCGCTTTAAACCTGCACACGCGCTTTATCCGGGTCGCAAGATATGTGGCCGCGTGATTTTGGCCGATATTGGTATTTCTGATGCTGTACTTGGTAAAATCAAACCCAAATTACGGCTCAATTCGCCCGATCTCTGGCATCCTTTATTACGGGCGCCGGATGAAGAGGGGCATAAATTTAACCGGGGCCATGTCATTGTGCTCTCGGGCGGGGCGGAGAGTACGGGGGCGGCGCGGCTTGCAGCCCATGCGGCCGCCCGGATTGGGGCGGGTCTTGTCACCGTGGCCTCACCAAGTGAGGCGCTCTTGGTCAATGCTGCGGCGCTTTCCGATATTATGGTACGAAGCTCCGATGGCGCAGAGGGTTTAAGGCGATTGCTCGACGATAAGCGCCGAAATACCGTGATTCTTGGCCCCGGAAATGGCGTAAGCGAGGGGTTGCGTGAAAGCGTTAAGCTTGCGCTGGCGTCAGATCGCGCTTTGGTGCTGGACGCTGACGCTTTGAC
>Ga0316217_10001050_pt1 | contig 37379 bp, 44 predicted proteins | sample 1anoAmetaG_FD_203633 | JGI IMG/M metagenome (GOLD analysis project Ga0316217, IMG submission 203633) | Freshwater microbial communities from Trout Bog Lake, Wisconsin, USA - 1anoA | ecosystem: Environmental > Aquatic > Freshwater > Lake > Hypolimnion/Profundal zone | place: USA: Wisconsin...
GCAAACCGGAAATGTTCCGCTTCGGCGAGCTGAACGTGGACCGCGTGCGACGAATTCTTGCCCACGACAATTCTCCAGAACCAACTCGTCCGCCGGGCAAGCCGCCGGAATTGTGCGACGGCTGCGGCCATCACGTTGTTTTCCAGGCGCTGCATAATTTGGATTGCATCGTCGCCGGCGACATCGGCTGTTACGCGCTCGGGGTGCTGCCGCCGTATTCGGCGATGGACTGCTGCGTGTGCATGGGTTCGAGCATTCCCATCGGACTGGGCTTGCGCCACGTCCTGCCGCCGACGGAGGCGAAGCGCGTGGTAAGTGTGATTGGTGACAGCACGTTTGTTCACAGCGGCATGACCGGTTTGGCCGAGATGATTTACAATCCGCCGCCGACCGGCCACGTCGTCGTGATTCTCGACAACAGCACCACCGCGATGACCGGCCATCAGGAACATCCCGGCACGGGCCGTTCGCTTGATCACGCGGCGACGGGCAAGGTGATTTACGAAAATCTTGGCAAGGCAATGGGCATCGAAAATGTGCGCGTCTTTCCGCTCGGAAACGATTGCGCGGAATTTCAGCAGATGCTTGTCGAAGCGCTTGCGAGTGAAAAACTGGTGCTCATCGTCGCGCGGCGGCCTTGTGTTTTGGCGGCAAAGAACATTCGCGAATACGAGAACCGCGATAAGTGCGCGACGTGTTGTGCAGCACAGGAGATTTTGGCTCCATGAAAAAACCCGTCAACATTGTCATCGCCGGCCTGGGCGGACAGGGCGTCATCAAGGCCTCGGACATTTTATCCGAGGCCGCGTTCCGCTCCGGCTTCGAGGTCAAGAAAAGCGAGATTCACGGCATGAGCCAGCGCGGCGGCTCGGTGACGAGCGACGTGCGGTTCGGCTCGCAGGTCTTGAGTCCCATGGTGCCGCCGGGCGAGGCGGATTTTCTCGTCGTGCTTGCGCCGGATCAAGTCGAAGTCAATCGCGGCCAGTTGCGCGCCGGCGGCGTGCTGATTGCGCCGGACTTGATTGATCCCGCCAAACTTTCCAACCGCAAAAGTTTTAATGTGGCGCTGCTTGGTGCCTTGAGCACGCACCTGGAAATCAGCGAAGAAAAATGGCGCGCGGCGATTCACGCCTGCCTGCCGGAAAAATTGCACGCGGCGAACGAACAGGCGTTTGCCGAAGGCCACCGCGCTGGCATTGCAACCAAACAGAAATCATGAAAACAAATCCCACCGCGAATTTTCATCCGGTCAGTGCGCCGGATTTTCTGCCGCTGGAACAATTGCACGCAATCCAGTTGCAGCGGCTCAAAACGATGGTGCAGCGCGCTTACAACCACGTCGCGCTGTTTCGCAAGCGCATGGATGACGCCGGCCTGGAGCCGACGGACGTGCGCTCGCTCGACGATGTGACGAAGCTGCCGTTCACAGTGAAAACGGATTTGCGCGACACATATCCGTTCGGCTTGTTCGCGAGTCCGATGAAGGACATCGTGCGCTTGCACGCTTCAACCGGCACGACCGGCAAACCCATCGTCGTGGCTTACACCAAAGAAGATATTGATGTTTGGTCCAACGTGATGATGCGCAGTTTTGCCGCGTGCGGTTTGCACGCGGGCGACATCATTCAAAACGCCTACGGCTACGGCTTGTTCACCGGCGGACTCGGCGCGCACTATGGCGGCGAGGCGCTCGGTGCGACGGTGATTCCGATTTCCGGCGGCAACACGCAGCGGCAATTGATGGTGACGAAAGATTTTGGCTCGACTGCAATCTGCTGCACGCCCAGTTATTTTCTGCACATCATCGAACAGGCGTCGGAATTCGGTGTGAAGCTGAAGGAACTACCGTTGCGCGTCGGCGTGTTTGGCGCGGAGCCGTGGACGGAATCCATGCGCCGCCGGATTGAAGCCGAGAGCGGCATCAAGGCTTACGACATTTACGGTTTGTCTGAAATCATCGGCCCCGGCGTGGCGATGGAATGCGAATGTCAGGCCGGCCCGCATATTTTCGAGGACTGGTTTTATCCTGAAATCATTGACCTCAAAACCGGCAAGCCGCTGCCCGACGGCGAGGAAGGTGAACTGGTTTTGACCACGCTCGGCAAGCTGGCGATGCCGATGATCCGTTATCGCACGCGCGACATCACGGCGCTGGCTTCGGAGAAATGCGAGTGCGGCCGCACGCTGCGCCGCATCCAGCGCATCGGCCGCCGCAGCGACGACATGTTCATCATCCGCGGCGTAAATGTTTATCCGTCGCAGATCGAAACCGCGCTGCTCAAAGTTGAAGGCACGCTGCCGCATTATCAAATCATTCTGACGCGTGAAAAAGGTCTGGACGAAGTTGAAGTGCAAGTCGAGGTGACGAAGGAAGTTTTCGGCGACACCGTCGGTGCGCTGGAAGAAGTGCAGCGCAACCTCGGCCACAGCATCGAAACGCTGACCGGCCTGCGCATGAAGGTGCGGATGGTGCAGCCGCAGACCATCACGCGCAGCGAAGGGAAGGCCAAGCGGGTCATTGACCAGCGGAAAATGTGATTGAGGAATTATGAAATTAAAACAACTCTCGCTGTTTCTCGAAAACAAACCCGGCGCGTTGAGCCGGCCTGTGCGGTTGCTCGCCAAGGCCAAATTCAACATCGTCACGCTCTCCATTGCGGATGCGAACCAGTTCGGCATTCTGCGCCTGATTTTGCGCGATTGGGAAAAGGCCAAAAAGCTGCTGGAGAAAAACGGTTTTGTCGTCAAGGTCACCGACATGGTGGCGGTAGAGGTTTCGGATGAACCCGGCGGACTGGCAACAATTCTCGACGTGGTGGAAAAGGCCGGCCTGAATGTTGAGTTCATGTATGCCTTCACCGAGAAGCGCGAGAACAAGGCGATCCTGGTTTTTCGTTTTGACGACCCGGATCACGCCATTAAAATGTTGCAGCAGAGCAAAGTGAATGTCGTCGCCAGCGTGGATTTGCTTCAGCAGACTTAAGTTTATGAATTTGAGCGAGGCAGAACTGAAACGCATTTTCAAAACCGACCGCTATGCCGGATTGGCGAATATCGAGCTATTGACTGCCGGTCCTGGTCATGCGACAGCAAAAATGACGCTGCATCCGCATCATCTGAACGCACTCAAGACGGTGCAAGGCGGGGCGATTTTTACGCTGGCGGATTTCACGTTTGCCGTCGCTTGCAATTCCCACGGCACGCTGGCGGTGGCGCTGAACGTCAGCATCACTTTCATGAAGGCCGCCACCACCGGCACGCTCTGGGCCGAGGCGCGTGAGATTTCCAAGAATTTCAAGGTCGGCACGTATGCTGTCGAGGTGAAGGACGACCAGGGCGATTTGATCGCCACCTTCCAAGGGCTGGCCTATCGGAAGAATGAAAAGCTGCGGCTTTGAATGCAGACCGGTGCGTTAAACCGGAAAATCGAAGTTGGCGGTCAAAAGCATTTAAGAGTGGTGCACCCAAGAGGAGTTGAACCTCTAACCTGCTGATCCGTAGACGATTCCGAGCTGCTAATCGTCAATGTTTACAAGGTGATTATTGCATATTCATTGGGAAAGTCAAGCGTGCGGCTTTCTGCGGACTTACTGCTGCGGCAGTGAGGTGGACTACAACTGGACTACACATAGGTGGCCTCTGTTTTATCTGTGAGATATGTTTAAGCGTTATCGCGGGTTTAATTTTTCCACGGCTCCAGGCAGGGCAATTTTTTGGCCCGCCGGTAGTAACTGGTGAGACTGCCAGCGCAGAAACATCCCTCCAGGTAAATATGGAACGGATGACCTGCCGGCTTCGGTTTTAAAAGAAAGTCGGCCTGGCTTGTTGCGATGGCCAGCACCAACGGATTTTGCGAGTGGTCGTCAAACATGATTTCCAACATCTCCTTCCGCTGGAGCCGGTCAACGCCTCGGGTGATGACGACTTCCTTCGCCTTCAGCATTTCAGGATATATGTGGAAGTGTTCATCCGGCACCAACAGCCGATAGGCTCCGGCGTTGGCCGACAGCATAAATAATCCGCGTTCGTTCAAGTCTGTTTCCCAGAAATTGGTCTTTGTGATTACTGGACCGTCATTTTCGATGATAATCATTGAGTTCATTTTTTTAAGTTTGCTAGTGATTTACACATCTAACGCATCTTTTGGTTGATTCAGGCTGGCCGCTTTCAGGAATTTGGCATGGCGTTTTGCCTGTTGGATGTGCAATCGGGTGGCATTCAGTTCCAAGCCGCCGGTTTTCTCTGAAAGTTGTATCCCTGTAGCTCCAGCAAATAGGCGGCAATTATCCGCTGCCCCTCTGTCGGCGGCTCAGGCGGCAACAGACGCGTAAATCTTCCGACTGGAGTGGTCTCTGGAAAAACTTGCGGCTCGCCGAGTTTTGGTTTTTCACCTGGATTGCGATGGATGGGATAAAACCAGAATTCGGTAGGATGTCCCCGCATTTCAATGCTCGCCACGACCGCCTCTTGTCGGTCGGGTTGTTCGGAAGGTCGAACCGAAGGGTCTTTGCCGACCCAGACTTCGCTGACAAAGACCATGGCATCGACCGCTTCCGCAGTGCACAAAAGACGAACATATTCGGCAAATTTATCTTTCGCTTCGTCATCAGGCAGGTGAGGAATAACATGAAGCGTCTGGTTGCCAGTGAAGCAGGTCAGAACTTTTGGCATATTGCCAGTGTGGGCAAATTGGTTTTCAATGCCCATTCGGGTAAGTTTGCGGATGGTTTCGATGGTTGGATTCGTTTGTTTTTTTGTTTTTTTCATAGTGATTTTAAGTTTGGTAACATTTCAGTTATTTGAATTTTTCAGGCGGAGCCTGATGAGTTTGGACGGAAGATTTTGAAGATACTGGCCCGCGATGATTTGATTATCGCGCAACCGCTGGTCGGCCAATTCACCGTATGCAATCAGGACGCTCGGCGCTCCGGCGGTGCCGCCCGGATCACCGTTCACATGACAGAAAGAAAGACGACCGGCGATGAAGAACAACGATTTGGCGAACGGCCAAACTGATTTTTGAAACGCCTGTGTGTCGGTGCGGGCAAAAACCAGCGCGAGACAATTGTTGTGTTCGGCACAACGGGCGAGCCAGTCGCCCGTCTTCGGGCCGTAGGGTGGATTGCACCAAACCAAACCCTGCCATTTTTTCGACAGGCCATCGTCTTCGATGGTGAAGTGATTGGTGGCCGTTGCCCAGGGACGTTTGACCGGCGCACATGGGTCGAGGTCAAACGGACCGAACGTGGTGATGATGTCCGGTGGCGTCAGCCATTCTTCCTTGCCGTGCTTAAGATTCCGGTCGTGCCGGAAATTACCGAGCTTGATGGTTTTGTGACTGCCGACGCTGTCGGTGTCACCCGCGATTTTCCGAATGATTTGTTTTGTCATCGGAAATCGTGTTTGACGCGATTTCAGTTTAGGCAGAGTGCCCAATTCAGTAATACAAGACTTTCAATTGGGAAACGAACTCCGGCGTGGCTCACATTATGACCGGGGCAATAAGCTGAATCGAAGAGCAACAATCCACGTTTGCATGAAAAAGCCCCGGCTCTAAAAAGCCGGGGCTTCGTTTTTCAGCCCGCAACGGCATCCTCAAACTTCGTGCCTAGGATGAAGTCGGCGGCTTTCTGCGCCTGGGCAGCGGCCTGCACGATGAGCTTATTGTCATTCTGCAACGCCTCCAGCCAGTTCTGCAAATACGCGGCGGAATTTTGAATTGTATTTTCAATGCAGGCATGACCGCAGAGAAACGCCGCGCCAAGCTCGGCGACAAGTTCCTCGCGGCAATATGGATTCGAGCCGAAGCCGGCGCTTTCCGTCAAGGTGGGACGATTCAACCGCGATGCGTGGCCGGTCGCGTGGGTGAGTTCGTGAAACAACGTGGCGTAATAGCCCGCTTCCGTGTCGAACCGTGCGCGATCAGGCATCGCCACGATGTCAACGCCGGGCGAATAAAATGCCTTGGCGAGTCCGTGCTTAATCTCCGGGCGCTTAGGCATGAGTGCGACGATTTCCTCGGCGGTCGTGTTAACCGTCGCGGGTGCTTCCGCCGGTGCGGGAACATTTTTCAAACCTTCGCATTGGGCGACGTTGAAAACGCTGTAGAGCCGCAACACCGTGTAGTGTGATTTTTCGCCGGTGATTTCATCTTCGGTTTCCTGCCGCTTGCCAAAGATGACGGGGCACGCCTTTTCGCCTTTCTTGATGCTGCCGCCCAATTCTTTGGCCTGCCGGAATGTCAGCCAGAATGGTGATTCGTAGCTCATGGCGTGAAGCAAAAGAACATTCATGCCGCGATACGGTTTCTTGGTCACGAGGTTGCGGGGCAATCCGGTGGAAACTTTCCATGGTTTTTGCCACGGAACGGTGCCCTTTTCCAGCATCGAAATGATGCGGTCGGTGATGACTTCGTAAACGCTGCTGTGTTTTACACCCGCTTTTTCGGGATGGCTCAAGAGTCCTGAATTTGTGTTTTGGATTTCGATTTTGGCATTCATGGTATTTTTTTTTGATACGCCCCGCTTTCGGTCTGGTCTGTCGTCCTTCACCCCCAATCGCCCGCGCCAATGGGCGGCCAGCGGAGGTTGCCTTCAGGAGGAACCGCGTCCGGCCCCCGGAGGCAACAGCGGGCGGGTGAGGACGGCGGAGCAGAGCCCGGAAGGCGGAGCTAAAAAACTACCTGAACCAATCGGTTTTTGAGGCCATTTCCACAGCGGATACGACGGTTCTTTTTGCCGACAATTCATTCTGGAAACGATTTTCAACTACCTGCAAAAAGATGTGTTAGATATGTAAACGCGCTGTGGACATGGCCGCTGGCTCGCTTGGGAATTTCCGGCACTGGGAGCGCAGAGAATACGGAGCGATGGTGACGTGAATTCACAAGTGAGCGCCGATGGGGAGCGCAAGTCTTGACTGCTTACGCGGTGAAACCCGGAAGGCTGACAAGTCTTGCGCGACGGGGGGGATTCAGCGGTGACGACCTTTCGCACACTTTCTACAAACGATATGCCGGTGTAAAATCAGCCATGCGCAAAATTAAGCAGGAAACCCGGGAAGAAAAATTGAAACGGCAAATAGGCAACCTCACGCGGGTATTGGAAGAAGCGCCTACATTAAAGTGCATCCAAGAACATAGGGCTGAAATGCTGACTCATCTGGATCAATTGTCGCCGGCTCAAAGGTCGGCCTTGGTGCCTTGGGCTGAAACCCGTCGCGATGCCAAGTTCTGCATCAAAGTCCTCGGCGAGCTGATTGCCGACAAGCAGAAGGAATTAAGGGCGAAACAACGGGAGACCGGCAAAAGCGTTTCAGAACTGCGGCGATGTCAGGTGAAGTTTGAACGACAGCTCGTGTCTCTGAAACAGATGGGCGTTTGATGTCTGGCGCAAAGGCCGACCGCCCCGGTCTCCTAGTGGCGACAATAACACCTGACCAATTATTCAGCGGAAGTTGGGGGTTTTATGATTGGTGGCGGTGCGGTCTGTGAATCGTCGTATCTGATTCTTGGCAGTTCCGAGAATGTGACCGTGACGCCCATAATGTTCGTGCATGGCGAAGCTGCGCCTCGCGTTTCAAACCCCAACCTGACGGAGAGATTGGTGGGGGAAGTCCATGCCACATCCACACTGTCACCCACCAGCACGATGCAAACATTTCCGGGGTAGCCATGTTTCTCTCCGGCTCGATGCAAATCAACGTGTCGAGGGTAGCCCGTGGTATCGTAGAAGATTTCGCCGAAAACAGTGCATACCAAACGCCCGTCTGGCGATGGGAAGTCATGCACGTCAATAATATCACCGCGCGTGGGCCTGACATACACGGCAACGGGATCGTCCGTGGTGGTAGAGCATCCCGCCAGCACGACGCATAGACCCGCAACGATGAATAACAGAGTCTTCATTGAGTCGCGACGGTCTGACCGCGTCGCCAAATTCGTGCAACCAGCCGATAGGTCAACAGCAGTGGGCTGGCACAAAAAAGGCCGAGAATAAAAGCCAAAATGCTTCCCATCAGCAATGCCCAAGCCGGTTCCGGGAATGGATTGTCTGCCCCGATGTCGCTGATGGCATATTGATAAAGGCCGTAAAGAATCGGGGGCGTAAGCAACAGAGCCAAAAGTAACGAGCTGAAAACAAAAGATAAAAATGGATGCGTTTTCGCGTCGAGCAAGGATGGCTGGGCCGCCATCGGATGTTCAGTCGTGAAAACATTCATACCGCCATTGTCGTCCAATCACATCAAGGTTGCAAGATGCCGGGGCCTTGAAACATGGTGGATTCCAAAGGGCTTGCCCTTTGGCGCGGGACTGGGCTGGCGATAGGCCCAGCCGGAATGAAAAAGCCCGCGTTCCGTCGGAGGGACGCGGGCGGATTGGGTCAAATACCATGACCGTCGCCGGTCATGATTTGGGCGGCTTGATGCTTCTGCCAAACTCCGGCGAGGTCTTCGGCGTAGAGGTCGCGGACTTTAGCCTGGGCGTTTTCGTCCAGTTGGTCGGCAACGCGGCGGGCGAGGTCATAAAACAGGTGCCAGCGGGCGCGTTTGTAAATGCGCGGCTTCTGTTCGTGAAGCCAAAAGAACACGGCGCGGAGCTTGTCGGTGGTGTCGTGGGTCAGTTGGTAGCGCGGGTGCGTCGTGCCGGGCTTCAACTGGGCAAGCGCAACTCGTTCGCCGGGGAAAAGTTCGGCGGCGAGTTGTTGTGCCTCGGTCTTGGTGCGGGTCAAATTGGGCAAGGTCATAAATTGAGTTGGAATGCGGCGCATGGGGGTTAGCCATGCGCCATTGTTGGTCAGTCCTCGTTTGGCATCATCAGGGTCAAAGCGGGCTGCGGGTCGCCGTCGTCGTTGCCGACATAAACGACCCACACGGGAATTTCTTCGCCTTCGGGGTCAAGGTCAGATTGCGGACCATCCAAGAAAATGCCGCGCCATTGGTGGCCGATGGGTTTGGCGGCGGTGTGGCTGGCGGTTTGTTTTTCCTGCCAGCAATGGGCGCACATGTATTCACGCTGGCCGGTGCGGTCGCCGTGCCAGTAGGCATTTAGATTCCCGCAATCACATGGCGGGCGTTGGCGTATGGTGGTGGTCATATTCATTTGATTTTCCGGTTGAGGATTTCGCATTCCGACTCTGGCGAGATGTAGAACCGAGCGGGCGCTGGCTGAAACTTCACCGGCCCACGAAAACGAGTTTCAAATTGGCGGACTGGCCGATTCATTACCACGATTGCCGCGCAGTCATTCACTCGAACGATTCGCGCAAGCTTGCCGTCGTAACGGATTACATCACCGGCCCGGAGCCGGTGGGGGTGGGTTTCACTGGTCAGCCAGACGATGCCGAAAAACTCCGTCTGGTTCCGGTCGTTGGGGATTCGCTTGGTGTGTCGCATAAACTTTTAGGCGTAGAAATAACCACTGGCCCGGAGACTGGAAAAATTTGGCCGTCCGATTACGACATGATCCAAGACTTCGATTTTCAAAAGCTGGCCGGCGCGGATGAGGTCGCGGGTCACTTTGATGTCGGCTTCCGATGGGGCGCAATCTCCTGACGGATGCTGATGCGCCAAAACGATGGCGGCGGCAGAGGTCATTACCGCGAGCCGGAATACAGAGGTCGGGCTGACTAACAGCGTGTCCAGCGTGCCAATGGAAACAATCTGGTGCCCCTTCGCGCGGCGGCGGGTGTTGAGTAAAAGCACGGCAAGGCATTCCCGTTCCGGGTCAAAATAGGGATTCGTGGCAATGTGAAGATTCCAATAGGCGGCAACCTTGTCGGGCGTGTCGCACGTCTGCAAATCCATCGGCGTGGGACATTCCCGCAAAGCCGTTATCTTGAACTCGTGAGGGGTGGTCGGAAATTTGAAGGGCTGCACAAGCGATTCAATGCCGGGCAAGTTGGGCGTGAGATTGTCCGTGTTCACTTGGCACCTCCGGCGGTCAAAAGGGTCAAATCCCAAAGGCTGCGGTCTTGGCTGACAAGGAACGATTTCAGCAAGTCGGTGTCCTGCGGGCGGGACTTCAAATCCAACGAAGTGCTTTCGCCGCCAACCCAGAGGGCGTCACCGTCGGCGATAAAAAAGCCAGCGCTGATTAGCTTAATGTGGGGGGCTTCCTGCTTGGTGTATTTGAAAACCTCGGCGTGCTGAACGCGGTTGGGAAATGCGACAACCTGCTCCTTCTGATTCCACAAAATCACAATGTATTTGGCTGCCTCCCCGGCTTGCCCCGATGATTGTTCGGATCGGCTCAGGAGCCCCTGGCTTAAAATTGGTTTTGGATTTTTCATAGTGTTTTTTTTCCAGAGTTCCCGCGCTTGATTGTTCGTATTCGGTCTATCGCCCTGCACTGAAGCAAGGCCGCGCAACCGACGGCGGCCCGTGGGAGGAATCCCCGGAGGGCACCACGAAGGCCCCTCGGTGAAGTCGGCCCAGAAAGGGCGATGACTGAATACGACAGCAGCGGGAATGATTAAAAACGCACTTGAAGAAATTCGGCGTGTTGACCTGTTCTGACTTCCAACGGTTTGGGTGCAGCGCAGCGGAAAATAAACTGGTGGAGGTCAGACTAATCAGTTTCCGCAGTGAGGCCGGACAGATTTGCAAGCGCAGCACGGCGAAAGCTGGCCGTGCTCACGGCTATTGCCGATGGCCTGGCCGTGGCGTAGCCTCGCGGCATATTGCTATGCCTGGGCGATATGCGGAGCATCGCGCCCTCCCCAGCCAGTCTCCGCCGGATTCAGATTGCGGAACGGAACGAAGCAGAGCGCAAACAGGCGGGCAGAGGTCGCGTGGTCACGCGCAGGGAAGTGAAGTGAAGCGGTCTGAACCGGACGGAGTCAGGCAAGTTTTGCGGCGGGCAGTCTGTGATTTTTCAGCAGAGCAAAGCGGCAGCGGAAAGGTCACAGTCTGCTGCCGCCGAACAACAATACCGTTTTGGTCCAAACAGTAAGATAATGAAGGCATTTACGTTGCCTTATGCAGTGCTGTTTTTTTGCCGTAATTAAGTTATGGATTTATCTTGGCAATCCCCGACAAAAGGCGTGACATCTAAAGAAAATATGAAAACGACAAAAAAGGCGGCATTTATTTTGGGGTTTTTCATGGCTGTCATCAGCCAAAGTTTCGGGCAAAACAATCTACAATTCACCGGCGTTAAGGCAACGTCAGAAAAGGCCATTCAGTTGTATTGGGCGAGCAACACCAATGAGGTGTATGAAGTGGATTATGCAGATCAGCTTGCTGGAAACAGCGACGGCAGCACGGCTTGGAACACACTCTACGAGGATTATCCGTCACAGGGAACAAACACTTTCATTGCGGATGCCGGAAATTACGACATCACTCCGCAAATTCCGCATCCAAAATCTTCGCCGATGCGGTTTTACCGAATTATGCTGGTTGAAGGAAACACCATTGCAGCAAATCCGACTGTCTCAATTCTTTCTGTGACCAATGGAGCAAGTTTGTCTGGTGACGTGACCATTTCAGTAGTGGCAAGCACTGGCGACGTTTTGACGGATGTAAAATTGTTTATTGATGGCGAGGAACAGTGGTCAAGTGTCGGCAACACCAATTCTGGCGGCACAAATAATTTTGTCATTAACACTTGCGAGTGGCCGAACGGTTCGCACACGATTTTTGCCACTGTCAAATCCCAATCAGGATTGGAGGGCGCTCCAAACGGTGGTGTGATATCTTACGGCAGAGCCGTTTCGCCCTACCTCAATGTCACTTTCGACAACCTGATAACGCGGTTTGATTTTTCGCAACCTTATTTTGAACCGGATTTGGGACAAACTCAGCAGGTGACGGCTGCTTTCACCGCGAATTGTGATTGGACGCTTCAAATACAAGACTCTTCTTTCAACACAGTCCGCTTTGCAAGTGGCAGTGGGTCGTCTATGGAATTTGATTGGGACGGAAATGGCACGAACGGAGCGAGTCTGCCGAATGGTGTTTATAGCTATCTGCTCACGGCTCAAACGAATGGACAGGCTTTTATGAGCATGATGAGCGGAGGAAGCGGCAGTTTTTCAAGTTCTGCCCGCGCATCAGATTCAAGTGTTGATGAGGTATCCAAATTGTGGGCATTACCGGAAAATGGTGACGGTTTTGTCCCGCTTGCGCTGTATCCTCCAGGGTTTGACACAAACGGTTTTACAATCATCGAAGCCTCGCAATCCCAAATACGGGCTTTGACCGAGGCGGTCATAGCTGTGGATAGACCTGCGATACAGGCAAAATCTGTTATGTTGACGGACAGTGGAAGCAGTGGTGGTGGAACGATGGAGGCAGCAGCCTATTCTTCTCCTTCGCAAAACACTCGAGGGCCAAAACGCAAACCGAGAACCGGAGTCAAAGGAGAAGTTGGAAGCTTTGGCATTTGTTACAAGACTTACGGAACGAATGGTTTCACCAGTCCACATCCGCTCACAGGATGGCCGTATCCGTTGCCAACAAAAGTTGCCATTGACGGCCAGTCAGCGACCGCGCTGACGGTGGATTATCGAGTTCAACAATTCCAAAAAATGGCTGATGATTTTAATCAAATCATGGTAAATGCGGCATGGAAGCAAACTTTCATCAAAAAAGATGCCCAGTGGAGCGCAACGGACATCAAAAAATCTTCGCTTGGTGGAAACTCTATATTTAACACCTGCAATTTTGGAATTTTGATGACGCACGGCTCATACGCCAACAATAACAACGCGGGCAATTCCTCGGACGCCGTCAAATACACCTACTGCTGGCTTGGCGGAAATGACTATGTGAAACTTTCCGACATGGATTTTGGCAGCGGTGGAACAAACGGTTTACGTTGGATGACAATTTTTGCCTGCAACATTTTGAAGCCGGAAAATTATGCTAGCATGGCTAATCACAGCCTGATTCCCGTGAACGACAACCTGCATGAGCTTCTCGGTTTCAGCACCACCGGCTACGCAGCCTCAAATTTAGGAAAATACTATGCCAATAATTTGGTGGATACAAATAACGATTACAGCATCATCAATGCACTCGCTAACGCCTGTGCCAGCGCTTATTCAGAGTGCAAGCCGGGCAGTATTACAAACATTGTTAGAATAAGAATCAGCGGATGGGATTCCTGCTTCAATGACTCGCTACGACTCTATAACGACCCAGACCTTAACACCATTGACTATCAAGACCGGACGGTGTTTATCCCGCAATGAAATCGTTACTTTTCATTCTCACCATTGCTGCAAGTCTTTCCTCTTCAGCCGAATCGTTTCGGCTGGAGGGGCAGCCTTATCAGCCACCCACAAACATTGACATCGTTTGTCAGGCAACGAACGTCCTGCCTCATGGATTGTGGATTTACAAGGTCATGCCGGAAGCGTTCGCCGCTGCGGCGATTTCAAATGCGATGAACATTTGTCATTTTCAAAAAAGCGATTTAGCGCAGCCACCTGATAAAAACCAGATTGTTTTTAAGAACAAAAATAAATTAAACCAATCGCACGTCTTATTTATCACCCCGACACTTGGCGGGATGGACTACAATTCCCAATGGGATTATAAAATACCGGTTGAAGGTGTTCCGTCCAGTGACGAAGCCGAAACACTGGCTCGCGACATTCTTTTTCAGCTTGGGATAGATCGCTCATCACTCGCTGATAAGGTGCAAAAGGGCTACGATGATACCAGCACTCGGTATGACCGGCAGCACAATCAGGTATCACCCACACAAGTCATCAGGCGTGGAGTTGCTTTCGCTCGGCGCATTGATGGCATCCCGCTGTCTGACAGTCGGTGTTTTCTGATCCATTTTGGTATTCATTCGAGAATTGAAGATTTTTCGCTTTTCTGGAGAAACATCCAGCGATACGAATCCCGCCAAGTTCTCACAACGGAGCAAATCATCGAAATGATTAAATCAGGGAAGGCTGTTTTACCAGAGCAATTCGGCGACCTGACTGACTTGAACACCACAAAAAGGTTAGCTGTCACTAAAATAACTCCCCGTTATTACAATGGTGTGGGCAAGGAAGCGCTAGACTTCATATATCCCTATGCTGACTTGGAAATGACCGCCGATACCGGAAGCACAAACACGACGACTTTTTTTCTAAGCTGCCCCATTCTTTCGACAAACGCAACCAATCCGTGAGAATCTTCGGCTCGCTTATTGGGTAAATAATTTGCATCAACACATGAGTCGCCGTAACGAATCCGTTGGTGAAATCCTGTTGAAATCTCCCTGGTGGATCAGTGCCGTGCTGGGCGTGTTCGCTTTTGCCGGACTGCGCTGGGGCGTCCATGCCTATTTTGGCGACAGCAAGATGGCGCAGCCGATTGTGACGGTGGCCAGCAATTACGCTCCCTTCGTGGCACTGATTTTCGGAGTGCTGGCCGGCCTGTCGTTCTGGTTTGGGAAACGGCGTCAGGGTTTGGTTGACCAGCAAACCAGTCTGGAATCCCTGCGTGTTGTGCCGTGGAAAGACTTTGAATTCTTGGTGGCCGAAGCCTACCGCCGTCAGGGCTACGAAGTGGATTTTTCCCTCGGCAAAGGAGCGGATGGCGGGGTGGATTTGGTGCTACGCAAGTCCGGTCGCACTTCACTGGTGCAATGCAAACAGTGGAAGGTGTTTTCCGTGGGTGCCCCGGTGATCCGCGAGATGTTCGGTTTGATGACGGCGGAACGCGCCGACGATGCCATCATCGTTACCTCCGGCAAATTTACAGCCGAAGCTGAAAGTTTTGCCCAGGGAAAACCGATTCAATTGGTGGATGGAAAGCGACTGTTGCAACTGGTAAAACAGGCACAAGTCGGCTTACCTGCATCAAGCTCCACCGTGACGGCAGAAACTGACGCGGCGCCGTTCTGCCCGTTCTGTGGCAAGGCGATGGTCATACGCACCTCCCGGCGTGGCAAAAATGCCGGCAATAAGTTTTGGGGTTGCCTAGACTATCCGAGATGCCGGGGAACGAGGGACGTTTGAAAAGTCTGTTGGCCCACTTCCACAACGGACGGCGTCCACTATCGACTGGCTTCTGCTTATCGCCCTGTAGCTGAATCCGGTTTTAACACCATTGACAAAACCAGCGTGACCAGCAACGTGAAGCCGGCCAGCACCGCTGCGGCCAGCAACCAGCCGCCTTCTTGCTTTAGGAAATATGTCAACAGCAAGCCTACACAAAGAATCGTGCTGATACCCTGCCAGAACCACGCCGCGATGCGTCCAGCATCGGCCATCTTGCAGGATGCCACGATGAGCGAGAGCAACGCGTGCAGACCACACGCACCTGCCGCCCAATAAGACCACTCCTTGACCTGTGGATATACCAAGCCGCCAAGCAAGACCAAGCCTGCCGCGATAACGTAAGCAACTAATAGTATGATTTTCATGGTTTTTATAGTCCTTTAAGCCGCTGGTGGAATGGGCGGTGGCATAGGTGGAGGCGGCGGCGCTGCGGGTGCGAACAACGCCATCAGTTCCGGCACGGTGGACGCCGCTTGCCAACCCGCCATTCCCTGCCGCCATACAAGGGACGCGGCATTGAAGGTTCCAGCCGGAATCATCTGTTGCAACATCGTCACAGGAAATGGCCCTAGTTGTTGCCCATTGAGCGCCACATAAAATTGCACTGTTGGCACTGTTGGCACTGGCGGAGGCGCTGCCGTGCCTTGGGGTGGTAAATGCGTAACCATTTGGGTGGCCTGCTGGCCAACTTGGTTTCCAACCACCATGCCCATACCCATGCCAATGCCGGTTTGCATCACCGTGCTTCCTGCTCCTTCATTTCCGGCAGCCGTTTTCAAAACATCCATGCTCTTGTCGTATTGATAAATATCGCGTCCAATCATATTCAACTCAGCCGCCTTTTCTTTGAGTTGTTTGAGCTTCATGTAGCTGGGGTCTTTTTCAGGAACATTGATGGACTCAAAATAAAAGCTCACAATTTCAAGTCCATACTTGGCAAATTCAGCGGCAATTTTCTCCCGGCAATAATCGGACAAGGATTCAAGGTGAACGGCTATCTGCACGATGGAGATATTCTTTTGCGCCAGGGCCGCGCCGATATTTGAGCCGACACAAGCCAAGAGTCTTCCGCGAAAGTATTCAGAAATTTTCTCTGCGCCGAAAACACGCGCCGTTCCTACCAGCGTTGTCAAAAATAGTTTCGGGTCTTGAACCCGGAATCCAAAAAGCCCAAAAGCCCGCACCGACACAATCAGCCCATATTTTGGATCTTCAAGCTGCAATGGTGTTGGTGTGCCAAATCGGTTGTTCAATTTTGAAACCTTGTTGACGAACCACACTTCCGCTTGAAATGGCGTGTCTCCGCCAAATGGCAGGCTGATAAGTGATGTGAGCAACGGCAGGTTGCCGGATTGTAATGTGTATGTGCCTTCGGCGAACAAGTCGAGCAGTTGGCCACCTTTTACAAAAACCGCCCATTGTCCTGGCTTCACCACCAACTGTGTGCCCAGTCGTAGGTTTTCCGATGGAAATTTCCAGACAAACTGGTCAAGGCTTCCATCCCATTTTACTACATCAATTAAGGCCATAATTTTTTTAGGTTAAAGTTTTCGACCGCAATAGCTACACACCGCAAGACCCCGAACTGTTGCACCGCATCCCGGACATTCTTGAACTTCCGAAACCATTCCACCGCTTGGCAATACCGGGGCAGCCGCTACCGATGGCGATGCACCCGAACTAAGTTCCGTCACCAGTAGGCAGATTTTAACGTGGTTGGATTCGCCATGTATATCAATGCAGTTGAAAGTCACATACTTGCTGCCGTTGATCCACAACTCTGGCGCGAATGCGCCAACCACGTTCACGGTTTTAATTTCCGAAATGCTCATTACTTTCACTGACGACGCCATGTCGTGAGCATAAAGCCTGTCTCGCGTTACCAGCATTCCGTCCCCGCATCCGCCCCATATCGTATTGTCCACCAGCATCAGCACTTCGCCCGGCGAAACTGTCTGCGCATAGGAGCGCAATGCGCCTTGCAACTTGTTTGCGGGAATGTTTGGCGCAAACCAGATTTTGGAATCTTTTATTCCAGCTCCGTGCCTTATTACGATTTCTTCGACAGAAGGCATAAATATTCTATGGGCTCATGTAACGCGTGATTGCATTCCAGACTAAAACCACTCTTTCTTGTTGTTAACATAGATGTTTAAGAATTCCTGATCACTCTTTGTTAAATAGATGATTCCTTCAATTAGGCCTATGATGCCGAGGACGATGCCGCCATAACCGCACGTCAGAACAGTGATGCCAAGCATGATGAAGCCCGCTTTCTGGTAGCCCAAAATAAATTTGTGAATTCCGAGGGCACCCAACAGGATTCCACAAATGCCTGCTGCTACTTTGCTCGGAGGCGAAGCTGGCATTTGTTGCGTTGGTTGGATTGTTGCGCCCTGACCAGCATTTACGGGGACGCGCGATACAGCCGCATTACAATATGGGCATTGGTTGGCGTTGTCGTCCACTTGCGCTCCGCAGGATTTACATTCCATAATTTTGGATGTTGATTTTAGTTAAGGGAATTGAGAAATGGCATCGGTTGGGTTGTTTGCTTTTACTTCTCCCCGTAAAGCATATCCATTCTTCGACAGACGGTTTTCCCACCATTGATTTCCTTTTGCCCCAAAAATAATAATAAGAACGAGACAAACCAAACTGCAAGCCGTGTCGCCCGGCGTCGGGTCGGATTTCCCGCTGTTTAGCGCTCCTGCGATAATAAATACTGCGAGGGCGAGAGTCCCGGCAACGTGAAGACTTTTGGTGAAGGCCCAAATCCATGAAAAGAAAAATCCCGGCCATGACCATCCTTGTTTTACGGCAAAAGTTTGCCTGCCATTTGAAAAAACCTTGAATGTTTTATTTCCCGCTGTTTTTTTAGGCTGGGCAGAAACCACCGGAGCGGCAGCTTGGCCCCTGATCACAGCTTGGCAATAAGGGCACTGATTTTCGCTGTCGCTTATTTGCGCTCCGCAAGATTTACATTCCATGTTTGTTTAGTGTTAAAATTTGTTTGTGATTATTGGAGATACGATAAAAAGCCAACAGTCCGCCGAGTGTCAAAAAGACGCTCAAGCACTGTGAAGGGGTCAGTTCAAATGCGTAAAACGGCAGATTGCCTCGTATATCGCCGCGTGTGAATTCCAAAACAAAGCGCAAACCGCCATAAAGCATCATCCATTCCGCTGCAATCTGCCCGGCGTGCAGATTGCGGCGCGCAGCAATCTTTTTTAGGTAAAGAAAAATGCAAAATTCGCCCGCTGCTTCCAGTAAAGGCGTGGGGAATCTATGAACACCAAATGTCCCAAACGAAATTATTTTGCCATAACAACAGCCGCCAAAAAAACACCCCAATCGGCCAAGTGCATGGCCAGCACTTATGCCGAATGCTCCGGCGTCCAAAATTGTCTCAACATTGAGGCGAGCAAGTTTAGCTGATAAAAAAAGCACCAGCGCGGCCGGAATTGTCCCACCGAGAAATGTATAAGCTGGATGATGAAATACATTCCCAACGCCCACCAACTGGCTAAAGCATACGGAACCCATTGCGCCCACTGCCAACGCCAGCAGACATAAACTCGGCCAATGCAGGCGCTCCGGCTTGCCGACAAGCGCAGCATCGGCGGCGAGGTAGCCAACTGCTACCCCACCGCCAACGAAAAGGTTGTAAAATGGGAAATTCAAAATCTATCAGGTCGTTTGCTTTTTGCTCAAAAAACCCAAGATGGTAGAAACCAACAAAAGTAGTGCCACAAAAAAGCTCATCGGGTTCAGAGTGATGCAAGTGACGCAAGTTAGGGCAAGTGCCACGGCCTGAATAATAGGGCCGATTTTGCTTGGTTTGTTAATGAGAATTCCACCGACAATGGCTAGAATCGCCGCAATAATCCCAAAGAACATAAAAACTCCTCCGGCAGCATTTGAATCAGATTGGTTTGCATTTCCTGCCGCTGAAAGACCGGCGGCGCAAGCTCCGGCACATACTGCTGCTGGCAAGCCGATGAATCCGGCCACGATGGCTATTATCATTGATGCGATTTTCATTTTTGTTTTTTCTAATTTCCCTACTCATGTGGCTTTTCGGATTCGCCCCGTTTATTGCGGTTTCTGGACTCCGCGTTACCTAAAGTTTTTTGTTCAGTGACGCCATTCTCAGGGCTTTTTTTGTTTGGTCTGCGGATCAGCTTTTGAGTTTGCGTCCGTAAGGATTCGGTTGCGCTTCGCTGTCTGCGGGTCAATTTTTGATTTCGCATCGGTCAAGACCGACCTTTTTTGCGGGGCTTGTTTGTTGGCTTTATTCATACTTTGGAAATACTTGTTGCCGATTTGATGGCGTTTTCGGAGATTTTGAACTGCTCTGGATTAAGTGATTTTGTTGCGCGCAAGAGTGCGTCAACCAATTCATCTGCCGACTTGAATTCGTGAATTTGTTTTCCGCCTTCAACAAGCACAATGGGGGAATTTCCCGCCTGCTCAAGAATTCCATCCGCCGGACCAACAAGCTTCAGCTTCAATTGGGCAGCTACCTGATCAAACAATGCCCTTTCCAAATGGAACGGTTGAGATGAATTCTGATCGCTCATGTTTTTGTGCTTCGGGGAGGCATGAGCCACGGTCAACAAAAAAGAAAGGGCGCGAACTTGTCGCACCCTGATCGAGGCACCGCGAAGCGCCTGTTAGAAGAATGCTTCAAGCCGCGCCGATTGGCGCGCGCTTGAGCTGGGTCTTCTAACGTGAAAATTCGCGGTTTTCGATCAGACCGTAGCCGAGCTACGCTAAATTTGTATGTAATTTATTTTTTTGTCGTTGATATTTTTCCTAACGTCTGAATGTTACCCGAAGCGCCGCCCCTTATGAAAGCATTTTTCCGACGTTGTTTGCATACGCCATCCAGCCATCATTCGCAGACAAACCAAACAAACAGTTGCAATTGCGAATTGTCATCCCGCTGGTTTGGCTTGGCACGTGTCCTCTTTGTATGCAAAAGGCAGAACATCCGTTCCACCCAAAATATAATGACGGAAACGATGGAAGACGGCAGCGGTGGTGCGGTGGTGGTTGGCTGGAACTGCATCGAGTGTGATGCGGCCAAGTCAACCGGCTGGCGGGTGAAAGGCGATGCCCTGCGCTGAATTGAGCCGGTGCGAATTGGCTGGGATGGCCGCAAGACAGGAATGGCTTGGCGCGATTGCTGCACTGGCTGGAATTTTGGAGTGATTCCGAGCCGCAAGCAAGCATCCGCGTCAAAATCGAAAATCCGTCTAACACATAAATCGATTAAAACTATGAATAAAATCGATTTGAAAAAACTCAAACAAAGCCTGCCCCTGCCGCAACTTCTGAAAGCCCTGGGATACGGCGATGGAAACCAGAAAAAACTGTGCTGCCCGTTGCATGACGACCATTCGCCGTCCCTGTCCATTTTCAGAAAGAAAAGCGGCGGCTGGGGCTGGAAATGTCATGCCGGCTGCGGCTTCGGCGATGAAATTGATTTTCTTGCCAAGCTGCGCGGCCTCGACCCGAAGAAAGATTTTCGGAAAATTGCCGATGAGTATTCGCAACTGGCGACGGCCACCGGCCCGCAAATTCCGAACGACGCGACAAGTTCGGCACCGTCAAAGCCGTCGGCAATGCCAACGGAGAATTTCGATTGGGATTCGCTTCGCAAATCTGCCGATGCGAAGTTTCTCGGCAACGTCGCGTCTATGCGCGGTTATTCCCTGGGGCTGATTGACTGGCTGGGCAGACTCGGTCTGGTCGGCAATTTCAAGGGACAGGTGGCGTTTCCGGTCAGGGATGCTGACGGGATCATCGGCGCTCACGTTCGCCACAAAAACGGACAGGGCTGGTTTTTTGTCCCGAAAGGGATTGCCAATTCGCCGCTCATCATTGGCGACCTGTCGTGTGCGACCAAGATTCACGCCTTTGAATCACAGTGGGACGCCTTCGCCTTTTGCGAACTTCAAGGGTGGCATACCTCCGGCATCCCGGCGGACGCGGCCATTTTCATCACGCGGGGTGCGGCCAACGGCGGCATTGTGGGTGCAATGATTCGCGGCGATGCCACGGTTTACACATGGATTCAAAACGACAAGCCGAATGCCAAGACCGGGCTTGTCCCGGCGGAAGAATGGCTGAAAGCTATTTGCACCAAGGCGAAATCCGTTCGGGTAGTCAAAACACCTAGCGAGCACAAAGATGCGAATGACTGGCTCCGCGCGGGGGCAGCCCCGGCCGATTTTGCGGGTGCTATCGCCACGGCCTTGCCGGCTGAAATCACGGCTGCTCCGCCAGCTTCAACCTCCCCGTCCTCAACCTCGGCACCGCCATCCCCCAATGAATGGTTTGACCAGCAATATCCGTTGCTGACCAAAAAATATGGCTCGGCGGCATTGGTGCAAACTCCAAAAGACGCAAAGGCGATGCCGTATGTAAAAATGTTCCACGAAGATTTTCTCGCGGCCACCTTGGGTGTGGATGGCAGCCCGGAGGAACCGACAGTCTTTCTTCCTGTCGAAGATACTTTTTACAGGTATATGCCTGATGATGGAATTTATCGGCAGAAGTCGCCGATGGATTTGGAAGGGATGTGCAGCGCAATCATTCTGCAATGTCAACGCGCCTGCCCGGAATTTGATGTTCGCAATCTGTATCACAGCAAATCGTCGGTCTTGTCCGGCGTCTCCCGCCGGGCAAAAGCCATTTTGAAAGGGCCGGATGATTTCTTCGATGCCACCGTCAAGGATTACATCGCCTGCCAGGACTGCATGTTGCGGGTGGCGGATTTGCAGCCGGTATCATTTTCCCCGAAGTTTCAACGGCGCAACAAATTGAGCATCCGTTTCGTGCCCGGCGCGAAATGCGACCGGTTTCTCAACGAACTGATGCGCCCGGCGCTGGACGAAGCCGATTTGGATTTGCTCCAACGCTGGTCGGGCATGGCCCTGCTGGGGGAAAACCTAGCGCAAAAAATCATGTTGCTGACCGGCACGGCGGGCGGTGGCAAGGGCACATTTATCAACGTGCTGCGCGGCATAATCGGCAATGACAACATCGGCGAACTCCGCACCAAGCATCTCGACAGCCGGTTTGAAATCGGCCTACACACGGGAAAAACCCTGCTTTATGGTGCCGACGTGGCGGCGGATTTTCTGAACGAAGAAGGCGCAGTGGCCCTGAAAAAAATCTCCGGCGGCGATCCGATAGCACCGGAGCACAAGAACTCTGGAATCACGCGGACCATGGAATGTCGGTTCAATGTCGTCGTGGCGGCGAATTGCCGACTGAGCATCCGGCTGCAACAAGATGACAAGGCCTGGCGTCGTCGGCTGGTCATAATTGATTATGTAAAAGAGCCAACCAACGACCCAATTTCCGACTTCGCGAAGATTCTGCTCCGCGATGAAGGGCCGGGAATCTTGAACTGGATGTTGGACGGTGTGAAAAAATTGGAGGCCGCCGGCTGGCAGTTAAAGCTGAATGACGAACAGCAGGCACGGGTTGATGCCCTGCTGCTTGAAAGCGACAGCGTGATGATGTTCACCCGCGATATGTTCGTGAAAGACCCGAATTTATCGGTGACCGGCAACGACGCGTTTGATGCCTATACCGAGTATTGCCAAGAGCGGGGCTGGACACCAGTGTCGCGACGCGATTTTGGCGGTCAGATTGAGAAAGCCGTTTCGGCTCAATACGGCGTGGCCTTGCGCCATGACATAGTGACCCTTTGCCACTACAAGGAGCAAAGGGGTTGGAAAGGAATAGGGCTGCGTCCGTAAAACATCGCGAAACTGAAAGTTATGAACATCGAAATCAAAGCGTATACAGTCCTTATTCAATATAGGGATTGGGAACCACATTATGCCCTTCTAGGTGTGGTGGCAGACGAAATTGCCAACCATGTAACTGACAGAGATGAGGATTTCTATTACTACATGACGCAATCAGAGTTTGATGGCTATAATAACAACTTGGTTGGCGTAGAACTAGACCCTGGAACTTATATCAGAGATTATGACCCGGCAGAACAACCTGACATACTGATAGGTCATGTAATAGAGGAGCATGAATAGTTCCGTTGAAGCTGGCTACTCTGCCGGTCGGACACTTCGGACACATTCCGCTTATACATTCTATATTATATTTATCCTCTTATACATATACATATTAACAAAACCCATTGTCTATACGCAAAGAATAGAAGAAATGTGTCCGAAGTGTCCGGGAAGAAATCCGCCTTATTTTCAATAAATATTTCCGCAAAAGCCCTCCGGGAATCTTAAAATGAATTATGAAAGAAAAAGTTAAGCATGTGGTTAAACCAGTCGTGGGAATGCCTCACCATTATAGTGTCTTGAGTTCTGATGGTGTCACCGAATACCAGGTCAACCTGATTGACCGTGGCGGTCGCGGTAGCTGTGAGTGCCGTGGCTTTAAGTTTCACGTTGAACAAGGCCGACGTTCCGAGTCCTGCTCGCACATCAACGATGCACGAGAATATGAATTATCACTACCGGCATTCGACCCGGCTCAACTGCGGAGCGAACATGCAAGCCCCATTGGTGATATTCAGCAACCGGCTTCAGTCTGACGCCACGGCCCAGTTTCAACTCTGGCGGCGATCCAACTGGAACAAGGGCGAGTTCCTTACCTGCGCCATGAGGCACGGGGTCAGGACTTGCAAGCTCCATTCCGCCCGCTGCCGTCATTTCGAGAATCCCGGTTTGATTTCCGCCCGTTCGCTTACGAGCTCGCAAAAAGTCTGCTCAACATCCCGCCCTGACTTGTTCGCTTGGGCACACGCACAGGGGGCAACCATTGAAGGGTGCAGATGCCTTTGACGGGTGCACAATTTTCCGTCGCAGACAGTTTAATTGAAGGATGTATTTTCCTGAAACAAACCTCTGCGCTCAAGAACGCATCGGGCAATGACGCGTTCGGCTTCGGATGCGGGACGGGCTGGCAGCACATTGGTGAACTGACCAAGAATTTGGCCGGCTGGAATTTTGGCCGGCTTCCCCAGAACCCTTTTCCCGTTGCTATCCGTGGTAATGGGCAATTGAAAACATGAGCATTTCTGTCCCCTTGTTTCCACAATGAGCGTGACGATTTTATTTTGAGCAAGAACCTGCAAGGGTTGAGCGGCCAAGCCAGTGGATTCGTCCAACCTGACTTCAAAATCCCAAGCTTCCGAAAAAAGCACGCACGCGTAGGCTGAGACTGTGGTGCAGACAAGTCGCATATTCTCGGCCAATTCGATTTGTGATTGGCTGTTAGGGGCTAGGTTGCTGATCCCATGTTCACCCATGCAGGTGAAGATTGTCGGGAGATGGCCTAACTTATTAAACAGCGAACCGATTACTTTGATGGCTTCAGCGGTGACGGTTTCGTGGTTCAACGGAGGTGTGTTTTTTGTGTTATTCATAGGTAAATTCGTGTTTGACGGCATTTTCCCTTGAAGCCCGAAGATGCCGGTGAAAGGCAGCCGGAAATTTTTCAATTATCGGCAAAATATTTCCGCAAAGACACCCCCGGAGCCCTAAAATATAAGGTGGATGAACACTACATCGCACCTGCTACCAACCCTGACGGCGCTCATTCGCGAGCGCCTTGCCTCTCTGGAGGCAACCAAACTCCCCGCCGCCGCGATGGCCCAAATCGAGCGCGATGTTTTGACGGCCTGCCGTCGCGCCGTCGAACGCGCCGTCACGGCTCCCCGCGTGGGACGGGCGGTGGCGGCGGCTCTGGCCGCGACAGCGGACAGCAAGGGTCGCAAGGGGGCGGACGCCCCTTTGCCCAGCAGCGGGACTGGGCGGAACGCACAGGACAGCGTAGCTGGCACGACATACAACCCTGCGGACAACTCCGTCCCCGCTGGTGTCTCGGGGGTGTCGAGTTTAACGAAAGGGGAGGTCGCATGAACGGCAAGACGACCAGTGTTGCATTCTGTCGCTCGCGCTTACCGCAAGCCCTGGCGGGCCAGATAATGGCCCTGCCACGCGGTCTTCGGGGGCGCACTGTCGGCTTCATTATCCTGGCGCATACGTCGGGACTGGACCTCAAAAAGCTCGTGTCGGCGGCGGATGAGTTGCGCCGCCTTGGGGTGCTGATCAACCAATCGCTGCGGGTATCTCGCGGGTCGGCTGTGGACGCTCAAGCCCTGCGAGAAGCCGTCCAAAAGGTGAAAGGACTCTGGCCATGACACCGCTTGCCATCGTCAATTTGCGGGCCACGAGCCGTCCTGTTGAGGCCATCCGATACTTCGCCAATCCGAAAAAGGTGGTCGCAATGTATGACGGATTAGATGTCGGCGTCGCCAAAGGGACGCCTCGACAGCTCGCCGAGTTGCTCTTGGCTTACCATCACGATCCTCGGGCAAGGCGAATTTGCCGGACGGCTGTTATATCCGTTAAGACTCCACCAAAGGCAACTCAAGCAGAGCTTGATGACATCGACAGGCGCTTGCTTCAAGCAGCCAGGGATTTTCAAAAACTCCTCGGCGTTGCAAGTATGCTTGGCTGGATTCACCGGGATACCAAGACCCGCCATATCCACCTCATATTTGCAAATTCAAACGGCCGGCGAACGCTCGACCTGCGGCCAAAGTTCCTTAAAGAGATTCAAGCAATGGCCTGGACGATGCAATTTATCACAGGCCGTGGCAAAGGCCGTCGCCGGGCGCTGCCGATGTATCCCAAAGCTAGGCGACTGGACGCCCGCATTCTCGCCTTCGGTCTGCTGGACAGCAAAGGTCGGTTGCGTCAAGACCGGTGGGATAGGCTCGTCCGGCGCGGGAAGATTTCCAACTTCCGCCATCGGAAGAATGGCGATGTCATTTCATTTGAATTTCAAGGCCGACGCATTCGCCTCGCGACCTTAAAAAACTTTCTCGTTGCTCTCGGCGACGAGGAAAACAACGAATCAGAAAGCACAACTATGACAACACTACTCGATCCCTATAAACCGATACCGGAAGAGCTGAACGAATCGCTTCGCGATTCCGGGTTCTCCTCAAAAGACGTGCAAGAAGTTCTTGCAGACGTTCGCGCCGCACTTGCCATCACAGGTCAATCACCGGCAGCGATCAAACCGACGCAACCTAAACCCGACATGACACTATGAATCTCGGCAACCAATCTCCCCAGAATAACGGGCCGAAACAGGATTTGGGCGGCATCACTGGCGACAATAAAGCTCAGGCCAAATTGGACACCGATAGCCTGCTATGGCAGCAGCAGCAGGAAATGCTGACGAAACTCCGCCAAAAGCTTGCGGATTTGGTGAGGGCAAAAAAGATGGGCGCAAATTGTGACGCCGACATTGCCGCCACCTTCAGGATGTTGTCCGGTCGTTTGCACATCGCGGAGTGGGACAGTTTGCTCCCGGCATTCGATGCCATACAAAGGTTGGACGTCTCGTGCCATCGAGCCATTATTGTTTTCGGTGGCTGGCATCACAGCGGCGATCTGCCGAACCTCAATGGGGTGCCCAAAGACTTGGTGAATCTATTCCGGGCCTACTACGGTCTGTTTAACATTGAAAACCAATGTCACAAGGTTGCCAAAGAAGGAAGCCAGACCTGGAGCGATGAGGTGGACAGTTTGATAAAATGGCTGGCGACATATCGAGACTTGTTGCCAATCGGTCTGTGGCGCAAGCACGACGAATTGCTGGCGCTGATCAACCAGAAGAAGCCAAATTTAGAACTGGAAATTGAAAATGCCTTGCTGTTCGTGCATCCGCGCATTTTCGCCTACAGCCCGACCGCAAAAAACCCCGTCGCCGGCTGGCAGGATTTTTACAAATTCGTCGCCGCATACCGCCGTCTGGTTCCCAAATTCCACAGTGAGTTTGGTCATTACTATTGGGGAATTTATTTATCATAAACAGCGGGCAAATTGCGCGAGATTAGACCATTGAAAACAATGGTCTAACTCGACTATTGACAGGTCAACGAAGCGGAGCACCTAAGTCTTTGGCCATTACCTCCGCGATGGACTCCTTCCATTCAATCTTGGGATGCCCCTGCAAGGTTTCCACCAACCGGCGCACTTCGGAGTCGCATTGCAATTTGCCAATAGCAATGCAGCGCCGCCTAACATTAGGGTCGCTTTGATCCACGCGCTGTGAAACTTTGTTCATCTTGCCGAGCCAGATTTTGTCGGTGACGTAAGGCTCTAGGTCGACGAAAGTGTCAATGGCGTCATCCGTGCCGGCGAGCATGGGTTCCATGCTGACGCTGGTGGCGAAACCGGCGGCGTGGGCGAATTTCAAACATTCGACTCGTTCAGGAATGCGAGGCGCACCCGGTTCCCAGAAGAGTGCCAACGATTCATCCTTAGTGCCGATGGAAAACCGGAACAAGATTTGCGCCTTATATCTTTCAAACTCCTGGCATAGCCGCTGAATGCAAAGCAGATGCGGCTTCGACACGATGAGCACCTGATTGCCGGCTTCCAGCAACCCCCGCAAGGTGGTCACGGCAGCTTCCAGATAGAAGGGGCTGATGTCGTGGGTGGTTGGGAACATCACCCGGCCATTATATTTTTTCGCCTTCGGCAGATTGGCCTTCAACCGCTCATTGGTCCAGTCGGCGCGGGAGGCCACTTGGTTTCGCCAGACCGCATTGCCACAGGCATAGCAGTAACGGCAGTTGTGGGAGCAGCCGGTGCCGATGTTGACGCTGGCCTCAGCCCATTCAGCAACGCCGAATTTAGCGCTTGCTGCTGCACAAGACGTGGTGCGACCGGGTTGACTGGTTGTGGTGATGGGTAGCAGGTTTAGTTGTTCGATTTTCATAATGGCTTTCACTAACCCTGTTATTTAGGCGGAGCCAAAGGTGGCATTTTGAAATGATAATGACCGATTCTCAACGCACGCCGGCCAAAGCCCCGTTTTGAGGTCGCGGTTCAAACTCAAACTCCACCCTGCCGCTGCTTTTCAGCTCTAGGTATGCGCTGAAAGGTCTCCCCGCCTTGGAGATAAAGTTGGAGAGCAAAGGTGTTCTGCTGTTTACCAGCAATTCTTCGAGCTCATTTTCTGAAATGGGTCGCTGCGCAATTTCCCGGCCAACATTGAACTTCAGATTTTTCTTCTCCACGGCATAAAACCGTTCGCCCACGCCTACTTTCCATTGGCCGATGGTCAACATCTTTGTGGGGACTTCCTTCGGGCCGAAGTCGAACGCGGGATAACCTTTTTCATTGATGATGAGTTTGGCGGAAAACGGCTTCCCCAGCTTGGACACAAATCCTTCCAAAGGCCCGACGGTTCCCGTGCTGGTTAGCGTCTTGAATTCTTCAATCGTCATGGGACGTTTCGCAATCTGCGTGTTTAGATAAACATGGCGGTCCGGGCAGCAATAGGCTTCGGGGCGCTTTTCCAGCGGTTTTTTACAGGTCGGGCAGCACAAATCCGGGCTGGTTTCCAACTTCGGCGCGGTTGGCGCTACTTTGGCAACCATGCTTGAAACATTCTCATGGATTTCCTTCATGAAGGCCGTGCGCTGGAATTTACCACGTTCCATCTGGTGCAATTTGAATTCCCATTCGCCGGTCAATTGCGGTGAGCACAGACTTTCGAGTGCCAGCGATTTGAGCCGTTCCACGAGCGCGAACGCCTTTTCGGTCGGGTGCAATTCTTTTTTCTTCCGAACCAGATAATCAGCATATATGAGACCTTCGAGGATGGCGGCACGGGTGGCGGGCGTTCCGAGTCCCCGACCCGCCATCGCATCTTTTAATTCTTCATCCGTAATGCCCCGTCCGGCTGATTCCATCGCCGACAGGATTGAAGCCTCGGTATAGCGCTGCGGGGGCTTGGTTTTTTCACCGACGGCCTTGGCCTCTTTGACCGGGGGCTGTTCGGCGGCATCCACTGCGGGCAGGGTGGCATTGGATTCCGGGTCATCCGCCGGCTCCGCGTCAGCGCCATACACCACCGTCCAGCCGGCTTCCTTGGTAACTTTGCCCCGGCTTTTGAAGTGATTGATTGACTTGTCCTGACATTCGACGCGGGAAATGCGCTCGGTTTCCAGATATTCCGCCGCCGGAAAAAACACGGCCACAAACCGCTGGGCCACCAGATTGTATAGCGCCGCTTCATCGGCGGGCAGGTTCTTGGGTTCGTTGGTCGTGGGAATGATGGCGAAGTGGTCAGTCACCTTGGCGGAATTGAAAATGCGTTTGTCGGGCTTGATCCAGCCATTGGCGATCACTTGCGCGGCGAAACCTTTCATCGGCGCATGGTGGGTGGAAAGCATATTCATGGTGGTCTGGGCCACGGGAACATAGTCGTCAGGCAGGACGCGGGCATCCGTTCTGGGATAAGTCAGGACTTTGTAATTTTCGTAGAGTGCCTGGGCGATTTTCAAAGTGTGCGCCGCCGAAAATCCAAGTTTCTGGTTGGCCTCCCGTTGCAGGGTCGTCAGGTCATACAGCGCCGGGCAGTTACGGGTGACATTTTTGGATTGGTCAGTCACCATGCTGTTGCGGCCAAGGCAGGCAGCGGCGATTTGTTCGGCCTTTAATTTTTCCCAAATCCGCTCGGCCTTGCCCTCACCCTTGAAATCGGGGTCGAACCAGATCCCGGCATAGGTTCCGGCCAAGGCTTGAAAGGTGGCCTTCACCAGCCAGTAATTCTTGGGTATGAAATCGCGGATTTCCTTTTCGCGATTGACTATCAATGCCAAGGTCGGGGTCTGGACCCGGCCGACGTTTGTCGTCTGGCGGTTGGCCTCAGTTAGAGTTAAAACCCGGGTTCCATTGATGCCTACCAGCCAATCGGCTTCCGACCGGCTCACAGCGGCATCGGCCAGAGGTTCCATAGACTTGCCCGACCTCAATTTCGTAAAGCTCTCCCGGATGGCAACCGGGGTCATTGATTGCAACCAAAGGCGCTCAACCGGTTTGTGGCAACCCGCATAGCGCACGATATTCTGGAAAATCAATTCTCCCTCGCGCCCCGCGTCGCAAGCATTGATAACGCCCGCGACATCCGCTCTTTTCAGCAGGCCAAGCAGTAATTTAAGCTGTTTTTCAGAATTTTCAGTGGGAGCCAATTCAAAACGGCTTGGCAGGAGCGGCAAGTGCGAGAGCGACCAGCGTTTCTTGGCGTGGTCAAGTTCCGGCGGCAGGATGATTTCCAAAAGATGGCCAACAGCGGATGAAACCACCAGCTCACTGGATTCAAAGCAGCCTTGGCCGGTGGCAGGAACTTTAAGCGCGCTGGCAATGTCTCTCGCCACGGAAGGCTTTTCGGCGATTATCAATCGTTTTGGCATAGGATTAAAGTCGGTTGGAATTCTACAAACACATCTAACGCATCTTTTTCAAAAATAACGTAGTGGCAATGTTTAGAATTGGACTTCTTCGGATGGTGTTTTTTCCGTTGCTGGCGATGCAGCAGCCGCTTGGATTGGCGGAGCCTGCGTTGTCGGGGTTGAATCTGCCGGTGGGGTGGCGGCTGGTGTTGCATCACTCTGTTTGGCGGTCGGAGCACTCGGGGCTGATGCCGGCGGAGTTGTATCTGCCGCTGCTGTCGTGGCCTGGGTTGAATTTGTCGGCGGTGTTGTGTCTTGAGTTATGACTGCCGGGTTGGTCGTCGGGGCAGTCGTTACCGGGGTCGTTGGCACCGTGGTCGTTGGCACCGTGGTCGTTGGAGGGGTTGATGGCGGTTCTTTGGGTTTGAATGAGATGCCAAGATAGCCCCGGCAAGGATCACCGGTTTTTGGATTTGTCATTGTGCATTTTTCACCACCCCAAGCTTCTTGAATGCGAAGGACAATTTCACGTTCAAACACCCCTTTGGGCGAGGGGAGCACCCGGTTGCGTGCGCAATAATTTTCATACGCCTCATACAAGGCGAACGTGGTTATTTTTCCCTTGGCATCCGACTGGAGTTCTTCCGCAACGAAAGCTTTCACGGAATCAGAGAGCCGCAACAATTCGTTGACCCGTTTTTCCTGCTCGGCGGTTTTGGGGAACTTGTCTTTTTCGTCCAATATGGCGCGGGCGCGAATTGCCCCCTGGATCATCCAATTCAAGATCATGCTGCCTTCATCCTTAAACATTTTTTCGGAGAGCTTGTTTTCAGGTTTAAGGTCTTTCTTCCTGCGGAATTTAATGATTATCAGCCGGCGCTCCCAGGCAGGGGCGTCTCCTTGTAGTTTGATGAAGAGGTCCGAATTTGAGGTGATTGCGACATTGAAAGGACCCTTGAGTGACACCCGGCGATTTTGGTGCTTGATTTCAGCCTTGATCAGGCTGTCGCCGGAAAGGGCTTTGAGCATATAGGCTGCCTGGCTGTTCAATGCCTCGGCGCTGACATCCTTAGCTACCAGCAAACGTTTTTCAAAGAAGGAACCAAGTTCAAAACGGTCGTCGAGACGTTCCACATTCAAGGTGGCGATGGACTCGTGACCCAGCATCATTTCCAATAAATCTATCAAGGTGGACTTACCCGCGCTGGCGTCGCCAGTAAACATCATGATTTTATGAACACTGTTGTCACCCAGTAGGACAAATCCGCACCACAACTGTAACAGAGACCTGTCTTCATCAGTGAAACCGGCCTCGTCCAAAAACAGGAGGAATCGATTCGGCTTATCTCCTGCTTCGCGGTTATACAGAACCGGCAATTTAGCGCGGGAAAAATAGGCTGGATTTACGGGAACCAATTCTCTCTCTTCAAAAAACAACATTCCGTTTTCGACATGCAGCGGGTTGGTCGAAAAATTGTGCTGTGAGAACAACCCCAGTGGTCGCATGGCTTTCATGGCCGCTGTAATTTCCTTTTGCTCCAATGATGCCCGGGATATTTCCTTTTTTACGACCCATTCCATGATGTCCCGCTCGACTTCCGTAGATGTTAAATATTCCCAAGTGCCTTCCTTCTCGTGGTTACTGCCTTCGGGGAAATACCGATAGAACGAACTTTCCGATGCAATATATCGCAGATTCAAACGGTGAAGTAGATACGAGGCATAGGGCGGGATAATAAGTTTTTCATTTGTCCCTTTTTTTGTGACTTCAATTTCAACGATTTCGCCCCATTGTTTTTCAATGGCGTCCCGCAAAGTGCCTTTAGCCATTACCAACTTACTTACCGCTTCAAACCATTTCCGGCGAGTCAGGGTTGGGGTCACCCGTTCCGCTCCGTCACCACAGAAGGGCAGGATGCCATCCAACCGGCTGCCGCCGGTATAAAGAGCTTGGATCAGGAACCAAACCGGTGCCGCACCTGCCTTGGCCGCCACCTTGTCTTGTGACAACACACCAGCCTGTGCCTGCACCCAATCCTCCGGTCTTTCCCATGGTTTATTTGGATTCTGTTTGTTGTATGCATCCTTGATATTGTCAGCCTGGTAGTAGGTTAACTTGAGCGCCCGGCAAACATCGCCTTTGTTTTTGCCGGCACGAAACATTTCAAACGCCTTTTTCTTCAAATCATCCGTCACTTGAATGGGGCCAACCGGTTTATTGACATTGGCCGTGGCATCTGTTGAATCAGTTCCGTTCCCTGAAATCTCGGATGGTTTAGCTGATGGTGCTGTGCCGTTGCTTGGTCCGCCATCCGCCGGATCGACATTCTCGCTCGAATATCTATATTTTTTCAGAATCAAATCCACTTGCGACCAACCAAGACCCGTAGCCTCCTCGATTTGGCGCTTGGTCTTGTTTTGCGCATGCAAATCAATGACCTGCTGTTGCTGTTCGGAGGTAGCCGGTGGCCGGGGGACTTTCGATCCGTTGACTTTTGAATCTGATTTGGGAGCGTCCAATGTTGGTTCAATGGTTGTGTTCATGATTTGTTGTAATGTTTTTGAGCGTAGCTTTGTATAAAAATGGTCATCAATCGTTCTTACAGGTTCTTGTAGGGGCCATTTGTTCTTCAAAAGGCTTATTAAACCAATACTGCCTCGGTTTTATTTTCTGGCTGATTGGCGTCTGGTTTTTTGATTTCAGACAATAACGAACTGATTTGTTTTTCCGCTTCTGTGAAATAGTAACTGGCATATCCAGCACTACACGCCCCACGCGGACCCCGCAGATAAGTAACGGCAACATCAAGCGGCAAATTTTTCAAATATGCATATCTGCTTAATACACACAGCCCGCTTTTGCTGGCTTCTTGTGCCATAGACCTGGTCCACCCCACCCAATCTTCTGCCCATTTCTGTAATGAATCATAATCGGCCTTGATTCTGTCGATGTCGAACTGGGTGTGACGAAATTCCAAGGAGTTATTTGCCGCGCAGATACCGACTTTCGCAACTTCTTCCCGATACCGGGCTATATTTTTACCCGCCATTTCCATTATCTGCCGCAGATGTCCAGAGGAATAATCGTGGAGGCCGGGACAATGTAAAATCGTCATTTGAACAAGGTGGGGCAAGGCCACCAGATATTGATAGGCACCCAAGACATCCGTCTTGGTGTCCAGGGCAATGGTCTGCTGGTAATGACTCCATGAACGGCTATCGCGCGTCCATGAAATTAATGATGCAAAGTCAGCTTCAAACTTGGCGACATCTTCAGCATGATAATTTTGCAACGTAAAACCGGGGAAATAGCACTCCATCATGGAAAACCGCTTGATTTCCGTCTCAACTAAAAATTCAACCAGCTGCCGAAATTCGGGGTTTTCATAATGGAATATGTCGGCCACTTTTGCGAACGCCCGAATGCGACTATTTCTGGATCGGCGAAACGCTTGTTGGGATTCTTTGGTCGTCAGTTTCACTGCTGGAGCCAATAGCCAGCCTTTAACCAGCAATTGGCCGTCTGGCGGCACGGCACTTTCAATTACTTCATCAAAGAATCGAGTTCTGATAAAATCGTATGGCTCGGCTCCTGGCTTTTCGGGCAGATACGGTCTGATGATATTTATCACCTCCTGACAGGCGGACTGCATTCTGGATGCAACCTGCTCCAAGTTTTTGATCCCAAACCATGTGCAGACAAACTTTTCTGCATCGGGTCTTGAAACCTCACCGCGTGCCGTGGCAATTTCCACAAAATGTGGGTATTTGAAGGAAACGGGGATTTTCATATCTGTGAAATATTTCTCCGCTGCAATGCTCCAAAATGAGACGCCCCCACATAAATTTAAAACACTGTGTAAGGCATCAGAATGGCGCGCTTCGCATTGATTTAATTATTTATTTGTGTCGTTTATGTTATATCCCAAAGGCCGATTAAACCGGCCGCCCTCCAAGACAGCAATTAAAATGCCTAATGCAAACGGTGCGTCTAAAGCAAAATATGGTTAGTCCTGCCGCCCACCGGTGGGCAAAAGTCGGTGCGAAATATCACAAAAAACAGATTATCCAGTTCCATGAAATGAAATTTCTTGGTGCTGAATCATGTTATGAAACATCTGTTAGATGTGTGTGGTGATGCAATTGCCTCCCGGCAAAACCGGGAGGCGGGGATGCCGGTCAATAATCCTCCGGCAGTAAAACCGTGGTCACCTCCCGGCTGGATTCAGTGATAATCCAGAACTTCGTGTCACCGCTGCGGTAGGCCGACAGCAACCGGCCGCCGGATTTCAGCGCCGCATCGTTGGCTTGCTTGTCTTCTTTGTCCAGTTCGCCCCAGTCGCCGAGAACGTGGCGGTTCAACGCATTGAGGATGTCATTTGAGTTGAGTTTTCCGAGTGCGTGCGGGGTGATGACCATCTGGCCGAGTTGGAATTTCATTTGTGAGGTTAAAATCATGTTGAGAAGGGGCTGGCGGCCTATTCGACCGCCAGCCATTGGTTTTTACTTGGTGGGTTGCTTGGCGATCCAGGCAAACGCTTCGCGAGCCATGTAGGCCAGCAGCAGCAGGTCTTCGCGTCCGTAGGAATCGGACGTTTTCCATTCCTCACCGTCCTTGTAGCTGCGCTCGAACGTGGTGTTGAAGCGCGGGCCCTTTTCGGTTTCATTTTTCCAGATCGTGGCACGGATGCCATTGATGCGGATTTCGTGTGCGGGTTTGTTGGTGGCAGTTTCTGCCGGTTTATTTTTGCTCATTTTATTTTCTTTCTTGTTTGGCTCCGATTTGCCGGAGCGTTTTGTTTTTCACCAGAGCCCAAAACAAACCGACGGCAAAAGGTGCAAACGAAGCCGGGAGCGATTGAATGGCGGGCGGCGGAGCAAAAGCATCGGAATGACAGAGGCACGATGGCGTGAACGATGCGCGGAGCAACCAGAGTGATTGAGTGAAAGGCGGGAAAGACATGACAAAATAATCGGCGAACGCCAACTCCCGCATGGAATCGCCAATGGTCAGACGCCCCTTGGAAAAAAGGAAAAGCCCGTGCTAACCACGTCGGGCGGCACAGGCGGTGATTGGAAAACTCGTTCCTGCGGGCGCACTGCTGCCGGCATCATGGCCGGCAAGAATGGAGCCAAACCAACAAGTATTCAACGGCGGCGGGGACAGGCAACAGCCACGATGATTTTACCGGCAATTAAATTCACGGCGGGGTGGTCATCTGTGCTAACGCACAATAAAGCTCAACTGACATCCCATTGAACTGTCGCGACTGTGGCGACAGGCGACCGGCTTAAACCAATGGGGGCAACCGGCGCTGGTATGGCGAGCACGGCTCCGGTGGATTATGCACCGGCAAGATGCGAAGTGACTGTGATGGCAGCGCCGGTGGTGCCGGTGGCTTGAAAAGCCGGCGGTAGATGAACACCGCCAGTGCACCCAGCATGGCGCTAAACAGCAGGTCGGCAACGGAGAGACGAGGGGAATATTTCATAAATTCTGGCGAAACAAAATTTCAATTATATGAGAAAGGAGGTGCCGACAATGAATTATTGGTTATCACGCAGGGAGGCTGCGCGGAAGGTTTCCGTTTCGACGGACACGATTGAGCGTCGTTCGATTCGGTGGCAGGACGAACCGGTTCCGGGGAAGCTCCGCTACAAGCTGTTGAAGCTGGGGGAGGACACTTGGCGGGAACGTCGCTATTTTGAGCCGGATTTGGAGGCTCTTCTGGAGTCGAATTGATGGCTGCCCAAGCCGGCGCTTGGCCTTCGGGCATCCATTTCATTTTTGGACCTTCATCGGTCAGCCAGTGCGGCGGCACGCCGCCATAAACCGACGCCAGCGTTTTGCCGGCGGAGGTGTGGCCAATTTCGTAGGCAATCTGGATGTCGGAAATTCCGTGGCTCCGTCGCACGGTGACATAAAATGCCCGCATGGCGTGGCTCGTGATTTTCTTGCCGATGGTGTCGCGCCGCCGCCGCAACGATTGCGTCAGGGCAAACTTGTCGGCGTGTTTTCCGACCGGGTCGCGGTAGTTCGGAAAAAACCATGGCGATTTCGGATACCGCTTTTCCTTCCATTCCTTGTGGGCTTTCAGCCATGCGGCCAGTCCATCATGGATCAGCACGAACGGATTTACGGCCTCCTGATTTTTTGCCCGTCGCACACAGAGCGACTTGCCATCCTTGGTGATCCAGCCCGGTTCAAACGGCTGGGCATCCGTTCGGAGCCGTAAGGCTTCGCACGTCCGCAAGCCGGTGAACGCTTCAAACATCATTTGCCAGCCGAGGGTTTCGGCGCGGATGTCGGAAAACATCAGCGCGGCGATTTCATGCAACGCCTCGGTGTCATGCGGCATGAATTCCCGGCAGTGCCGGACATTTTTAGCGCAGCAATATCGCGGACGCCGGAAGTTGAGCGGGTTTTGCCGGATGAGGTCACACCGCATGGCCCAGAGGACGGCATTGCTCAAGGTGTTCATTTCCATGTCCACGGCCCGGTCGCCGCGTCCTTTCGTGGCGTGCTTCCTCCGCCATGCGTGGTAGCGGTCACACTCAACGAGACAGATTTCAGTGGCCTGAACTTTGTCCCAAAACTTCAACAGCACGGAACAATTCCGCGTTTCCATTTCCAGGGTGCGGCCAACGCGGGGTTGTTTCTGCCGGTCGGGATAACCGTCTTTCTGGTAGTGCCGGACAATGTCGCCGACGGTCACGGACGCTTTTGCCTTTTCGACCTCGACGGCGCGGACACCCGCACGGCGGCGATACAATTCTTCGCGGGCGTGCTTCAAGTTGGCGGTGTCGAGCGACCGCCAAGTGCGCCGGCCTTTGATGCTGGGGCGTTCAAAATAAACGCCGTTGGAGATGTTGCGGTAGAGTCCGGTTTCAACGAATTGGAACCGGGGAGCGGCGACCGTTCCTTGGACGGGACTGATTTGTTTTTTCATGTTGCATTTTTCGTTAGGCAACGATTTGCAACTGAAATTTTGAAGGCGTCGTTTTCCAGTAGTGGACTACAAACTGGACTACAGCGACTTTGTCTGCGGAAGCGGGCGGGAGAAGCACATTTGCAAAGCCTTGTGGTTGTTGGCTTTGAAGTGGTGCACCCA
>Ga0316217_10001052_pt1 | contig 37313 bp, 23 predicted proteins | sample 1anoAmetaG_FD_203633 | JGI IMG/M metagenome (GOLD analysis project Ga0316217, IMG submission 203633) | Freshwater microbial communities from Trout Bog Lake, Wisconsin, USA - 1anoA | ecosystem: Environmental > Aquatic > Freshwater > Lake > Hypolimnion/Profundal zone | place: USA: Wisconsin...
CCAACCCCAACCCCAACCCCAAAAATCATTTAATATCAACCGAAAATGATGTTAAATAGTTTAAGGGATTCAATAATGAATTGAATTAATATCAAATGCTTTTCACTTTACTTTAAAAAGGTTAGTGGGTACCAACCTGTGATCACTCTTAACTCCACGTGATGAGGGTCCTCTAGGAGTCTAGGGAACAAAAAAGAAAGGCGCATTAATATCATATTTTTATTCAAAAAACTTCTTTTCTGTTTTTTTTGAATTTTAAAAGATGCTGGATTGTTAAGACAAAAGACATACTAAAGTCCCATCCTTCATGTTGAATGAATCTTCAGAAGCCGTCTGCTTCTTTGGGATGAATCTCTTAGTTTCACCAAAATAAATTGTCCTTTCCAGAGGCTTATTCTGCTTCTTAATTTTCTTGAATAAGGCAGTTTTCTTTAACGGAGATTTGGTATCTTTATTCCTCAATTAAATGGCCTTTCCTTTGGTTTTTTCACTTTTAGGAGTAAATTTGCGGCCTATATTTGTCGATTTAAGAGGTGTGGCTTACATATTCATCATTGATTTAGTTGTTCTTAAAGCATTATTGGGAGTTTCTTTAGCTGAAAACCTTTTCCTCTTGAACAACTAAGCTTCATTGAAGTTCCTTGAGTTCTATTTGGTCTTTTTAGAGTTCCTATCAGACTATTCTTCGGACTAGTTCGAAGAAAATTAAATCTTTTTCTGAAAAACCTCAATTTCATATCTTTTTTGAGCGATTATTTTGTCCATCATCTTTTCCGTGGGTCCCAAGAAATTACAGGAAGTTTTGATGGTTTCCAAAGCCAGCAAAGCAGCCTGAGAGTTGCAAGATGCAGTAACAAGCATCAAGTACTTTTCCAAGAAGGCATTGAGGTTGATTTGTGGGCAATTGATGCTGATTTAAGTCTTGAGTGCAGGGTATATGTTGCTGAGGTCCTCAATCAAAGTTAAACTAGTATTATTTAAATATTATGATTCAAAGCATTCTAAAAAGATAGCAATCAGCCTTATTAACAGTTGCAGCAACACGTTATGGACCTAAGTAGAAATATGGGTTTACATATTGAAGGGAAGATTTCAGGAAGCTTGTAATTTCGCTGTCTGAATCTTGCAGGGGGATTCTGTAGTTACGCAGATTATCGTAACTGATAAGGATTTATTTGTTAATTAAGGATGAAAGCCACTGTCTTGTGAAGTAATTTGTGGGCTGATGATGGGCTAGGTTGAGCAGATCGAGAGTGATGGTGTAGAGGTTTAAGGGATGGTTGAAATCAAAGAACTCTTTCTTGTTTTGGTGGAGTTTGAGGGTGCTCAGAAAGTATTGAGGGAGATGCTGGTCAAAGAACTATTGCATGTACGCCATTTTTAATTTTGTAATTTTATTTGAATTTAAAGATTTGGCACACTTCCCAAAATTAACCAACCGAACAAAAGGCGCTATCCCATAATCTTCATAAAAACGCAAAAGGCAAAGAGAAATAGACTTATTTAGAGCATTTCTGTGAAGAAAGAGAAAGCATTTGACCTCATTCTTTATGAATCTTTTGGATAAAATCCATTTTTCAGCAAACTGAATCTTAAATTTGGCTTGTAGAAAATATAAAACAAGCTTTGCTATCGTTCCTTGATTCTTTAATTTTTGTACCTTTTTGAGGAATTTGGTATCTATTGAATTTTTTTATTTATAGTATTGATTTTCTTCACATTTTAAACATCAATCTTTTGCTTTGAGGATTTTAATAAAAAGTATAGCCACTTTGAGAAAAATAATGTTTTATTCAAAGACAGTTCTGATGAGTCTTCTAATTTCTTGTAAATAAAGAATATATATTAAAATTGAGTCTTGAAAGCAGGATTAATATCAAAGTTTTTAAAATCTTATCATTAAAGGATTGAAAACACAATGAAAATGATCATATCTGTCATTAATTTAGCCAATCTTTACGAACCTTACTGAAATAATAACAAAAATAATACTACTATTTAAGATTTTGAGGAGTCCTCAAAGAAAAATTGACTATTTGGTGATTCTAAGACCTTTAGGGTAAAACAATTCAATTATTGATGTGAGAATATTGATTTAGCTTCAATAAATCCTTTTTCTTCATGCCTTAATTGCCCATTAATATTAAATATTTAGGGATTAACTGGCGAAATTACGACTTTGAAGCATAACCATTCAAGTATTTTGTTTTGAAGCTGTAGATGTGACCAAATTCGAACTCCTTCAATTATCCTAAATGAGTTAACCGTTCATTTTCGAACTCATCTAGATAAACATCCAGAAATAAAACTACTAGCTAAATAGTTTCAAGTTCTTTCTGCCCTTTAGTAATAATCGAATCATTAGATCATACATTAATAGAAAAGAGGGATAGATGATTTAAATTTTGAGTAAAAGATCGATAAATAATCAAAAATAGTCTAAAAGAAATAGCTTTGGCACTCAGCTGAGGAAAATTTGAGTTATTTCCTTTACAACTTAGAGAATATTTGAAGTAATCTGCCCAATCTACCCGTTTGTTGGATTTGAGGCACCATAAAGACGGACATCCATTTAATTCTACTGATTTCTCTGAACGCATCTATAGCTATGTTATAAACTTATTACAAGCCAGACAGAATTAAAATGACTTCTATTTCTCCCCATCATTCTAGAGCAGTCACTTCATTCTCGCGCATGTCTTCGAACTTTCATCCTATTAGTACAGGCTCCTTATAGCTCAAACAATTTTGGCTGAGGAAATCATTGTTTTATCCGGCCGCAGGACTAGCTGAGTCATATGCTGCTCGAAGGCACTTTGCAGGCGTTGAAGTTCCTCAAATATAAATTCTTTACAGTAGTGGCCGCTGGCTCCTCTTGCAATCTCCTCAAACAAGGACAACTTTTTTTGAGAATCTTAAAAAAGGAAGATTGGGCAATCGTGATTAGCAATTGCTAAAACTTTTCAAAAGTTTCCTTGCATTGGTCAGAATTTACGGATATTTTCGTCCAACCTAAAAGATGATTTTCATGGAAAATTTGGAAATCAGGGTATGGATCAATGAAGACGTATTTTCGAACATTCCACTAATGCCTATTAATCAAGGAAAAAGCGGCTAAAAGCATTTCGTAATAGCTTTCTTGGCTATGATATAGGCTTCTCTATAAAACTGGGAGAGACTGTCACAAGTCTTTTCGATAGAATAGACAATAAAGGCTCTCTAATGGAGGTACAAGTTATCAAGAGGAAGTCGAACAGCAGTGAATGCAAGTCAATATGCAAGCTGTAAGCCTGAAGAATCAAACATCTCTTTTCATCAGAGCTAGCTGGGTAACGTCAACAATATCATCAGCTCGCAACATCTAAACTACCATACACCTTTGGATAGTGTGAGGCCTCCTCTGAGTAACAGCTTTACAATTAATGAGACTAGTGGGCTCAACAAAGCCAAAGATGTAAGACTTGTAAAAAAGAGCGTTGAGGTTCAAATGGCTGAGATTGGGGAATAAGAGTCAATTAGGAATGCAAAGAAGAAATTTGGATTGCATTCTACCTCTAGCACTTTGGGAAACTTCAGTGAGAAGTTCAGAAGCACAGTTGGGCGAAAGAAACTTTTAGAAAAATCTTAAAATCTATAGCACTAAACCCCTCAAAGTTCCCCACAGATCCCCACAATCCAAACAGAATTCTAGGATTTGTTTGCCGACGAAGGCAAAGACGTATAAGGAGGGTATGATTAAGAATAGCTCTAACGAATCGCCGAATAGATGTAGTAGTTCCTAACTTGGTGATTTTTTTACTTCTTGTTTTCTGACCTAAGACTATCAAGCTACTTTGGTGAATGTAGCATTAACCCAAATTTGGTGATAAAACAATAAAATCTTAGTTTGGGTTTATTAAACTTCAAAATAATTATATGCAGGGATAAGCACTCAGGCTTAGGCTTTCACAGCTTAAGAAAGCCTCAATTTAGCTTAAGTCGAAGGTCCTAAACGAAAATAGAATAGATTTTTAGGCTGTCTCGGACATTTTGAGTTCGATAATGCCTCAAACAAATGCAAACCTTGTAAGTAGTAATCATTATTCAAGCAACTAATCTGTGATTGGCCAAACACCAAAGAAAACTTCAAATCACGGAATACAATCATCCCACAGTAACTCCTTAATTTACTCTCCACTCAGCTCAATGTTTGTAACTCCAACCTCATCTTTACCTTTAGTCCCGGGTGTAAGCAAAACAGCTCCCTAAAAATTAGCAGCTAATTAAAGAAGCTCTTCTCATTAGTCTCTGCACGACAATGTGGACAATGAAATCTAAAGATTGAAGAGGCAGAATTAAGATCTTGAAAACCAAATATCTAACATTTCTGACGAGCTTTTTGATTTGCGGAAGAAGTAGAAGGCTTTGTAGGAAGAATAGTGGAAGAACAATCTTCCCTTTCTTTACAGAAAGGGTCAGGTTGGAGTATTTATCACAAGGCTATTTGTCAAAGAATACGACTATGATAAAATAGACTATGAGATAGCCAAAACGGAGATTGTTCAGGATAGGCTGTTGATACAACTTCCACCGAAACCTTGCCGTGATTACAAGTTGGCTCATTTAGCAGAAGTTAAGTATGTAGGGTAGAAAGTGATCAAAATAGATTTCAAGATTGATGAGACCATATTTTTGTTTTTGCAGTTTTAGAGTGCAGAGGAAAGGTAGAGTTGGGATTTAGCGATCTTTGTCAACCAGAAAATCATCACAAGCAAATAGTTGGATCGAAGCTTATTCAATTAGACCAAATAAAAGTCGGACAAATAGGATCCCACCTTAACTCCACACTTTTCAAAGAAAACTAAGTCCAAGTCTTCACTCCGATTCATGGATGGATTTGACTAAAGAAACATAGATCCAAGATATCTGTAGTCTAAAACATAAAAAATAAGAAAGAATAGCTTTAAATCGATGGCTGAAAAAAAGGTGGATAGGTCAATCATTTCTAAAGGATCACAGAATTCGTAAAACAAGCAAGATTAATCATCGAGGTACATTAATCAGTTTGAGTATACTTTAAATGGAAACAATGAAAGTCTCACGAATACACGAAATGGTAGAGAAAGTGTTCTTGCCAACTCGGAAAACTAAAAGTAATTGCAAAACTTGATGGTATTTGGGTTAGTTGGAGATAGTCACAACTAATCGAGAGCTCATACAAGTAAGTTTAACCTAGGAGAGGCCAATCATTAAGCTGAAGATTTTACCTCTCCTAATGCTCTACCTGAACAAAGTATATACAACAATCTAAAACCTCCAAGCGATTAGGCACAGGGTTGGTAAAGCATCCTCCACCGGCTGAAATCTGGCTACTTTTTTACGAAATACGCAAAGGATGGGATCAAACCACATAATAAGCACATCTTTATCTCTCAGGAATAAGATATGCTTTGTTGCTTAGATACGCTAAACAGAAACCAAAGGAGAGACATTCGTATTGAGAACATTAAAAAGGTTAGATATCCCTCTATTGATGCAGGCATCAAGAAGTTTCTGGGCAATCCGAAGATGGACAACTTTTGTGTGATCTAATACACCTTAAACGGCTAAAACAAGTACATGGAGTTGGGGTGTCAAAAAAGCAAATTCATTGAAAGGTTCACCAAAGAAATAATTTAGTTTTTAAGGAAAAAAGGGACGTTGATCTCCGATTGATTATATCTTGTGATAAATCTAAAAAGAATCATGCCAAATTTCGCCCATGCTGACTCTTTCCAAGTGAATATGTTTAGATCATGTCGTGTTAGCATAATGGGCACTTTTTCAAAGCTACTGAGCTCCAAAAATAGCTGCAAGATCTGTGATACTTGTGCTTGCAATATTGGCATTACCAAGTGGAATATTTTTGCATCAAGTTGGTCTCTTACATGCAGATATAGCATATATCTTCATAAGGGGCGCGTTTTTGTGATATTCTGTAAAAGGGCATACGGGGACGCAGGACTCTTAGCAAGGACATACTCAGTCTGGAGTAGGCTGCTTAGGATAACTTGCCATTTTTTTCTAGGTCTTCACAACTTTTCTGGGATTTGGCAATATTGACTAAGATATACTTTAAATGCTAGCATATTCGTTTCTAAAAGTAAAGCAGACATTTGCATGAACACTCTTTTGATATGAATGTGAAGAATATTTATTCTTTTCTGTTAATCAGTATAAAATCCCATGTTTGACTTTCCCGACGAAAAGACAAAATAAATAGCTAAGATGGTCCTTTGTTCCTAATGCCGGAGAATGTCTTTTTATACTCTCGTTCTGGCTTTGTGTCTTAGACTTACTTTTATTCTCCAATTTCTGAGTTCTATTAGAGTGATTCTAGATTTATTGCCTAGCCTTCACCAACTTGCTATTTTATACCATCTTAGTCTTAAGTATTGGGTTGATTTGCCTTTTTGACTTTATGTTTATCATGTTGAGGTTTGGAGTTTTTACTGTTCTTTTTGTTTCTCTTCTTGTTTATAGGCTAGAAGGAAGTGGAGTAAGTTTTGGGAGGATCTTTCAATTTTTTCGCGCTTCTTAGTTTTTTCTAACAGGTAGTACTTCCTCTGTTTTCTTTAACCAATTAATTTCTTAGCCTTTTATGCCTTTCAGTTTAATTTTTGCGAACCTCAATCCCAGACTTCTTAGCTTTATTGGCAGCTTGATTATTTCTTTTGATTTCTTTTGATTTTTTGATTTTAGTTGGCTGAATAGCTAATTTCGTTTAAGTTTTTCTGGCTTATAATGATTTCTCTGAAATTTTTTACCCAAACTATGTTAGAGCCCAAATCGACTAATCTCTTTTCGAAATTTCGTGACTTTAGTTGCTTGAAGGTAAACTATTATTTCGTGTATAGCGTTTCTTGACGTTAGAAATTTTGGGCTACTTTTTTTTCTCTTTCTGTATAAGTTTTGACTTCTCTATCGCTTAAATCAATTACAGAAATTTTCGCTAATATTTTCTATTTCTTATTATAGCTATTCCTGCTATTGGTGCTCTGCGCGCTGTTTGCATAGTTCTCGCCATTGCAAAAAATGCTTCTTCATTATACCTCTTCGAATCAAAGGCTACAATATTTATAGAAATAAACTTAATTCAGTTTTACGCAAGATGGAAAAAAAATTTAAAAAATGCACTTTCAGAGTTTTCGCTGATTTTGTTTGAAAGTGCCTAGTTTTCAAAGCACTTTGAGCCATACTTAATGAAAAATCATTATTTCACCTAATCTATCATGAATCTTTCAGTTTTCATAAGCTCATAGCGATAGAAACTCATCATCTTCTTCTAGGTTGTGATAAGATTGAGTTTCAGGGTTGAGTTCCTACTGATCAGCTCTTTCAGCATTTGTCCCATTATAAGCTGATTAGGCAGTGTGTGCACTCCTTCGATGGTGTTCACGAACTACACAGTCATTTCTTTGGTTCCCTAAAGTACCTCCTTCAGCACATTTACGAATAGCTGCTTGTACTACTCCGACTATTCGGATTTGTAGTTTGGCAGCATGCAGAGGAAAAGCTTTTTGTAGGGACAGTTCTTATTTACGGGCGGCTTAAAAAAGGTTTCTAGGTTTTAACATAAGTACTGCGCATATTTTGAATCATTTCGATTGTTCTGAAGCAATCGTTTGTGTAATCTTTTAAAGGGTCGCAATGCTGAAGATTTTTACTTTCAATTATCACCAACAAACTTTCACTTTTGCACTGACGATAATGCCCTGATTTAATGCATGTGTACCAAAAATAAGATCAACTGAGACATTGTTAGCTAAGTTGCCATGCAATTGGACTAAATTCTTGCGGCTTGTCTCAGTACTTTCGTTGCATTCTTCTTTATCTGTGGGCTGAGCACAAATAGTTCCCATCGGTTTCGGTTCCTCAAATATAATATAATTTTATTAAAGACAATCTTTATTTTGATTGACGTTTCCACTGAATCAGCACAATTTAGCTAAGAATGAGGGCTTTTTCTTTGGCTTCATTGATTTTGAAGGCCTTTTTATTATCCATCATAGGCTGGCTCAATATTCTTACATACTTAATCGAATACAAAGATTTGGACTATTCTCATCAAAAATCATCATTCCGGACGATGGGTATGATTAGCTACAGGACATATTTGTCTGCGATAAACTTCGCTTTGGTTTTCTTTGGTTCAGTCTTGTACTGGAAGTACTGGCAGAGATAGTAGTCTTTGGTCTGCACTACCACTTGCTTCTCATTCAAATCGATTTGGATGTCTTTCATCGCAGCTCCAGGTAACTAGATACGATAGGTTATTTCTTGGCAACAGTTGGAAGATGGGTCTGACCCTCCCAAACCCAAAAATACATCTTCTGTGCCCACCCTTTGCCTGTAGAGTGTCTCAAAGTTTGGCTGTTTTCTTGGATCATGTTTTATCACTGGAAGATCAGCTACTTCTTCCTCTGTCCAGATCTGATGCTTAGGATCTATTTTCTTTTTAGCGGGCTGTTCTTCTGCTTGTTACTTCTTTGGCTTCGGCTGGTATTTCTAGCCAATTTTGGCTTATATCTTAGCATTGGGTTTTGCAACCTCTTTTTTTTATGAGTCTGCACCAATTGCAGCTGGATTAAGGATGCTACCTTTGTAAGGGTTTTCGACTAAGTCTGGCTCTTCTTCCTAGCCCGAGATAAGATCCTTTAGGGCCATCATAGAGTTGTAGTCAAACATCGCTAACTTTTAAAATTAATATAACTCTAGAAACAATCCTCTTATCTAAAGCTTAAACATAATCGTTTAAATTCGGCTAATCTTGGTGAGAAAGCTTCTTTTGTCATTTAACAGCTTTGAATGATGCTAAAAATAGACTCTTTTTTATTTTTCTCATATAATGTTCTTTTTGTTGATTCGACAATAACTTCACTTTTTCTTCTTATTTAAGGATTATTCAGTTTTACAAGCCTTCTTTAGCACATCTTTAAAAAGTCTAGCCCTCTTTCTTTCATTCTTCAAGAATATAATCAACATTTGAATCATAATAACAAGATGCCATTCGAGTTAGGAGCTAAAAAGGCTGGCCTCTCATTAGTTCGTGCTTTCTTACATTCAGTTGAAGGAGCTAGCCCGTAAAAATTGCACTAATCAGCGCCTTTTCGTAAGCCGTCCGAAAACGCAACTCAATTGGATATAAATTCAAGGCCTACCGTGATGGCAAAATAGTGTCAATCCAAGGCAAAAATCTTAATATTTAGCTGTGTAAAGCATAGAGGATGCCTTCCCTTGCAAAGGAGACAAAAAATGATGATAGTTCTCAAAAGCTAAATTTGTTTATTAATTTGTAAGCTTGTGCACTTACAAGCTAGAGCATTTATTACTTTTTAGGTATTGAAACAAATAAATCATCAGTGAAATGCGCTCCCAAAATAGCCTCCAACAAGACTTGGAGCTTACTAGCTATGAGTGCTTTTTGAAGTCACAACTTCTTACTATGAGGAGATTTCCTTTGGGCTTTTTGGGACTTGGTTTCAGTACATTTGTCAAATACTTAATTTACTCCAGAAATATGTAAATTTGTTCCTCCTTTTTGACAAGTTCCTCTTCTTGCTTGATTGATTGTTTCTTTCAAAGTTTTAACCGTAACCTCAAGGGCCTATGAGATTTTCTTCTAAGCACATATTCCTTCTTTGGGTTGCTCATACTTCCTCTTCAATATTTTTGCATATTATCCCAAGTGGGGATTCGGGCTTCTCCCTCTGAAGATGGTACTGCCATAGTCATTCATTCAAATCAAGTATTTCTATATTACAAACATGAATTATAGCCCATCATGGTTATCTTTCCCCTGGATATGCTTTGAGAAGATAGAAAATATTTTATTCGTCTTTTTTGGTTTAAAGTATTCTAGCAAATAACGGAATTATTTGCTATGCTTGAAAAACAAATACTGCAAATACTTTGTACTTCAATCACAAAGATGTTAAATGAGTAGTGATAGGAATTTGTCTCTCGCTTTTTGGGAAAAAAGCATGACTTTTATAGAAATTTTTGGAATACTGTTTAAATAATCTATTTATAAAAGTTTTCTAAATGGAGGTTGAGTCTTGGAGTGTCTAATCGAACTGGACGAACGTCTTTCATCCAATTTAGCGATTTTCTATGCACCTTTTGCAGCAAAACCGAGTTATTTGTCAAAATGTTTTTCGTACAACGATGAAAGAAAACTCCGCTTCTTGTACACTATCTCTGGCTGGAGAATATTTGATATTATCAGAGAATAATTCTTGCCCGCCAGTCCCCATGGCTGCCGCAAATTTGAGCTTCGATCTGAAATTTTAAGTTCTCCATTAAATTTAAGTATTTTCTTATCTATCTAGAACAACCTCAGCTCACCCAAAATCGGAATCAGCTTCTATGAAAATGAAAGCAGAAATTGTGCTTTTTATGCCAGCCCGATGGTAGTGGATAGTTGGGAGAAGATGCTTGGAAGTTTGCTTCATCAAAAAGGTTTCCATTAGAGGTTCAAGCCTATAAAAAAACTTGGAAAAGGCAACTTCGCGATGGTTTATGAAGTCTAACGCTTCTCAGACGGCAAAAGATTTGCTGTAAAGGCCTTCTCTAAGAATACCTGCTATAACACTAATCGAGGAAAAGAAAGTCTTATCAATGAGCTCCAAGTTATGAGGTAACTCAGCCGATAAGCACACAAAAACTTGCTCAAACTTGAAGGAGTCTACGAATCAAATAACTCTATCTACATCGTGTTGGACTTACTGACTGGGGGACAGCTATTCACTAGAATTCAAGAAAATAATGGTGTGTTTACTGATGTCTAGATACGGGAGTGCATGTTCGGCCTAGTTTCTGGATTGGCGCATATGCACAAAAGGAGGATAATGCACCGAGACATCAAGCCTGAGAACATTATGCTGAGAGATGCCTTTTCAATGGAACCTGTCATAGTAGATTTCGGATTGGCGACAAACGCAGATGTCTAGAAATACCTGTTCTTTAGGTGCGGAACTCCAGGGTATGTTGCACCAGAAATCATCGCTCTTACTTAAACGGGGCATGTCAATCCTGAGTGTGACGTCTTTTCGATTGGAGTTATTTTCCACATTTTTTTAGCCAAAAAGCCACTTTTCGAGGGGAGTAAGTATGAAGACGTCTATAGAAATAATAAAGAGATGAAGTTTTTGTTAGAAGGGGAGCGTTATTAAAATGTTGATTCTGAGGCTATGGACTTACTTCGTAGAATGCTGATTGCTGACCCAAACAATAGAATCACTGCCACTCAATGCCTTTCACATCCTTACTTTGCGAGCTTATATAAAGAAAATGAAAAATTAGGCTCACCCTGTCTAACGACTGCAACTATGAAGGCCAGAAAAATCCTTCATTGATATCACTTACTTTTTATACCTTTTAAAACATTCTTAAGACACTCAATTTTACTTGAATTTGCCGCATTAGAAACTAATAGTTGGAATCCTCTAACACTATAAATTAAAGCAATGATAGTTATTAACAATCAGATGTAGATAAGCCTGATTAAACATGATCCAAGACGAAAATGGAGAGATAACAAAAATATAAATACTCAGTAAAGTGCGGCTATTTCCGTCGTTGCTTCTTAGAAGAGAATGTGGATTAGATTTTATGACATATCTTGCCAGATTTCCATGATCTAGTCCATGTAGTTGACCCATTTGTATTCAGTTTACTCCAATTCCTTAATCAACTGCTTGTTGAACTGGATCTGAAACAACTCCAAATCTTTTTGGGTTTCGAACTGCGGGAGGCTGCATTTGGACTTAATTATCTTGATAACTTTCTACCTGGCCTCGCCAATAAACTGATTAAGTTTGCGCCGTTAGCAGCTCCAGTTGTACTCCTTGATGGCCAAAGAGAGTTCCCCTGGTCCGATTGCACCTCTGCTATTCATAAAGGTATAGTGAGACTTCTGCTAGATGATGGCCTAGTTGAAACTGCTAAAAATGGATTTCATGTACATTATCTTGAGGTCGCGTTCAAATCTTATGAATCTTATGGTTTTTTACTTCTTCTCAGCGGACCTTTAGTTTGCTAGCTGCTTTAGATGAGGTGGCACGTTCTAAAGGCCACTTGGTAGCTATTACTATGCTGCTAATTTACGAGAATAAAGCTACTCAAGGTGCTTTCTATACTTTTTAAAGACCTATTAAGGAAGTACTAGCTCATACTAATCGATCTAAAACTCTATGTCTCTAATGAGTCTTAGAATTTAGAGAGTGGTGGGGTTTATCTTCTGGTTGACCCTCGAGTAAAGCTAGGCTTGAGATGGAAAAAACGCAGTCAACTCAGTCTACAAGAAGTAGATGATTTAGTAATCATTGATAGGTTTAAATTGATAGGGTTTTTGAATGAAAGGACGGAACATTTTCCAAAACTTTTAGCTTAAGTAGATTTGTTAGACCAGTTCTTGGATAAGGGCAGCTTGGATCTGCTATTATAGCTATTAAGAGCATTATCTAATCACACGAGAATGTTACGATTACCTAAAAGACTTCTAAGGTACAGACCGATTTAAAGATTAGCTGGAGTTACATTTCTACACTTCTTTCGATAAACTTTGGCTTAACTCTCCATCTTTATGTGCAAACTCATTGAACTAGAGATTTTGATATGGACTTGATGTTAGAATGTTCTAACTACCTTCACTACGCAATTCCTCTCTAAGTTTTGTATCTGAGTCAAGTTCATAACAAACAGGACTTTACCCAGTTGGTTGTAGTTTTTGGGTTGGTCGACCTACCAATGATGGAGGAGATGTGGGAAAGGACAGTCCGAAACTTTACTCTTTTTTGTTTTTGCGAAAGTCAAATGATAGCAAAACCTAAGATTCCACCTTTAATTAAGGTCTTTTTTCTAGATCTGCATTTTTGTTCGTAACTTACTATAAAATCTATTTCATTAGCAATGACTACGAAGAGTAGCTTTTTCGGGTTCTGTACCTGTTTCTTCCCTAAAGTTTAGCAACCTAAGTGTTGTAAGTTTGCATCTTCAACATTTCACCTTTCAACGTCTAGATACTTCTCATATACTGCTGTTTACAATAATTTAATTTTCTGACTTATCTTAGCATTCGCCCTTCAAGTTGCTAAAAAGTCTTCAGGTGCTATTCATCATTAATAAACTGCATCTTTAGCTTCTCTTCTAGTCTTCTTTGAAGCAAAATATATTTTTGTTTAATGGTCTTTTACATTTCATCAAACACAGCAGGAGAAATACCTTCGAATTGAAAGAATTGTTCTTTTCCCTAGAGAGAATTGGCTATTTCTTCTTATTTTTCACTCTCTACGGAAGACAGATGTAGGTTAGCTTATGGTAGTTAAAAATGATTGAAGTGTCTCTCGATTTATTTTGAAGCTGCCTCATGACTAGTCCTAAAGAAATCGATGATTGGCCTAAGCTAAATAGAATTCAGCCATTATATTTAGTTTCGTTCTTCTCCCGAGTGGAGCTAAATAGTTTTTGAATCAATTCTTTCAAAAGATGCCAACTTGTCTATTTAATTTGACATGTTTATTTCGCTAAACAAAGGTCTCAGCTGCTTCGATACAGTCAATGGGGAATCTTTTTTAGTTTCTTTGCGAATCTTGAGGGTCGGTTTGGCCTCTTTTTTTACTGTTCGGTCTTAGCGACTTTAGTTTCTTATTTGTAGCTCCTTCAATTCCTTATCTTTCTTCAAACGATTGCAAAGATACTAATAACACTTGCTTACAACCTTGCGGGTGAGATAGTTTCTCCAAGCTCTTTGTATCTTTCTTGCCGCTGTGGCTTGTGACAGTGAGAATAGCCTCAAGGGCTACAAAGCTCGTTCTTCTTCGTTTCCTCTTGCTGTAACTTAAGTGAAGTTTATTATATCTTCTTCTGTCACTATTTTGTTCAATGTTAAGTGCAGACCTTCTCCAATAACCACTGACTTCTTCCTGTGATGAGAGTATGAGCTTTTGGATCGGATTTTTGAGCAAGAAGTTGTTCGTTAAGAATGAGGGGTTGTGTAGGCTAAGGCACTATTAAGCTATCTCTTGGGGCCTGAGAGTTTTCTCTTTCTAACAGTTTCGGGACTGTACTCATACACTCCAACCATAACAGAGTTCAGGTACTAATCAACATTAAACCTCTTATCTTTGGATTTCTGTTTTGGCCTGCGTTTTGGCTTTTTGTTAGCTGCAGATTTAGCGGTTGATCCAGCAGCATTCTTTTTCATAACGTAACTATATAAATGATTTTATTTAGCTCACCCCTTTCCCATTATAATATCGTAAGTTGATTCTAAAGTGGGAGTTTAATCTTACTTCTAATCCCACTTACTTGCTGTCCAAAGACCATTCTAACAGATTGTTGAGTCTTTTGGATTTTCGAAAGATAGTACGCCTCCAGCTGCGTAGGCACCCCGCTGCCGTGATGTTCCAGAAAGCGTACAAAGCTCTAGCCTATAAACTCTTCGAAGTAGCTACAGCATCCAAATCGCAAATACTAATGACGGTCTTCATGTTCTGGATGTTCGGTAACAATATCAGCACATCTCTGCTGTTCCCGATAATCCAAACTCTGACAACCGCAGTGGGTGGGTTGCTAAACATGCAAAAAGGTAACCCCAGTATAAAGAAGTGTTTGAGCCCTACGAAGGAATGGTGGGCAGTTTGATCAAATAAAAGCTTAGGTACTCTGCAATCCAACTGGTTGTTTTGGGGATTATCATTTATAAGCTTAGTGCGATGGGGTTGTTGCCTGTTTCTGCGGTTGACTATGGACCTTATCTAGCCTTTTGATGTACAAGTGTGCGTTATTTAGACGTTGAAGGTTATGACACTTGCGTGATGTATGAAAGTATAGATTACTTATATAGAAATATGCAAGGTTTGAAGACTTATTTATGACTGTTTTTCTATCAGAGTTTACCTTTGTCTTCCCTAGCAAAATAAATGGGGGCAAATTTATAAGCATTTTAATATAAACCGCCTGCCCATGAAACAGCTGTCAATTTTCGACTCCTTTCTGCTTAAGGCTAGAAAACCCATCAAAAATATCATGAATTAAACAAACACCAATCATTAGCTTGATAGCAACCAAAAACCTACAGCTTAGAAAAGTTATCCTGAATTCAACAATTAACCTGGTTCAAAATAGTAAAAGAATGATTTCAAATCACTGATCAACAATGGAAACTTCGCCTTTTAGAGAATATTCATAGATAGTCGTAAAAAAAGCAAAATGGAAATCGATGATGATTTTGCGCATGGAAGCTAGTCTTAAGCGAAAACTTAAGCTCTAACAGACTTTTACAATGAAGCTACTTAATAGAAAAACAAAGGAAGGAGAAAAAACTTGAAAACTGCCGTTACATCCTTTAAGCCTCAAAACAAAAAAATTGAGTAAGAAAAACCCAAAAAAACAACAACAACCTTTACCATAGCTAATGGATAATAAGAAGCCGCTGAAGAGTTTACCGATGTAACTCCTGATTGGGCTCTTCCCGAGGGGTGCAGAGATGCAAGAGGAAGAAGACCTAACCACCCTGAATATGATCCTTCCACTCTTTATGTGCCTCCTGAAGCTATAAAGGGGATGACTGAAACCATGAAACAATACTGGCGTATAAAAAGCTAGAACTTTGATAAAGTCATTTTGTTTAAGTTGGGCAAATTCTATGAAATGTTCTACGAAGATGCAGCCATCGGCAATCGCAACCTTGACTTGAAATGGATGGGGAACAAAATGCACGTGGGATTTCCTGAGAAGTGTCTGGAGAAATACGCCCATTAGTTTGTGCAGCTTGGCTATAAGTTGGTTGTTGTTTAGCAGCTCTAGACTCCAGAACAAATGAAGTAGAGATTGAACAAAGAGAAAAACTAGGGCAAAAAAGCTGAAAGAACTCTTCAAAGAGGAGTTACTCAAGTCCTCACAAAAGGGTTGATGGTATCCTTTTAAGACTAGAAGCAGTATCTACCAAATTACCTGATTACCGTATCAAAGCATAATAACCTCATCGCCTACACACTATTGTAAATGGGCACTAATCTGATTATGGTGGGCTTATCTGAAACCCTTGAAGGCTTCAAAACTATGCTCTTCCAAACCCGACCTGTTTAGCTCTTATACGACCCTGACAACTTACCTCTGTAGATCGTTGATTTGATGAAGCAAAACTGGCTGAACATGGTTTTGAGTAAGCTGTTGAACAAAGACAACGTATGGCATCCAATGAATGCCAAAAACGAGATCTAGAACCTAGTCAACTCGGGAGTATTCCCTTTGCCTGCAGTCTTCTAAGCCCTATAGAAAATGGGAGGTGAACAAGAGAAAATCATATTGGCTACCTTATCCGGTATGTTCAGATACTTGAAAAGCTGCCTCAAATTCGATTATATCATGAGCGCTGTTCGTTTTGTTTTCTACGAGATGGAGGGATCAGCCATGACTATGATCATGGATTCACAGGCACTTCAGCACCTTTAGGTGTTTTAGACTCCACTCGGATAAAAAGATGCCTTGTTTAGCAAATTGGACAGAACTTCTACCAAATTCGGCAAGAGACTGCTCCGAAGATGGCTGATGCAGCCTTTGCTTGACCAACGCAAGATCAACAATCGTTTAGATGCGGTTTAGGATCTATAGAAGATTGGGATTGATCGCAACAGAGTAGCAGACATCTTTAGTAAATTGCCTGACCTTTAAAAGATCGTCAATAGACTGTACCACTATTCGGTCAAGGCCATCGCATAAAAAGCAGTCTATTTCGAAGACGTAAGTTCAGCCAGATTGAGGGAATTCAGGTAGCTAATCTAGCACTTCAACAAAAGTTGGTACGCTCTTTAAATTTTGAGAAAGCATAAAGGCAATTTCAAGAGTAGAAGACTCGCTCAATTGCTGACCCTGGCTACCCAATAAGATAAAAACAGTGATGAGGAGTAGGAAAATGACAGTGGTTTACTCCCATCTGTCAGAGAGAATTTGGTCCAATTCGATGAATACATAAAATGGGAAGGTGACATCCCTCGCCCTCAGAGAGGCCTCGTCTAATCCTACGATATGCTACAAGATTAGCTACTGCAGCTCAAGCGTAGATTAGATGACTATCTCGAAAAAATAAGACAAGTTACAGCTTTACCCAGTTTGAAATTTGTGCACACTAAATAAAGATACTAGATTTAGGTTCCTGAGTAGTTTTAGAAGCGGAGGCTGCCTGAGATGATATTTACGTCAAAGAGGTCGGGCTATAGCAGATACGTTACCTAGCAATCACGAAGGTTTGTGGCTGACATCGAGTACGTTGAGCATCAGATTAAGGAGCAGATGGGACTGTTTGTGGGCTACTTCTTTGAGTAGTTCCGCAAAAACCAGAAGATTTGGGAGAAGTTTTTAGTGGTGCTCTCCTAAATAGATTGTCTTATCGCTCTCAGTGCCTACTCCTACCAGAGCGGAGGAATCCGACCAGAGTTCGTTTAGTAGGGGTTTGAGATTACTGAGGCTAAGCACCCTTGCCTCAACGCTGCGGATGTAATAGCTAACGACATTACTCTCAACAACAAAATAATGCTGTTAACTGGGCCTAATATGGGTGGCAAATCTACTCTGCTGAGAACTGCTTGCTTGATGGTCATTTTAGCCCAAACTGGCTTCTTCGTGCCTGCTTAAGCCTACAAATGCTAGATAATTGATCGCATTTTCACCAGAATAGGAGCTTCAGACAAACTGGATTAAGGCAAAAGTACCTTCTTCATTGAGATGGAAGAAACAAAGAGCATACTAAGCTATGGGACTTCCAAAAGTTTGGCCATCATCGATGAGTTGGGCCGAGGGACTTCAACTTTTGACGGAATGGCGATAGCATACTCAGTGTTATCAGATCTGATCAAAAGAGTTCAATGTAGATGCATTTTCGCGACCCATTACCATTTGCTGTCGACCCAGTTTTAAAACACCTCAGCGGTTGATTTAAAGATGATGGACTACTTAGTAGCCGAGTAGAGAATAATTTTCCTGTACAAGCTGAAGTAAGGGCGCGCCGAGCAATCTCTAGGGTTGAACGTGGCAAAAGTGGTCAAGATACCCCAGCAGATATTGAGGTTGGCCGAGAAACGGGCGGCGATGATGTAGGAGTAAATAACAAAGAAAGACCGTCTCAAGAAGCTGAAATAAGCTGTAGCTCTTGCAATGAATTGATCATATATCCTATTACTTGCTAACAGCTGGGATTTGCAGCTAGTTTATTTTTATGGATAGTGTACCAAGTTGTTCTTGTTGTTTGTTTGGCAGAGAGCAGATATAGCCGTATTAAATCATCGCAAATTACTTAAAGTTATTATATTTAATCGCATGTTAACGAACACCTTCGCCCATAGAACTAGGTCCAGCTCCAAGCATCAAAGCCGAGATAAGGAAGACACCTCTCGCCAAAACACTAACATGCTTGTGCTACAACACTCACCTTTCAAAAACTAGCAACTTTGCCAGCTTTTGCCTACGAAGAAGGACAGGCAGCCTTTTCTACCCAGTATCAGTCGAACTTAACACCTCCTCCCATACCGTAAGAAGCCTAAGTTGTCACTCCACGATTATCTTCAGGACAGATCAACGCACAGACCTCTTACCAAGCTCAGAAAACTGGTCCACAGATAGGGCACTCACTAGAACTAAAACTAGCTCACCAGGGCTCTGACAGACGAGAGGTAGAATATCGACTAAGACCAAGCCTACCACAACTTTGTGAAGAGGAACAGAGACAGGAGAGTGAATCATATGTCCAACATCATCAAGAAAGTGCTCAGCGAAGGCATATAGCCCTGGAATGCCTAGAACGATTATCTGGGCAAAAAGGAGGCATAGTTCGGTTAGAAAAACATGAAGCATATGAGGCATAGGATAGCAGAGAACGCGTGGTAGAAATATGTGTTATCGGATTACAACTTCGGCTGTTGAGTATAAATGATCACTGTATTAAATTGGGGGTTGGTAACCAGCAACAAAACATCGCCCTGCAAGGGTGCTGCTGTTGAAACGGCAGCATGCAATGTATAAATACATAGGGAATTAACTTAGTTGTTTGGGTCTGTTGAATCTAATCATATAACCACTTCTAGCTTGACTAAATCTTATCGTTATAACCAATGGTCATGTGTGTTTTGAGGTGATATCTACATTTATAAGACTGCAGATCGAGATACTACATATGATTACAGTAAATCATGAAGGCGATATTTGTGGTTCGTCTGCAGTTATTTGGCTAGCTATAGATGAATGTTTTTGATAATATTGAGCAGAATCATTCAATCGATGACTATAAACCCTTTTTGGTAGGCTATTCTTGGTTCTGTTTTTCTTTGCACTGGAATTGATGCTCAAACAATTTCAGCTGTTTGGCCAAGATTTCCACTAAGTCAATCATCCATTGTTTGTTCATACTTTAAATTCTTTTCTTGATCCCAAGCGTTAGGTGCGTCAAGAGTTCGTCGTAATCTTTTAGTTGCTTTTTGCAATTGGGGCAAGTATCCTAGCTTGTTATCCAGTCAACAAATTCTCTGTGTAAACTTTCAGCATTCTTTCCATACTCTGGCCAGCTGTAATCGTTTTTGAAGCTGCCTAAAAGCGATTTGATTTTAGACAGGCGGCTGGAAGTTGGACATTTATTGTTCTTTTGCTTCCAATCTTTAAGGTTTTACATTTGAATGATTTGATAATATAGAATTACCTGCGAATGATTGGATATTTTGAGATTGATAATTTCCTGTGCTCGATTTTACTATTTGCTTCTATTAGAAACTGCCGACTAAAAAGTAAACATTTCAGAGTGATTACAGTGAAGCATTAGCCTGATATCTATCTATCAAAAGATTGTTGCAGTCCATAATACTCATGTCCAAGTTTATGAGCCTTATCTACTTATATAAGCCACTGCATCAAGCATAAAGAGGTCGCATAAAGAGGTCAGAAGCTGGAGAGTAGTCATCCAAGACGATTTTACGATAGCTCTTGAAGAGAGTAAATATAGGCTTGGAGAGAAAAATTGATAAGAATGACAGAAAATGAAGCAACCTTAATTGATTAAATTTGTTTGGAGATTGCGAACCGATTATTGGAGCCCGATACGTACTTTTTCAGAGCCTGCTGCTTAACCATAACAGTCTTATCTAAATTCGTAAGCACAGATCAGTGCTAACCATCTGATTTTACGATCATGCGAACCATGGGAATCACTCCATCTCATTTCAAATCATCTGCATCCGTTCTCGTCTTCAAGTACCATCTCATCGCCTGAGCAGGCTGCGGTAGTGGGCCATCGGTGATACCAGTCGATTCTAGATGATACTGCATCTGTCATAATAATATGGACAATTCACACCAGAATATCAAACCCAAGGCTTTCAAAGTCATCATCGTGGGACCCCAGGCAGTCGGCAAAAGCTCCATCCTCATCCGCCTCGCTGAGGACAAGTTCAATACCGCCTACCTGGCCACCGTCGGCATCGACTTCAAAACCTACATGGCGCGAGTCGAGGGCAAGCCCTACTCCCTCCAAATATGGGACACGGCCGGGCAGTAGAAATTCAGGGCGCTTACCAACACCTACTACAAAGGCTCGCAGGGCTGCGTATGTGTGTTCGACTTGGCGGACAAATGGACCATCTAGCGTTCTATCCCGTACATCCAGCAGGCCGTAGAGGAGGGTCTTCCCAAGGAGTGCATCTTCTTGGTGGGCAACAAGAGCGACGCCATCAGTGAGCCCAATGTCAATGGCGTCCAGCTGGCAGAGAAATATAAGATACAGTATATGGAGTGCTCGGCGAAGGAGGGCAAGGGGGTTGGAGAGGTGTTCGAGAAGTTGGCCAAGAACTTGGTGGGTAGTTATGGGGCGAATATCAGGGTGGAGTCGGGGGAGTTGCAGACGCAGATCAATATAAAGGAGGGCAGGCAGGGATGCTGCGGGAGGGGGTGACTTAGATTTTGTATAAATATGGATAGTGATGACTCAAATATTATGGGGTTATGATTACACATATTAGATGATACGTTATGGCTATGAACTGTCCATAACCACATCATCAAAGCCAAGCCATAGCCATGAGCAGCTGCTCCCAAAACCAGTTACTTCTACTTACTTCCTGCTACTTCCTCAGTCCAGTGAGGTAGAGTGAGGCAGGACAGTGTTGTGCAAGTGGTTGGGCTGTTATGGTTTATAATAGTTATTGTATGGGGTTTCGTATATTACACGTTCTTGAGCCGGCGATCAACATCTTCCCCTTCATCGACAAGCCCAACCGCTTCGTCAACAACAAATAAAAAATCCTCTACACGGCCATCACTCTCTTCATCTACCTCGTCTGCTGCCAGATCCCCATCTACGGGGTGCTGCGGTCCGAGGGCAGCGACCCCTTCTACTGGATGAGGGTCATACTCGCCTCCAACAGGGGCACCCTCATGGAGCTGGGACTCTCCCCCGTCGTCTCCGCAGGCTGGATCCTCCAACTGTTGATCGGAACCGGCATCATTTCCTTGGATATGCACAACCCGCAGGAAGTCAAGTTGTACGAGGGCTCGCAGAAGCTGCTGGGAATGATAATAGCTTTCGGCGAGGCATTCGCCTACACCTGGTCCGGCGCCTACGGTTCGGTCTCGGAAATCGGCATAGGCAACGCCATGCTGATCATCATCCAACTGACAGCCTCAGGGTTCATCGTCATCCTTCTGGACGATATGCTGCAGAAGGGCTATGGGCTGGGGTCAGGTATCTCGCTCTTTATTGCTGTAAACATCTCGGAAAACATCGTCTGGAGATCTCTCAGTCCCATCACCATCAAGTCGTAGTACGGGACTGAGTTCGAAGGGTCGGTCATCGCCTTGATCCATCTGCTGCTGACCAAGCCGAACAAAGGGTCGGCCATCTACCAGGCCTTCTATCGGCACTCCTCGCCCAACTTGTCCAACCTCTTCGCAACTGTGTTCATGTTCTTCCTGGTGATCTACCTGCAAGGGTTCAAGGTGGAGGTGAAGCTGGTGCACAAGCAGTACCGAGGGGTTGCGACCACCTTCCCGATCAAGTTGTTCTACACCTCCAACATCTCGGTCATCTTCCAATCCGCCCTCGTCAGCAACCTCTACTTCTTCTCCCAGATCTTGTTCAAACGCTTCAAAGGGAGCTGGTGGATAGGCTATATCGGCAACTGGCAGGAGATCGAGGGCACCAGCATCCCCATCAGCGGGTTTGCCTACTGGATCTCCCCACCGCGAGACTTCCTGACCTATGTCACCTAGCCTCTCCATAGTCTGATCTACACTCTGTTTGTGATGGTCAGCTGCGCCTTCTTCTCGAGGTAACACCCGCAAGATGTAGGTTCTGGCTGGAGGTGTCGAAGGAATCGCCGCGGGATATCGCCAAGAAGTTCAAAGACGAGGGGATGACCATCAGTGGCTACCAGTAGAGGACGACAATCGAGGTGCTGAACCGGTATATCCCCACTGCCTCGTACCTCGGGGGGATGGTGATCGGCCTGATCTCGATATTCTCGGACCTGATGGGGGCGATCGGTTCGGGGACTGGGATTCTGCTGGCGGTGTCGATAATCTACGGGTACTACTAGAAGTTGGTGAAGGAGAAGAAGAACTACCAGAAGGAGTAGGTGCTGTGAGCTGTGAACATCTAATCTGTATGGCTGAATAGTATCATAAATAGTGCGATCACTTGGCCTTCTTGGGCTTGGCGGTGTGCTGGCCGTGGACGTCCTTACGGATGTCGTTCTTCTCGATCTTGGTGATTTCTACGGGGATGGCGCCAATGTAGATCTAGTTGTAGGGCGACTTGAGGAAGGAGTTGTCCAGACTCACCGTTATCTTCTACTACTTCGGCTTGTGCCTCAGGGTCTGTGCGCTGAAGGTCGCTGCCTTACGACAACAGTACATAGAATGATGGTGCCCAGGTTCTACAGGCATTCTTCGACTGTGATGTCTTCGTTGTCGGAGTAGGGTTCGCTCTCCTCTTAGTTCTTGATCTCCTTCTGGCTCTCCACAGGTTTGTTGGCGATGTACTCCTGCGAGTGGTCCTCCTTCTTGACCTCGACCTAGGACTTCAAGTTTTTGAGCTGCATGTGCTCCTGCTGGAACAGTTCGAGATCATCGACGTCTTCACCTTTGTGGGCCTCCTTTTTCTCCTACTCTAGGTGGGAGCAGAGTTACTCTTCTTGAGGTTGTCGACGTAGAGGTAGTCGTTGTTGTCGTCGATGTGCTCTTACTTGAGTTCGGGGAATTCGCGCTGCGCCCCTGATTAGTTCTTGATCTAGACATCGGCCTTGTATGAGCCTTACTTCATGAGTAGACACTTCTCGATGAAGCGTTCGGGTTGCTCGAGCTTGGCCTTCACTCGCTCAATAGCACATACTAGTACCTTTTCGAACTACTCCAGCTGGTCGTCCTTGATGAACCCCTTATACCTGAACTCCTTCTCGAGCAGCTGGATGAAGTCCCTGAGCACGAGGTGGTAGAAGTTGGTCACGCGGGTGGCGTTGTTTGAGTAATCGCCCTTGGCGAACCAAGGGTTACTTGACTGGCTCATTCTTTATATTATAAGTAAGTAACACCTATCCACCGATTTGTGGATTCAAAATTATTTCAAACTGCGCTAGAGCCTTTCGGAGTGTTGTCTTTATTTTGCTAGTGAGTTTGTTTGTCGTGAAATGCATATTATTGGGTTATCATGGCAAAATATAGAATGAATGGGCTGTATACTCTCCAATTAGCTCGTCCTTTATAGGCTGAGCTTAGGGGAATCAAAATTTAGAGTTTTGGGGGTCAGCATTCAGGTTTTGAGTTAATTGAGTGATGAGGGATTGAAAGTTCTGAGGTTGAGCATTCTGGGGTTAGAATTTAGAATTGAGCGTTGCTAAATTGAGCGTTTATGGGTTGAGTCTTATGGGGTTGATTGTTAAGGATTGAAAGTCGGTTTTGAGTGGTTGCAGAGTGAGGAGTTGAGGGTTTCGTCTTCTCCTCTCCCCAACCCTATAAATGAAAGTTTCTTTCTGGCAAATCAAAACTAGCATAGCCAGAGAAATTTGACGCATTCAAGCAATCAAATTTCGCTTATTCTGAATAGTTAGGAGATCGAGTATAAATGTTCTTTTAATAGCTTTTATCAAGAATATATAAAATTATTGTAACTTCTAAAATGTTTGAAGGACAAAGGTTGACGTATCTGGTGCCTGGCTATACAGGGTAGCTATGAGTTTATGCAGACATATCCCCAAGAAGGTCTACGATGAGTTCCAGCCCATCGAGAAGCAAGACAATGTCGGCAAAATACCAGGCTATGCGGGCTACGTGCAGGGGATCAAGCCTGAAAACCTCTACGGCAGCACCTTCGGCAAAACCACGCTCGACGTCAGCAATAGCAACTTCGTGAAGGGCCAGGACTTCTAAGCAAAAAATAAATACACCAGCTCTCACACTACCCACTTCGTTCCTCCCAGCGAGAGATTTCAGCGCACGGCTGCAGACATAGTCGGCGTGCCCAACACCAAGATCATCGTCAAAGAAGTACCTCTTGAATTATGCAGCCCACCATCGAGCAGCCTGGGAAAGAAGTTGACCAGTTTACTCTCAGCAAGAGCAATAATTTCAACTAGACGGTCAAGGGCAAAGACACCAAGTGGGGCTAATCAAAGGTAGTTTAGAAGAATGGCAAGGAGTACGTGCAGTTGGGAGAACCCCTCCCGGGCTACACAGGCTTCGGAAAGCGAGTGCTGGCCAACAACATCTTTGGCAAGACCTACGCCTAATGTTTGAAAGAATCCAAAAGAGATGACGCCAATTTGCAGCACGATAAGCACAAAAATTTCCATCAGCAGCTCAACTCAGACGTCCCTTTCAAATTTTGATTTGAATCATACATCCCTATATCCCAATACTTTTCCAATCAATCTTAGGCAAATTTTAGAGGAAACCTGCTTTGAGGGTTGGCTGCAAGAGGGTCAACTAAGTGGGGGGATGGGTTTTGTTGATGTTGGGGATTAATTATTTTTTGAATTCGCAAATTTTTGTTTTGCGAATCATTTATTAGTTTGATTGATGGCTTCTGAGTCTAAGAGTAAGGGCAGAAGATCCAACTCCAAATAGCGTAAGGGTCCAAATCGAGGCAGCGACCGAGGCCGTAGTAGTTCAAGTGGGTCTTCTTCAAGCCGTTCTAAAAAGAGCAGAAGCAGGAGCAGAAGATCAAGATCCCGCTCTAATCAGTAAAGAGGTTCAAGGTACCAAGGAGGCTCTCAGAGGAGATAACCTGACAAAATTACAGCCAATGCCAAACTTTTCGTGACCAACATTGACTCCAAAGTAGATTCAAAATGATCAAGTTTTCCCAGGAGGAGCTGGACAAAGATTTGAGGAGCCTCTTTGAGCCTTATGGAGCAATCAAGGAAATCATCGTCAAGACAAAGCAAGGCAGCAGCAACTCCTACTGCTTCATTGAATACCAAGAAGTGTAGTCAGCATCCAAGGCTCAAGCAGAGTACCTTTGTTGATATTCAGACTAAAAGGAGAAGACTTCAAGGGAAAGGAGCTCAAGGTGGAGTTCGGGAAAGGCTAGAGAAAGACAGAAGATCGCAGGTCGTATTTATACTCTTAAAAAAGTGATAAATGCTATATTTGCCACAAGGAGGGCCACTTCGCCAAAGAATGCAAGTTCAACCGCTTCAATGGCAACTCAGGCTACGGTAGTTGTGAGGTTATGCAGACGACAGGCTCAAGAGGGATGATAGAGATCGGGGTGGTAGAGATCACTATCGGGATCGCGATTATGATCGGGACCGTGAGTATCGCGACAAAGACCGCCGGGATCATCGCAGGCGCAAATACTCCCGCTCTAGCTCTTCCAGCAAATCCTACAGGCACAGGCACGATAGAGATCGTGAAGACTACAGGCACAGGGACTCCCGCCGCTCTCCAGACAAAAGAGGCAGCAACTATCACTCTTCCAACACTCGCAGATATTGATCATGACATATCCTTGAAAAGAACCTATTAAAGAGGCTCCTCACCTGTAGTAACCACGCCTTCCTACTCACTCTCCTCAGTTTTCTTTCCCTTCCTGAACTCCCTCACTTGTTTTCTGCCCACGGACTATTTCATTTACAAATGATTGAGTCCTCTTCGCCTTGATCACTTAAGGATGCTTCCTATCTTATCTTCGCATGCTTACTCTCTTACAACGTAGGACTTACTGCCTCTTTGTGTGTATGCTTCTTGGTTACTAAAGCACTTCGAGTGAGCAAATGTCAACAGTTTATACTTGATGACTTTCGGCTGCTAATTCTCATAGTTTCACCAAATTACTTCTAATGCTCGGAAACTAGTCTAAAAAGGCTTTGAATGAAGAGGGTCACTAGTTTTTGCTAGTCTAGCTAAAACAGCATTTTGTAGGCATATTCAGCCCTATCCTATAATATGCTGATTTAAATTTATGGTCTAAATCACCATTAGAACCTTCAGCAAACTTTTAGTGAGCTAAACCTACCTTCTTTTGGATCCAAAATGCTCATTCATTAAAGAAAAGTGTTATTTCTAAAGAAGGGTTGAATGAAATAATTATAATAAAATGATAAAGTAAAGCAGAAAAGCTTTGAGCCTGTAGCTTCTCAGCAAGCACCAAGAGTAATGCTGGTATGATGAAGGCGAATAAAGAACATGGTTACGAGCATACAACGATACAAAACGCCTTTCCAGCCCAACAACCAGTATCTCCGAAACAAGCGATTGCTGATTTAAAAGAGGATGGAGAAGAGATAAGGTACCAGATAGCTTACTTAGAATAGAGTGATAAACTTCTTGACTAAAACATCAAGCTTATCTATCGAATTGAAACGACTGGTCCAAAGATCGAAACTAAGAAGTTTCCGCAGATCAAGTACAATCCCTCCAGAGCGAAAACTTTGAGTGTTCACTCCAAAAACTCCTCCAAAACTAAATTCAAAATTCTGGATTCCTTCAGAAACTAAGATCAGCTTTTTGAGGAAAATGTAAAGATCATAACGAGTATCGAGATGACTGGCCCCAAAATAACTTGTTGGACTTCCAGAAAAATGAAAAACCTGAATCAGATCATGCTGGAGAGGAAGCGAGAGTAGGAAAAGAGGATTATTTAAAAGTTCAAAGATATTTCCAAGGAGTTTGGTAGACTGAATAAGATGCGCAGTTTTAAACGAAGTTCCTCTATCACTTCTGCCAAAAGTAAGCCATCTTTACTTTGAAAACTTGCTTATAACTTGATTTTTATTCATAAATTTTAGCAAGTTATCAATCCCAATACATCAGTGCTGTAACACCTAGCTAAAGCCAGTTTTCAAGCCAGACAATGAGCCAAAATGGTTTTCCTGGTCATTCTGGCTAGAAATGATGTAATTAGTTGCTGTATAGGCCTATAATTGGTGATTATTTATTAAAATAATAATTATTTAATTGTATGGGTGCAGGAAAGCCAAGAGGTATTCGAGCAGGTAGGAAACTCGCAACCAAGAGAAGACTCCAAAAGTATTATCACACTTAACTTCAGATGGAATGATAAGGAGTACAACGCTAGATTGCTCGGATCTAGATTCAAAAATCCCTTCATGGGCAGCTGCATGGCCAAGGGACTCGTGGTTGAAAAGATTGGTGTCTAATCAAAACAGCCCAACTCCGCTGTCCGAAAGGGAGTCAGAGTTATGCTCAAGAAGAACGGCAAAAAAGTGGCAGCTTTCGTTCCATGGGACGGTTGCCTTAACTACTTAGCCGAAAACGACGAAGTGTTAGTTGCTGGCTTCGGTAAAAAGGGAAAATCCAAAGGAGATATTCCGGGTATCCGATTCAAAGTTGTGGGTGTGAAAGGCATTTCTTTGGTTGCCTTGTTCAAGGGAAAGAAAGAGAAGAAATGATTGTTGACAGTACAAAATTTAGACGATTTATGAAATATCAGTCATTCTTTGGTTTCCTGCTGTTGTCGAACAGTATTTTCGAGCACTCTAAGCAAGTGCCTTCGTAGCCATAGTAGATAGCCCAGGTTTTGAAGCAAAAACTGCATTTTTTGAGCTTCCTTTCTCTCTCAATCCCATTGTCTTTCCTTTTCAATTTGTTATTCTCAACCCTCTTGAGCCAATTACTGATAAAATCACTGATTAAGGGATCTACGTTTTTGGTTTTCTTCTTGACTGTGGGCAAATCAACGGATGAACTCTTTCCTAACCAGTCAGAATCATTTTCTGGGAAGGTTTCAATCAAGGGCAAAATTTAGTCTATGTGCTCACGAATGAATTCCTTGTTTTTGATAGCAAATTGCAGCTTAAAGTCTTAATTTTTGAATAAAGGATTGAGGTTTTTTATTGACATTGTTTACAATTTTGATTACAGTACAATTATTTATTAGGTTTTAGGCTTTTCATTAATCTCCTTAACTTCTTAAGAGACCACCTTATATGTGAATAGTTTAGAGGAACTTTTATTTAAAGATTGTCCAGTTAGCTCTTCCGCCTCCAATTTTTCCGATTAGTTAATTTTCTCCTTTGCTTCTTAAGAGTACTTCTGGCATCCCCAGATATCAAAGAAGTAGACTAGCTTGTTAAGCACCCATCGCCAGAAAGTGAGAATCGATATCCAGAAGATTACGATCAGGATTATAAAGGGGTCTTTGAAGATGTTGTAATGTGAGGATATGATGGTGGTGAAGCCGATGATAAAGATGTACATTGCGAAGGTGAAGAGTGCAACCACAAAGTACATCTGTGCTGAAAGACTGTATTTGTATGAACTTTTTAGTGGAGTCTAAACGTCTTTCAGCTCGTCCTATTTGCAGTCCTCATCACTGATCCAAAAAGTACTTTTGTTCTCAAAACGCAAAAGCAACTTCTCAATGAGCTTTTTGTAGTCGAAATTGAAATAGACCTCCAAAACGTTGATAATGATGATAATATTGATTTGATAGAACAAGGCGAGAATGATAGAACTCAGGAAGTAGAGAGTACAGTTTTGGTAGGCAATTTGAAAGTTCGATAAGATATTGCTCGAATTGTAGGTTATCCATAAAATTAGGACGACTATCGGCTGTGCCATATATTGGACGACACTGGCTGTGGCATCTATCAGTAGTTCTAGTTTTTTGTTCTCTTTTTAAATCTTTTGCTATTGCCTGCCATCCTCATTCTTCTTTTAGGACTAAGACACCTTTTTCTTGTACTCTTGTGATTCTTTGTGCTTTTATGACATTATGCGAACAAAAGCCTCTTTTATTTCATTTTCTTTTTAAGTTGCTTCAAATTAGTTCACATTTATTGAGTAATGGTGCTATTAAACTTCTTAGACCAAAAACTAAATTTGATGTTAAATGATATCTAATATGATCTTTTAGTCATTATCGAAGAGTGCATTTTAAACAGTGTTCATTTTTTAATTTTCATCTTCCTCATCATTCAACAAAACCAAGTAAACCTTATGCAATTCCTAATTCTTCTCTTCCACGAACTTCGTAATCTTTTACTGTATTTGGGTCAAGTAGGCAATCTAAATGGTAGAGATCGCCACATCTACCAAATAACCAAGTATAAAATAGTAGAGATCGATTGCCCCCATCGTAGCTAGGTAGGCTAGAACTCCGATTGTGACCTTCATGTGCAGACACGGCAGCACATCTCCATAAAGTGAGTGGAATAGTTACTATAGCACCATTTGTGCCACCTGCATTGAGACTATAAAGAACCAGATTTAGGTATTGAAAAGATTGGAGTAAGTGAAGTAGAGGTATCCACTGGAGCCAATCACGATCAAAAGGCTAGTGTAGATGATTTTGCCTCTGTTCCACTCATAAGGTTTGAACTTTCTCCCCAAAATCTCATACTACTGACATTCCTCGTTAGATCTCTCCTTGCCAACGAGTTGGTTCGCTACTTGGTAGGCCAAATATACCGATACTACCAAATATGACAGTCCGAATCGAGCTGCACGAATGTTGCCTAGTGAGTTGCTTGCGAAGTAGCCAATATTATTGAGGACTAGGTAGTCCCAGAAGGAGTTGAAGTTAGAGGAAAGGGGGGACCCAAAAGCAGTGCCATTCATGATGATTTCGACCAAGAAGATGAGGAAGAGGATGATGCAAACAGCTGCAAAAACTCCTTTGAAGATTTCCTTGATCATCCGCAGACAGACCAGTATCCTGACGGTGATCTGCTTCTTCATGCTTGTAAAGTAATGGTAGATGTAGAATATGAAGAACTGAAGGTTAGAGATCAGGCCGATCATGACAAAGACAATCATGTAGATGTACCAGTTGAAGCCAAAGTTCAACAGAATTTTGGTGTGACTGAGAGGAGTGAAATTCACCTCCAGCTGATAGGTGAAGTTTTGGGAACTGCCCGAGTAAAGGCTGAATTAGACTTCACAGGTCATTATGATCCGTTGTTAGGCAGTTTGTTGGTAGTACCCGATAGAGATTGTTATCTTTTTGGGGTACTGACTAGTAGTGTTATCACCCTGAGAGTTCAGCTTGCAAGGCACTAGATCGCTAACTGAGTAATCTGTCGAGGGAATGGGGACAAAAGGGGCTGGATACTCCTGGGCAGTGACGTAAAACAGGTTTTTAGAGGTTGTATCGAGGGTACTCCAAACTGGATACTCACTCGTGACGCCTGGTATTTAGTCATACATGCAGGTTCTGGAAATGGAGCAATTGTCGGAAATGGCAAAAGAACCAAATTTGAACTCATTTATTGGGGTTGAGTTATAACCATACAATTTGCATTAGCTGGCATTATGTATCATTTGCGAGAAATAGAGGTAATTTCCATTGCTATAGCAGTTGGAAAAATAAGGGAGGTATGGAGTAGCGATTTGGTCGATCGCCTAGATACTCGAATAATTACGCTCCAATAGTCATTGTATGAGGTGGTCGAAGACATCCGACTGTAAAGGGAGGTGGGGTCAGGTATGTTCGAGAGGAAATAGCCTTTGAAGCTGGAGAGTTGTTCAAAGCTGATGGTATTATATGGCAAACTAACAAGCTATTTATGACAAAATGTACGTTTTGTTTGGTAGTTACAAAGAGGAAGCTTGCTTGCGTTTGCTACAATGGCATTGCTGGGTTTATAAGGGCGGACATTGAGCCTCCTATCAACAAAGCTCTGGCAGTTATGTTCTAGATGCTCGAGTCTTCGATTGCAAATTTTGCAGAGAGGAGGATATTGCTGGCTGCATACATTCTGAAAGTGTTAATTGATGCCACAAGGGTCAGATTTTCGGTATAGTTGTTTGAGGTATCATTGTTGATGATAAACAGGGTCAGGGTGACTCCACTGAGATCATCTGAGGAAGAGATGTGTCTGAGGTCTACTTCAATAGCTATGGAGGAGAAGGTAGGGATCGCAAGTTGGTAGGGTTGGTTGTTGCTCAGAAGATAGGAGGAGTTGACGCAGCTCGAATTGATGGCTTAGTAGCTGGCAGTGAGTGACTGTGATTATTGTAGGCATATGATGAGGAGCAACGCGATTTTAAACGAAATCATTTATATAATGGTCAATACTTTAATCAATCATATACAACTTTTTGGCCCTGTTGTTGGTTGCATGTTTTGTTTGTGGGCTTAACAACCAGAGATGCGCAGAACTCAAAACAGTCTAAACTCGATTACTTTATGTTATATTTGTAATAGATGATAAATAATAAAAAGCAGGCTTCAAAAGAGCCAGTTGCTACACATATGCTAGGCGATGAGAACAACCTAGATGAGGATTCAATTTTCGAAGAGGAGGACAACAACTTCGCCCTCCGTAACGAAAACTACGAACTGAAAAGCCTCATACATAAGCTTTAGTACTAAAAGAACAAGCTTACCATCTCCTATGAGACTACTATCAAGGAACTTAAACACAAGTACAATGCTCTGGAGAAAATTATGAGTGAAAACAACGATAAATATGAGAAATAGATTGTTTATTACAAAGGGAGGTGTCAATAGTTGTCTGAGGAAAACTAGCAGCTCAAAAGGGACATCCATGTTACTGCTGAGCAATATAGAGTTACTCCTAACTTCAAGTAGCTCAACAGCAACAGTGATGGCTTTACTAGTCTTATTGCTCAGCTGGAGAAACCTTAAAACTTAGCCTACTTCGAAAAAATGATGGACACTGGTACTCATAAAAAAGTAGAGGAGCTCAAAGAAAAAGTGACTCTCTTGTAGAAACAAAATTATGAATTAAAATAGCAAGCTGCGAGGACCTAGAGATAGAAGGATTAAACAATCCAAGTGATAAGCAGGCAGACTGAATAGCATCACAACAGTATTCTAAGGTTTAAGGACAAGACTATTGAGGAGTTGAAAAACTCACAGATATAAACCAGCTTGCAACTGTAATAAGCAAAGAAGACGATTGCTCAAATGAATTCTAACCAATCTGACTCCAAAGCTTAGCAAAAGCATATCAAACAATTAATCGCACAAGGAAAAGAGAAGGATTCAAAAATATCGTAACTTGAGCAAAATATCTATAAGATATAGTTATAGTACAATCGGACAAAGCTCGAGAAGACCAAACTTGAAAATGAACTGAAGCTTTTCGAGAATGAAAGGAAGGAAGGAGAAACGAAGAAGAAGTTTTTGCAGGAGCAACTGTTTAGACTATAAAGTTAGCTTAATTAAGTAAAAAATTCAGCTTATAATGAAAAGTTGTAACAAAAAAAATATATGAACTCAATGAAATCTTAGTTTTAAGACTAAAAAATGAAATTGAAGTACTTAGTCGAAGAGAAAAACCAGTAAAATAAGAGATTAAAGCAAGCTATGTTTTAGCTGGATGAGGCTAATGAACAACTGAAGTATAAAGTTTAGAGTTTGACTAAGGATAACATTCTATTGAAGGAGAGTAATGAAAAGTTATTGCGATAGATGCAAGAAAGCTAGAAAAAATTGAATAGTGCTGAAAAATTCAGATTTTTGTTTCAATAAAAAGATTTGGCTATTGATAAACTTAAAAAAGATTTGGCTTAAGCCTACGAAGAAATTAGAAAGTTGAGTACCAAAGTATAAGAATCTTATCAAAGAAATGGAAAAAACTAAAGATAAAGCAATCCCAACATTGAAGAGTAGCTGAACCACAAATAAGAGCTGATTCAGTTATTAAAAATGGACAAAGATGAGATTTCTGATAAGGTACGATAATTATAAGATCAACTAAAACAAAAATAAGCCTTATTCGCCTAAAAAAACTAAAAAATCGCCAGTTTATAGTAGAAGATCAGATATCTCTAAGACGACAATAAGCAACTCCTTCTTGGTAACCCACATCTTATATAGCCAACGATGAGCAGAGATAAAAAATAGACAAGCTGAAAAGAATAAAAGAAGATATTTAGAATATCAATAGTTAGCTTAAGAAGGAGAAGACAGCTTTAGCTGAAAAGAGAAGATAATAATCACGCATCAGGTATGAAAATTAGAAGTAAAAAGGGAGGCTGAAGAATGATAATGACTACAAAACTAAAGCTGTTTTTCCTGAGAAGTTCAATAAGCAGGAAGATGATTAATTCATCACTTAATAAATTTTGCGGAGAAGCAAAGAAAGCAACGAAGGAAAAGAAATTTTGATGAATTTGGTCAAGCAGCTGAAAGTTCAAAACTATGAGCTGCAGAATCGTCTAAATGAGGCGGAAAACGAGCGAGATAGAAAAGGTGTTGATCTTGACATAAAGTAAAGCTAGCTGAACGTTCTAAAATCTGATACTTTCAAGCCTAGATAGTTGATATTCTAGCCTTTAATCTAGGTTTCAAAGAAAAACCAATTCAATGCAGTATTTTTCTAGAACCAGGTCATGGAACTTCAGAAGGAAATCAACAGCATTCGTACAATGAAATAAAAAGAGCTGGAGTAAGCCAAAAAACTATTAAAAAAGCAAATGGATGAGAAATACCAAAAAATGCTAATGAGGGAGAAAGCATACAATGGCTAGCTTTAAAAAAAATGCAATTACTTAACTCAAAAACTGAATGAATAAAAGAAGATGCTCCAAGAAGAAAGGCAAAATTATGAGTAGCTTTAAAAAGAAAACTACTCTTTAAAGCTGGAACTTTCCTAGAATCTATAATAGCTTAACAAAACCTTACAAAGCTGTAAGTTGTACTAGGAGAAACTCAAATAATCTGAGAGGTATGAGAAGAAAGCCCTCAGCTCTTTGGAGTAATTTAGCAATTTGAAATCTTCATATGATGGTCTGGCGAAGCGTTTTCAGGAGCAATCTTTGCTTCTCAACAATGCCAACTAACAAATTCGACGACTGAACGATATTTTAATGATAAAGTAGAGTTAATTGAGAGGGGCAAATAAATCTAAGATACACTAGCTTTCGCCAAACAACTCTTTTTTGAAGAGCAACCAAAATGAAGACAAATAACGCAGCATTCAAGGGATTCAGGGGCTTTTGGATTTATAGAGATCTGGTGAAGGTGAATCCATTAGAACTTGGAGCCAGCGGAGGTCAGGCCCAGTATTCTCTCGCATATGACCATGTTTTTTGCAACTTTTAATGATTCTAAGTAGTATAGTTAGCACTCAATTAGTTTAAAGATAAAATACGTCATACTCTTTAGAATTTCATAGGCATCACATAAAGGTGCATATTAAGGCAAAGGCAGCCAAACAGCTACCTATTTCATACTTTTGGCCCAGTTACTGCTTCTTTGTACAGTTGTAGGTGCTGCGCATTATCGCAAAGCCGGCTGACATCTTAACACAGTTCATTAGACAGTAAATTAAGGAGTTGTTTCTATATTTACTGAAGACTTTTGTATCAAGTCTATCTATGGGCAGGAAATAGAAGGAATACACAAGTCCGAAAACGCCGCCATTAAAACCTCCTGCTATGAGATCGCCTTTGAAGTCCCTGCTCCCGTATTTAAGCTAATACATATTATAAATGTGATGAAAGAAGTCGATTTTAAATTTAGTTTTAAATCAGTTAAGCTTTTAATAAATCAGTTAAATTCCTGTAGAGAAATTGTTGATTATAATTTTGGCGAAAGAATTGTATATATGGACAGAGACTGTAACTTTTAAACCTAAAAGCTAACAAACGCTTACTTGCCCCCTATACCTTTTTAGACACGCAGGCCGACTCTTTTGCACAACAAGTTGGAGAATTTCTCAGAGGTTTCTTCAAGTTGTGTTGAAGACGGCTGTTGTCACTCCATTTGTTGCGAAAGCAAGTTGGAAGAGCATAAATAGCCCTAACGAGCATCAGGCATTGACTCTAAAGTTGTTTGTTCGACTTTGGACCGAATAGAACTTCGAAACCCGAGCACCATTCTCAAAGCGGGATTTCTCGAAAGAAGATCAAACAACTTCTTCAAAACATGGAAAGTAAGTCTTGACCTACTTAGACTCATTTCTGCCTGGCTACTTTTTAAAAGCTGCAGTGTTTTGAGGATGAGACCAGGACACAGCTTATCAGTTGTTTAAATCTAAAACGAGTGAAATGCTTTGTGGAGAGGAGCGGCTAAAGCTAACGGATGTTCTGTTTGAAATGTGAGGATTAGAATGAAAGTTTTGTTTTTAGGGCTGAGGGAGCATAGCAGTGCCAATCGTGGATGAGAGAAATTAGTTTTATAATTAGATCAAATCAATCACATCCCAAGATTAAAATAAGATAAGCAAAAAAAGGAGTTTACCTCGAGGAGGATTGCATCTTATAATGCTAGCTGTTATAAATGGCTGAGACGGGTGACATATTGCTGATGAGGACCGAAAACTCCTCCTGTGCGTGGCAAAGACTGGTCACCAATAGCTAATACGATCACGTTTCGATGCTAATCAAATTCATCAATGGGGATGTGAAGATCTTTGAAGCTAATGCTGACGAGGGAGTGCAGATTTATGACTGGTACTAGTTTCAGAATCGCTTTGACCATTTTGAGAAGATTTGTGTGAGAAAACTTTACCATGGCTGCAGTCAATAGATGCATGCAATTTTACTGGCATTCATCAAAAAGATGATCGGAAGTAAGTACAAAATGAACGCACTGCAGCTTTTGAGAAAGTGCAGTGACTAAGAACTGGCTGAAGGCCCTCGCAACTTCTTTTGCTCCTAGCTGATCGCCAGAGCTTACAAGTAAATCGGCCTTTTGAATGCATAGAAATCTAGCAATAGGTACTGGCCTGTGGATTTTACTTGCAGAGGGGGCATAGTGCTTGAAAATGGGGCTTTTCTGGGCTCCGAAAAACTGGTCATTCTCCAAAAGCACATCAAAACTATGCAGTGACTGATGTTCATACTAATCATTTATACTAGCTCGCAACTAATGAGCTGATTTTAGAACTATTTAAGAAGGGTTGCAGACCCTTAGATGTATAGACTTAGTAAGATGTTATTATCCTACAGCCAATAAAGCTATAGATGTGATCTACTTACTATCTTTAAGTTGCTTGTGGGTTCAATGCCCATTCCCTATATCGTTAAGAAGAGAGTTATCAAAATTGAATGATAAAGTGAGATCAAAAGAAATTCCTCCTGTGGAGTGAGTTTGTGGAGCAGTTGGTTAGGGCCATTCCCATCGACTTTCTTCGAAAATCTTAGAGCTATTCCATCAGTACATTTTTCTAGCGCTCCCACTACCACTCCCTTTTTTGGTACTCTTTCAAAATTTGTTCAGTTTTGAGGTACAAAATTTCGTAATCATCCTTGGTCGCCTTCGCTTTCCTTCGTGTGATTCCACATTGTTCCTAATTTTTTCTCTAAAATTCATCTTTGTTGGGTTTGCCGAATTTCATCTTCTTTTTGCCCTTGGCCAGCTTACTGGCCTTTTTGTCAATCGATCTGACGAATTTGATAGTTTTTTCGGAGGCTGATAATGGGAGCTCACTGCAGGAGAGGTTGGACTGGAAGAATCTCAGCTTGCTGAACTCTCGGTCTCCTAGGTCTAGCTGAGACTACAGGGGGACTACTGATTTGGTCATCCCCCGTGGGCAACCCAGGTAATGCTTGACTCTTTATTGGTGTAAACACTTTTTGTCGGGGAGGGTCTCTTGACGCTTGGGGCTGCAGCCGGTGGTGATTCGAAGTTTGGCTGGTTTCTCATGGAGGCAGGGGTTGGTTTTTTTGAGTGATTCTTTGTTAGCTTGGTGTCTTTTATCCATATATTGTTATAGACAGAACAATTGAGGAATATTATTATCAGAAGTTCCTCAATAAGTTTGAGAGAGATAATAGAGATATTAGTCAGAGATGCCGCAAATAGTATCTTTCTTTATCGATAGGCGAATTATATGCTATAGAGTATATTGAAGTATAATGGTTAGGCTGTTGATGGG